>Ga0307982_1003012_pt1 | contig 13480 bp, 11 predicted proteins | sample OrgLakmetagen989_FD_201847 | JGI IMG/M metagenome (GOLD analysis project Ga0307982, IMG submission 201847) | Saline water microbial communities from Organic Lake, Antarctica - #989 | ecosystem: Environmental > Aquatic > Non-marine Saline and Alkaline > Saline | place: Antarctica: Organic Lake...
TCACAAGCGGAGTTGCAAAGTGTGGCTCGGGCTTACATGAAAGCGTTAGCAGAAAATAAAGTCGTAGGACCAGAAGTTGATATTCCCGCGCCAGATGTATATACGAATCCGCAAACGATGGCCTGGATGCTCGACGAATATGAAAAAGTGGTGGGACACAAAGCCCCTGGGGTAATCACGGGTAAACCTATTGCTTTAGGCGGGAGCTTAGGTCGTTCTTACGCGACAGCGCAGGGTGGATTTTTTGTGCTTCGAGATTATTTAAAAGATCAGGGAAAGAAATTAGATGAAACCACTATTGCCGTTCAAGGGTTTGGTAATGCCGGTGCTTATTTTGCCAGTATTGCGAGCGAGGCCGGTATGAAAGTAGTGGCGGTTTCTGATTCGAGCGGTGGTGTTTTTTGTAACGGTGATCAGTGTGAAGTGCCAAAGCTTAAAGAATATAAAGAGGAAACCGGTTCATTACGGGGTAATTTTTGCCAAGGCGATAATTGTGATATTGAAAAGATGAAAAAAGCCGAGGTGGAAATGATTTCTAACGAAGAATTGTTAGCCTTGGATGTCGATGTGCTAGTTCTGGCAGCTTTAGATGGAGCGGTACACGAGGGTAATGCCGACACGGTTAAGGCAAAAGCTATATTAGAATTAGCTAATGGGCCCGTTACGCCAGAAGCCGATGAAATTTTAGAAGCCAAAGCTATTACGGTCATTCCTGACATTTTAGCCAATGCTGGAGGGGTGACGGTTTCTTACTTTGAATGGGTGCAAAACAGGTCTGGTGATGTGTGGACGGAAGCGCATGTTAATGAACGTTTAGAAAAAGTTATGCAAAACGCGTATAAAGATTTGAAAGACATTAAGTCAGAAAACGACGGAGTATCATTGCGGACAGCGGCTTTAATGCTGGGTATCGAGCGACTTATTACGGCTATGAAATTACGAGGTTGGCTGTAAAACTGGCAGAGTGACTTTCTATTTAACGAGCGGTTTTTACAATCGCTCGTGATGGAAATAACGGCTCAGGTAATAAAAGGGGTTCAAATCGGCGCTAAGTTTGGTATCGCCACCGCAAACTTAGAGCTTTCACAGTTGCCAGATATTGAGGAAGGCGTTTATTTAGTCGACGTTTTTTATAAAAATGATTCGTATGGCGGTTTGCTGCATTTTGGTCCTCGTAAAACCTTTGGTGGTGATTTATCAGCCGAGGTTCATATTTTAGATTTTGATAAAGATATTTACGATGATTTATTAACGTTAAAACTAGAAAAAAAAATAAGAGTCGTGAAAGCTTTTCAAAATGCAGATGCTTTATTTACCCAAATTGAAACTGATATTTTAGTGGCGCGTAAGTACTTTTTGAGAAAGAAAATCAGCACTCATTGGAAAGCTATAAGCTTGTCAGATCAAGCCCGTTTAGCCGCCATTGCCCAAACACGGTTAGAAGCCAATTCTACATTTTTGGAAGCCGCTACTATTTTTGTTTACGCCCCTCAGCTTGGTAAAGAAATTACGTTTGTGGCGGCTTTAATGCAGGCCTATCCAAATAAAGTCTATGCGTTTCCTCGGATTGATAACAAAAAGATGACCTTCTATGCAGAAAATAATTTTCAAGCGCTTAAAACAGACGCTTTTGGGATTTTGGCCCCAGAAATGACTACAGAATTAATTCCAAAAAAGGGTGACTTGATGATATTGCCTGCAGTAGCGGCCGATATTAAAGGAAATCGTTTAGGGCAGGGCGGTGGGTTTTACGATAAGTATTTAGATTCGCTTACAGAAGAAGTGACGACATTAACCGTGTTACCAAGTTTTGCGGTCGTTGAAAAAGTTCCAACCGAGAAGCATGATAAAACTGTGGATCGAGTAATTAGTTGCGAGCTTTAACAAAAAAAACAGAAAGTACTTATACTTTCTGTTTTTTAGATTGCCGCGTGAGGCTTAAAAAATTAAGTAAGCCTCGCAAAGACAAATAAGATTTAGTACTTCAAGAATTTAGCGACTGATTTAACCACGGCTTCGGCTTGTTCAAGTGTGATACCAATTTCAGCTAATTCTTCGGCTTTAAGGCCTTCGAATTGTTTTACTTGAGACAGTCCCATTTCTGTTAGAGTCGCAATAACTTCCGCATCAACTCCTTCTAGATGATCAATGGTTACTTTATCTGATACTTCTTTTTTAATTTTTTCTTTGGCAGGTTTAGCGGCCATATCCTCTTCTTCCATTGGCCCATCATACGTAATCACATCCACTTGCATGTTGATCAAGTTACCCGCTAAACGAACATTCTGCCCTCGTTTCCCAATGGTGATTGCTCGTTCCTCTTCGCGCACAAAAATCTTTACTCGGTCTTCGCCTTTATCGCCAATGAAAAATTCAACTTTAGCAATTTTGGCTGGTGAAAGCGCGGCTACGAGTAATCGTTTTGCATCATCGTAAAATTGAATGACATCTAAACGCTCGTCACCAACTTCTTCCATAACAGAATTAATTCGTGAACCTTTTTGTCCGACAAAAGCTCCGACTGGGTCAATTCCATTATCTTCTGAGGCGACGGCAATTTTACATCTCACACCCGCTTCACGCGCGATTTTAGCCACGTAAACGAGACCTTCTCGCATTTCAGGAATTTCTTGTTCAAATAGGGCAATAATAAATTCATTGCTGGCTCTTGTAATTCTAAGTTGAGGCCCTTTTGAGGTTAACTCTACTTTTTCAAGGAGTACTTTAAGTCGTTGTCCAGTGAAAAATTTCTCACCTGGAATTTGTTGTCGTCGGTGTAAAACCGTTGCTACGCCTTCAATTTCAATCAGGGTCGCGTCGTAGTCAGCTTTTTGTACTCGTGCTGTAATAAGCTCACCTTCTCTATTTTTGAACTTTTGAAATAACATTTCTCGCTCGGCTTCGTTTAATTTCTGTGAAATTACTTGTTTAGCCGCTTGTGCCGCAATCCGACCAAAACTCTCATGCATCTCGATTGGCACAAATACTACGTCTCCCTCCGCAGCATCAGGACGAATAATCTTCGCATCTTTAAGTAAAATATCTAAATCGTGATCTTCAATTTTAGGAACGACTTCTCGTTCTTCAAAAATTCGGATTTGCGTGATGTCATCACCCAGCACTACTTTTATGGTTTGGCGTTGAGAACCAAAGTCTTTTTTGTAGGCAAGTGCGATCGCTTTTTCAATTGCATCGATAACGATGTCTTTGTCTAGATTTTTTTCAGCGCAGAGCTGATTGATGGCCGCTTGAAGTTGACTTTGCATGAGGGATGGGAGAAAGTTAATAAATAGATTTGGCTTCGCTGAAATAAACCGATGATCTAAAAAGATTATCAGTTAAGTACAAATCTATTGTGCGTTCGAGGGAGTATTTGTCAAATTTTTTTCAGATACCCGAATAATCTTTTTAAATTTAGCGTCCTCAAGCAGAACTGATTATACTCATCTTTGATGAACTTAGAGAAATTAAAGCATTGGTATGATCACGTCTTTAGTGTTGAAGAAGTTTATGCGAGTAAGGTTTTAAAAGCCGCTTTAGGAGCACTTTTGTTCGCTTATTTTTTAACCTTCAATGTCTGGATCAGTGAATACCGATTTACGATAGAAGCGGTTAAAGAAGGCGTTCATTTATGTTGGCCATACGCCCAAAATTGTGGCGATTGGTATTTTTTATCGGGTCTCCCTTTTGGATACACGGCGAATATTTTTTATATGTTTTTGTTCGCCCTCATGGGGTGGAGTGCTTGGAGCATGTTGGTGGGTAAATGGCGTACCGCGCACGCCTTAATGTGGCCGTTGTTTATTTGGAAAACCGTGATGGTTTTGTGGCTTTCTATGACGCAAGTAGGGAACTATGAATATTACCATTTAGTTTTTAGTGCGATTTTACTGGCCTTGCCGCATAAGCTTTTCTTTTTGAAGTTTAGCGTGGTGTGGTTTTATTTCTTATCAGTGGCGGCCAAAATCCATCCGTCTTGGACGCTTGGTTTATATTTCAGCAGCTTAAAAACAGGTCTGCCCATTTTGCCTGATGCGCTGATGCCCGTTTGGACGAACGCGGTTATCTTTATGGAAATGGTAGCCGCTTGGTGGTTACTGGGGCCGAAAAGTAAATGGCAACGGATCGTGTTTATCTTCTTTGTGTTCTTTCATTTATATTCAGGTTTGCTCGTAAATTACCGTTACCCCGCCACCGTATTGCCAATGCTGTTTATTTTATTTGGGCCGTGGTACACGCAAACCGCTATACCAAAAGGTTGGAAAACCGCTTTTGGTTGGATTTTAATGGGCTTGCTCGCGGTTGGGCAGTCTATTTCACACCTTATTCCAGGAGATGAAAAATCAACCTTAGAAGGTAATTTTTACGGGCTGTACATGTTTGAAGCCAATCACCAGTGCCGCGAAGAAGCGGTTATTTACCGCACCGATCAAGACCCCGAAACGCGGGTAAAAGGAAGTTTTCAGGCTCGTAATCGTTGCGACGCTTACCGTGTTTGGTTCAAGTACCAGCAGCTTTGTAAGTTAGACCCGAGCGTTGAGCGCATCGCGGTTAAGTTTGATCACTCAATTAATGGGAATCCATTTTATAGAACCGTTGATCTGCCTAATATTTGCGCGGTAGACTACAAACCCTTTAGCCGCAATGCTTGGATCAAAACAGACAAAGATGGGGCTGAGTTACAGGGGTATCCCATGAGAAATTATTACTATTAAAACTATGCCAGAATCTATTATTGTACCCGTGATTGATAGTAACTATGACTTAGCGTACTTGAGTCCGTTACAGGCGGCGTTAGCCCCTTACGAAGTCTGGTGGTCGTTAGGCTTGTGGGCGGTTTTTGCCTTTCTGCTTTTTTTCCAGCTACACAAATATTTAATTGCTCCTTATCTCCATGCCTAAGTCTTCTAAAGAAAAACTTTTACTCGACCGTATTAAGGCAGAAGGCCTTATTAAATCAGATCACAGTGACCCAGAATCGGTTATTATTCGGTCTGGGCACGGAGGGCGCCAAGTGTGGCTTTTTGATTTGCGGGCTCTTATGACGCAGTCGGATGACTTAAACTTACTCGCCGAAGTATTTTGGGATAAAATGGAGGATCAGTGGCCGTTTCAGGTTGGGGGCTTAGAGGTGGGTGCGATTCCTTTGGTGGCGGCGATTGTGATGAAAGGACGTGAAAAAGATTTGAAGGTTAACAGTTTTGTGGTGCGAAAATCACGTAAAAAGAAGGGTCTGTGTAAACAAATCGAAGGCTCACTAACGGATGATCCGATTGTGGTGGTTGATGACTTAGTAAACTCTGGGCAGTCGATGCGTCGGGTTATAGCGGCCGTAAGTGAAGAACATAAAACGGTACATACCATTTTCACCTATTTAGATTTTGAAAACGAAAGTGCAAAAATTTTAATGGAAGAAGAACAAATAAACTACGTTGGTATTTTTAAGTTAAACGAATTTGACGTAGCGATTACTAAAAATAAGCCGCCGATGTATCCTGAAAAAAACACTTTAAAACCTGATTGGGTTTTTAAAGTGCCGATGCCAAACTACGTATTTAGCATACCACATTCTGGACCCGTGTTTGATGCTCATCATGTGTATTACGGAGCCGATAACGGCTGTTTTTACGCGGTTAACAAACGAAGTGGTGATAAAGTTTGGGAGTTTAAAACAGGGGAGTCACTTAAAGGGATTTTTTCGACGCCAGTATTAACCGAACACGGGGTTATATTTGGGGCTTATGACGGTAGCGTTTACCATCTTGATAGGGAGGATGGAACCGTTATTTGGGAAGCCCCCGTAGCAGAGTTTATAGGCTCATCGCCGGTTTTAGCCCCAGAACTAAATTTGGTATTTATTGGCCTAGAGCATAGTATTTTTAACAACCAAGGCGCTTTAGTCGCGTTAAATTTAGAAACGGGCGAAAAGGTATGGGAGCAGTTTACCGAACACTACATGCACTCAAGCCCGGCTTACTGGGCAGAAGAACAACTGGTTACCGTTGGCAGTAATGACGGAAAGGTGTTTTTATTTGAAGCCGAAAACGGACGTAAAATTTGGGAATTTGCAATGGAAGGCCCTCTTAAAGCGGCGCCAACGTTTGATATAAAACGACGACAAATTATCGCGCCGTCCTTTGATAAAAATTGTTACGGAATCGATATTGATACGGGCCAAGAAAATTTTAGATTTAGTGCCGGGCACGTTTTTTATAACACCGCTTTAGTCGTTGAAGACCGATTGTATGTGGGGAGCTGTGATAAAAGTTTTTATATTTACGATCTAGAAGCTAAAAAATTATTAAAAAAATTACCGACCGCGGGGCGAATTTTATCGCATCCGCAGTTAATCAACGGGGATGTTTGGTTTGGCTCAAACGATGGCGGGGTTCGCCAAATGGACTTAGAGGGAAACTATTTAGGGGGCACTATTCTGCCCGAAAGACCGGTAACACCCGTTATGTACGATCCAGAAATTGAGCGGTACTTTGTAGTGACAATGGGTAATTATTTAGTGAGTTTAAAAAGCCGAGAAGATTAATTGAAGAAAATAAACTGCCATTTTCGCCAGTTGGGTTCTTCGTTTTTAATTCTTTGTACCTGGGCGCGTGCCGCTTCGGTTGGTAAAATTTCTAGTTTTTCTTCGACCAGTACAATTACTTGTTCACCGGGTAATTTTTTACCCATTTGCATTTTAGCCTCTTTTTCCAGTCGCTCAGGGGTTTTTAAATAGGCTAGGTGTCTATTTTTATCATCAATTTCTGTTTGAAGTCTTTGGTTGGTGGCATGAATTTCTTCAATTTCGGCCTGTACTTTTCGTGATTCATGCAAAAAACTGGCAATAGAATACAGCAGCCAAAACAGTACGAAAAAGAGCCCTACCATGGTGATAACGCTACGCGGTGAATAAATTTCTGAATTAGAACCACGATTCATAACTTGATCCTATTTAAATTTAGGCGGAGGCAAAGTCTTAGCGCTTATGTAATTTTTAACGTTAGAATTTAGAGGTTCGTGACAAGTCGGTCTGCATTACTTATAATCAGGTTAAATGAGACTTATTGTGGGCCTTGGCAATTATCCAGAAAAATATGCGAATACACGTCATAATTTTGGTTTTTTAGCGCTGGATCGTTTAGCCGAGAAACACCATTTTACCCCCTTTAAACTAGAGTCTAAGTTTAAGGCTCGTTTAAGTTATGGAGAGATTAATGGGGAGAAAACTATTTTGTGCAAGCCGCAAACGCTCATGAATTTAAGTGGCGATGCGGTGGGGCCAATTATGAAATTTTATAAACTTGATTTGGCCAGTCTGGTTATTTTGACCGATGATTTAGACCAAGACTTTGGCGCTTCTAGAATTAGAATTAAAGGTTCTGATGGTGGACAAAGGGGACTACGCCATATAACTAAAGTTTTAGGATCAGCGACCTATTTGCGCTTAAAATATGGCATTAAAAATGAATTCCGGGATCGTTATGACGCGGCTGACTTTGTGTTAGGCAAGTTTACCAGCGAAGAACAATTGTCTTTAACGACTGTGATAGACGAAGGATTGGCAAAACTAATAAGGTTTGACAGCTTTTAATAAACCACTACTCTCGCGCGTGAATATAAGTTTTATACTATGACAAATCGAGGATCATCTAAACGACACGGAGCGCACGATATTAATCAACGTCGAAAAAAATCTACGTTAGCTAAACGTGATAACAAAGCTAAAGCGCGTGACCGACGAGCTGAACTAAAAGAAAAAGGACTTAACTGTTAGTCGTTCCTCTTTAAAATTTATTTAATTAAAACCGCCTGTTGGCGGTTTTTTTATTAATTTTTATACTTTTTGAAAAAAGTTACAAAAACTTAGTTACTAACCAAAGCTTCGCTTGTTTTTAAATTTATAAAACTAAGTTTCGCAAACTCTCATTAAGTTAAGTTTCAAGCCGAGCTTAACTTTAAGTTTTCAAAATTAAAACAAGTTGAACCTCTGGTAGAGTAACCGCTAAACTATAATTTATTAAGCTTCTTTGGCGGCTTGTTCTAACAATTCGTTTAATTTTTTAGACACCTTTTTAGGCAGTTTATGTTTTACTACCACCACGTGGTCGCCCACTTGCCCGTCGCGTTTAATACCTTGGCCTTTAATTTTAACGCGCGTGTTATCCGCTGTTAAAGCTGGAATGATTAATTCTTCACTGCCCCAAAACGTTTTAACCTTTACGGTGGTTCCTTTTAAGGCTTCAAAAACAGGCACGTCTAACGTTTGTATTAAATCAAAACCTTCGCGTTCCCAGGCGCTGTCTTCGGCTACACGAATGTGCACATAAAAATCACCCGCTGGGCCGCCATACTTACCCGCGTCTCCATCTTGCCGCATTCGCAGTGTTTGGCCCGTTTTAATACCCGCTGGAATTTTAACTTCAATCGTCGTTTTATCTTCGTAACGAGTTTCCCCTCGGCACGTCTTACATAAGTTCTCAAACGTTTTTCCACTACCGTGACACGTGCCACACGTGGTTTGTTGTTGCACGTTTCCAAATGGGGTTTGAAAAGTTTGCGTCACTTGCCCGCGCCCCGCACAAGTGCCACAGGTTTTTTCACCCGAGCCGCCTTTGTGATCGCAAGCTTCACAGGCTTTATAACGTCGAGCGCTAAATTTTTTGCTGGTACCCGTTACTGATTCGGCAAAAGTGACATCGGCTTCAACTTCTAAATCTGAACCTCGTTGCGGCGCGTGTGGGTTACGTGATTGTCCGCCGCCACCGCCGCCAAAAAAACTCGAGAACACGTCTTCAAAACCGCCGCCAAAATCTTGCGCACTAAAACCGCCAAAACCGCCGCCTTGCCCGCCTCCACCAAAACCGGCTTGCTGGCTGGCAGAACCATACTGATCGTACTGGGCTTTTTTAGTATCGTCGCTCAAAGTTTCGTAGGCTTGGTTCACTTTTTTAAATTCGGCTTCATCGCCGCCTTTATCGGGATGATGCGTTTTAGCTTTAGCCCGATAGGCTTTTTTAATATCCGCTTTTGAAGCGGACTTATCGACGCCGAGAATTTTGTAAGGATTGTCGCTCATTTCACCCTGAAATATAAAAAAATTAGCAGGTAGGTCAACCGACTGCTAAGAAATATTAAAAAGGTTTTTAAAATTCAAGGTCGACCTTGAACTGATTTTTGCCATCATTTAGGTCTTTCCTGTTTTTGTGCTTATATCTAACAACTTAATTCAAGGTCGACCTTGATTTAGGTTTAACCTAAACGATTAGGGGTATTAATACCCATTAATTCTTCAAAGCCCGTTTTGTTACCAGCCACCGCTGTCTCAAGTAAGGCCACTAAGGTGGTTCCGTTATCGGTTGGGTTTGGATTAATCGTTCCATCCATTCGGGGGGCGCCAGATAGTCTAGCAAAGACGGCATCTAATTCTATGTTGTAACTATTACACATTTGCCCGAGTTGTTCCCATTGTCGCGACTCGTTAGGAGACATTATTTGTTGTGGATTGCGATTAGCGGCTGCCAAATAATTTGAAATCAATTTAGTGGTAGAAATAGAGCCACCTCTTTCGGCCGCTTGCGCCGTTTTTCGCAGCGGACTATCCAAAACACTCCCACTCGTAAATGACGCATAAATCTGCGCTAAGTAAAAATTATTAGTCTTGAGATCTTCTCGGTCTGGTATATTTGCAAATTTTTCAGCTATGAAAGTGTTGTCACTTGGATTTTGTATGAAACGTTCGTTGTCGCCACCCGCAACTTGTACAATGTTGAATCCTTCTGAAGTCACACCGACCAAATTGGCGCCCATTGGAATTGAATTTAGATTTGAAGTTAATGCTGACACTGATTCATTTTGCACTGGTGTGCTATTTGTAGTTTCTAAAACTTTATTTTGACGCAAATTATTAATAATTCTTTCTGGTGCTACACCATTTTTAACCTGTTCGGTTATAAACTGAAAATCTTCTGGGGTTAGGTCGGGGATTTCTCCATTATTTTGCCCGCGATACTCACGAACATAATCAGTCGCTACATCAACAGTTTCATGAAAGCTTTCACCTTCTTCCGTGGTTTGGTCAAGTACTTCAACCCCACGTGCGACAGCGTCGTTTAAAACCTCTTCAGTCTGCAATGCTTCTTCTCTTATATCTTCTCCTTCCTCCATTTTAGCCTCAGAACGAATTAGGGCTGGAATGGCGACATTCAAAAAGTTTAATAATTGTTGCTCTTCTTCGGGGAGAGTTTCATCGTTTTTGAGCTTCATCTCCAAACCACTTTTGACGTGTTGCGCTTCGAGAACAAGCTCGGCTAATTGTTCCGGGGTAATGTTTTCTAAATCTAAGTCAGCGACTAAAGATTCATCAATTGCTGCTAAAGTTTCAATAATTCCGCGCACATACATTTGCTGTTCAAATACCATGGCGGTTCCTTCTAAATGATCAATGCCAGGTTCTCTTGCAATGGTGTTTAAACGAGCCAGTAAAATCTCTTTCAACTGAGGATTTTGCTCTAACTGATTTAAACCTTCTTCAGCCGAACTTCCGAGTATTTTAGCGAATAATAAACCTAACTGTTGATCAAAGGTGTTAGAATCAAACGTCCCTTCTTGCGCCATTTCGGCTAATGAAGTATCGAACTCGGTTAACCATTGATTTAATTGTTCTGGGTTTAAGTTTTCAAATTCAGCCAAAATTAACTGTGTATTAGCTTCGAGTAGTTTTTTATTATCTTCTCTTAAATTTTCGATATGGCTTTTCATAGTCCCTAACAAATTAGGCAGACTACCCGTCAAAGTCTCTAATGAAGATATCATCAACGCTTGGGTTTCTTGGTTGGTTTCAGTCGCAATGGCGGTTTCGTATTTTTCAACTTCCGCTTCGGCGTATTCAGTTACTTTTTTTATCGCATTAATAATACCATCTCTAAATTCCCCAGGGCTACTAAGGGCATCGAGGCCTGGAACTTGCCCGAAGCCTGGAATTATAAATGGCTCACCAGGGGTGATGGGATCGTAATTATCTAAACGCGTATTGGCGTCTAAAAATCTTCTAAAATTACCACCGTCTTCAAATAGAGTATTTAATTCTTGAATAAAAGGAATATCGCTGCCAGCGAGTATAGGGCCAACGGTGTTCGAAAAGTTTTTCCAGGTCTCAGCCGTGTGAAAGTTTGTACTTCGATTTTGTTCTAACCGAGCCATTTCATCACTTTCTTTGATTTGCATAAAGGCTGGAGAATTTTCTTTTAATAGGGTAAGTGTTTGGTTGTTATTATCAGTTAAGTCCGCCTCTCCGAAAGTTGAAAAATTAGTATCAGAGCTAATTTTAGCTCTATTTCCCACAATTCCCTCAGGACTAAAGCCTAAGTACCCGAGCGGGGTTCTGACATAGACTCCATCGTTAATTTGTAAAAACTGCTCATTTTGCTCTGTGGCGGATAAAAGATCCATAAAATTAGCACTTCTTGCTAAATCAGTGTCACCATAGAAATTAGCGCGGTAAGCAGTTCTTGAACCTGCTTCTGACAAAGTATCAGTAAATAAATTTTTAGCGTCTGATCGGTAATCAAGTAAAAATCTGCTTTTAGCACTTGGGTCTAAAGCATCTAAAATAGCGCCTTCGTAACTAAAATCTGTACCACTTTGTAAAGACTCTGCTAAGCCAGCGGGTATAAATCCATCTACAATCGCACCTGCACCATCTCGAATCCATTGAAAATTAGTTCGATCATCTCCAGAACCCTCTGTGGTATCAGATTGAAAATCATTTCGGGCAATACGCACGAGTAGCATCACTTGCTCGTCAATTGGCAGCTCGGAGGGAGAGGCTTCATTGGCTTCAATTTGACTTTGAAGATCGGCTAAAGCCATTTCAGTGTCTAGCATAGCCGCTTCTCTGGCTCCTTCACTTAAAGCGTCAGAAGTTTCTTGTGAGCGCATAATAGCATTGCTTTCGGCTTCCTCAATACTAGGTTGCGGATTAGCGTTCGAACTTAGATCTTCAAAAATAAACCGACCAATCTGGTCAGAAAATTTTTTATGAGGGGCAGCCCAAAACTTCATACGCGCGAGTGCTTATAAATATCTAATGATTATAGCACAGTTTTAGGGTTTTGTGAAGTCTGCTAAATTTTAAAAATTAATACCTTCTTCTGGAGCGGTATTGCTGGGTGATAGTGTAGTGGTTTGAGTTGAGGAAATAACCGGTGTTTGGAGCGGTTCAATTATGATTTCTGGCTCAACTGGGCTGGCAGCTGATTCGACAGTTGGCGACGTTCGACTAGGCGTTGAAGGACGTCTATTTTCAGGTCCGACAATATAAACCGGCATGCCGTCATAAAAATGCTGTTTTAAAGCGGCTCCATCAGCATTAAACATTCTAATACAGGCACCGCTAACCGCTCTATTCATGTAGAGATTTCCGTCTCGATCTCGTTCATAATTGGTACCGTGAAAACCAATGCCACGACCATGATCAATAGCAAAATAAAGAGAAGTTATGCAAGCTGGACCGCCTTGTCCTTTTTGAACCGTATCGAGTAAGTTTCCAACCTCGCAACCATGCTCACTGGTGTATGAAACGACTTCTCCTAATTGTCCAGATCGTGTGCTTCGTATAGTTTGTTCACCAAGTGGTGTACCACCAGATCCATCTACATTACTAAAGCCATTAGCGCCTGTGGTGACATCAATCTGTCGCAGAGCCTCAAGCCCTTGATGTGTGCGCTGAATTAAAAATACATGCTTATTAAAACCGTCTAGATAGATACCGTTTTGACCAATTTCTAAACGTCTTTCAAAGCTGGTTATAACTTCTGGATGACGGGACTCAATTTGACGAATAACTGCCGCTGAGTTTGGAATCCTCAAGCTTGCATTTAACTGGGATAACAACGCTTCAAATTCAGCGGGTGTACGTTGATTTGTACCCGCTCTATTTTCTTGATTTTCGGCTTCTCGAAAATAGTTGATACCAGCTTGTAATTCGCCCGCCACCTCTGGATTTGAGGCCATGTAATTTTGTAACCTAGCTGAGACGGGTGCGGTTGCTTCATTAAGCACGACTTCAACCTGAGTCGATGTATTTTCAGTTAAACTGGGGTCATATTCGGTGGCTCCGTTTTCTGTTAAGATAACCGATTGTTCTTGGGCTTTAGTAGCGCAACCAGGCGCCCCTAAAAGGCTTATAACGGCTAGTGCACGAGCTGCTGGAAAGTCAGATAATTTCATTAAAACACTTATAATATATTTACTTATTTTGTAAAGATTATTATTACTAAGTATGGCAAAAAAACTAAAAGGTTATTTAGTTGAGAATTTTTTGAAATTTAAAGGAATGGTCTGACTGCGTATAGAACACAGCCAGAACCGTTTTCCCCCGTTGATCAGTTATTGAACGAACACTGACATCATTCCAGCTGGTGCCGAGTTGGCGACCGCTGGAACCGAAACGACAACAAAGCCGGAGCCATTGTCGTAGCGAAAG
>Ga0307982_1003013_pt1 | contig 13479 bp, 5 predicted proteins | sample OrgLakmetagen989_FD_201847 | JGI IMG/M metagenome (GOLD analysis project Ga0307982, IMG submission 201847) | Saline water microbial communities from Organic Lake, Antarctica - #989 | ecosystem: Environmental > Aquatic > Non-marine Saline and Alkaline > Saline | place: Antarctica: Organic Lake...
GTGGTATTGGCTTCCCTCTGCCTGCGCTGGGCGGGCTTGCTTTCTCGGACTCTGCGATCGTGATCCAGGAGAATGCTTTGGCCATCAACACCAACATCACGTACACCCCAGCCACTGCCATGTGAGGGGCCCGCACAGTGCTTGGCTCAAATGCACAGTTTGTACGACCTTGGTAACTCTTCACTATATGTCACACCGCTCATGACTTTTCATGATTGTACTAACACTTTTGACTTGGTCCCAACCGTCTGGTCGTCTGGTAGTGCTACTGAATCTGTCACGAAATGTTTTCTCAAGCGTGGGTCTCATTACTGCGCACTTTTCGACCGCAGCGAGCATTATACCAGCAGGCAGAAAGAAATATAGTACTCTCTTTTTGCCCTCCCACTCGGCGATACTTTTCGCACAGCTCAGAAGCGCCGCCCGGGGACACAGCAAGCAGTCTTTCACAAGCATTCAAGTTTCGAGACACAGCGACGGCACTAGAAATGCCGGGCCACCCCGACCTACTCTGTATAAACCTCATGTGCGAAAAAGTTGGTGGTCCTTGTGCGTGCCGACTGGCTCTGTCGCTCAGCCGGATGCCAGAGCTGGGACGAGTGGATATTTCAAGAAATAACTTTAGCGTGCTGCCGGATTCCCTGTCAGAACTGGGCAAGTTACAGGAGCTGGACTTGAGCAGTACGTATATTATTCATCTTCTTTGCTGATCGGTGCTACGACGAGCACCTGTTTTCACCGTTTACATCCCCAGGAAACTCTCTTTCGTCGTTCCCAAGCTCAGTGTCTGCTTGCCCGCAGCTCCGGCGATTAGACTTGAGTCACAACCACCTCACGCATGTGGACCTGTCAGACATCACAAGCTTCCCCTCGCTGCAGTGGCTGGACCTTCGGGGCAACCCGCTGCAGCCAGCCGTCTTGGCCGCGCTTCGGGGCGCCTTACCCCCCCAGGGGCTGTGTCTGCTTCTGCCTCCGGAATGAGACAGCGCTGGGACACAGGCGGACCACGACTGCATCCATTGATGCGCAGCACCTAAAAGCTTGGCATCTCACCACACTGTCCCCCCCCCCCTGATCTGCACTCACTAAATGCAAAAACGAATGCATTTCAGAAGACTCACCCACATTCTGCCAGGGGTATTCGCATTTCCACGCACAAGTGCGCCAAACACACAGTCCAGGGCAGCTACCTGTGTGCGGGGGCCTACGAGCTTCCCCCCAGTGTGGCCTGTGCGCTCATAAGTACCCCCCGCAAACGCACCACGTCACGCTTTGCTTCCTGAGGATCCACCACGCCAGCCGTTTCATACCCTTGTGTTTTGAACAGAACACTGTCAATGTGCCGCAGTAGCTCAGCTGTAGTCAGGACACCAGCCCCGGAGGCTGCAGCTGCGGAGCCGTCAGTAGCTGACCCCCCCCCAGAAGGGGATGCCCCCCCGTCACCCCCCTCAGCCACAGCACTGAGCGTGCCGGGGGCGTTCTTCCCCTTGAGCATGATGTGTTCTAGGTCTTGAATGCGCTTGTCACGTTCCGTGTTGACGTCGAATACTTTCATGAGCACCTGGCCACTGAGGGACCCCACCACCGCGCCATCCCGCACAACTGGGAGGCAAAAGGGTGCCCCGTTGCCCAACTCCCGGCGAATACGGTCTTGCGTTCGCATGGTGTTCTCGAAACGGGATAGCGTGTCGCGCTGCATGAGCTTGAAGATCTCATCCCGCGCCTCATCGAACAGCAGTACGTGTTGCAAAAGGCCCCCCTTGTGGCGGGAGGAGGACTTTGCACCCCCCCCTGCAGTTGGAACAGGGGGGGGCTCCTTGTCCTTGCCCTTTGTTTTATCAACTGCGGAGAAGAAGGGCGCGAGACGCGACACAGTGCTGGTGACGTGGTCCCCCATATCCACTTCTCCATTCTCCAGCACCACCACCGCCGCCGCCTCAGTTTTGCGCATTGTGTCCATGAGGTGAGACCAAACGTCCTCAGCAGTCAGCTTGCGGAAAGCGGCGATGTTCTTCTTCAACCGCGCGAAGCTGCGGCTGGGAAGGTTCACCATGTGTTCCGCCTTGTCATCCAGAAACTCCGCATAGATGTCCTCAGCCTCTTTCTTGATGCGGTCCACATGACTGCGTACGGCGCTCTGCGCCACAAACTCGTCCTCTCGCCCCGCAAGCACACCCTCAACGGAGATGCTTAGCTTGCAGCTGCTTTTGAGCACATTTTCGCTCCACATGGCGGCTGCCAGGTAGAAATCCACGTTCTCCCGGGATAGCTCTCGGTCGCAAAACGCTTGAAACGCTTTTCGCATGACTGGGTTGTCCAGGACACCATGCAGCGACACATCTTCATACCCCTTGTCGGGATACATGGCCATATGATACGCATCACGCAGACTGAGCTCACTGTGCCCCACCAGGGCTCCGTTCTTTTTCCGTACAGTCAACAACAGGTGTTCTGATGCAACGTAGCCTGGTTCCGCGATCACAGGGACACATTCAGGAATCATCCCCCCTCGCCACTCAGCCACAGTGTATGGTGTTCCGGCCAGAACACCTGGGGTGTTCCCCCCTGGGGTGTCTGCGCCCACAATGTGTCGGCGGGAACCCCCCTGCATGGTCAAGCCTGCGTGCCTATCGCCCGCCGCTGCAGCTGCTGCCACCGCGGAGGAGTGCTTCACGCCTCCGGTGGGCACAGCTGCAGTCAGGAAATGCCCCGACAGTGTGATGTTGAACTCCTCTGTCTTGGTGTAGCCGTCAGTTTGACTGCCGACTTTCTCCGCCAGCATGTCCAATCCGTCGCCAGCGACCAGCAGAGACTTGCGGCGACCCCCCTTGCCCCCTTTGCTGTCTGCCGCTGCAGCTTCACCCCCCTCCAGCTTGATGCTCCAGGAAGGCACATCCAGGCCAGCGTCGCCAGCGGCAAATTCCGACGGTGGAAGTGGCATGCAGTCAAACCGCAAGTACGGAATGGCGATGTTGCAGCTGCCGTGGTTGCGCAGCCTTGATGCGGAGTGCAAGTTCAGGAACCCGAGCGAAGGCTTCATCTCAAACAGCGCCACAACTGGCCGGTGGTCTGCCACGTCAAATTTGAAGTCGCAGCGATACCGCCGGCAGGTCAGGGAGTCCCTGTACCCAGGCTTGGATGTCCACAGGACGCGGTCAGTGTAGGATGCGTTCTGGTTGCGCTTGTTGATGTACGCTGTTCCGCCCTTCTCCAGCCTGTAACTGGGGGCAAACTTGATGGGCGCCTCGAAGAATGTCGAGTACGCTGCGCCGCTCTCGCGTGCCTGCCTCAGCTGGTCTCCCTTGAGGATGGGCTGCAGTAGGCCCTTCTGCGCATACCCCTCCACTTTCTTGTACTCCTTCTCAGTGCCGGCGCTCCCCAGATCCACGCGATAGTTCAAGTTGCCAAGCCAGATCACGTGGTGCCAGTGGTGCAAGAACTGAGGGGGGCGCGCAGTTGCACCTGGAACACTCATGGAGGGGTAGTCGTGGGAACGCAACTTCAGCTGCTGGCAGATCTCCGAGAAGTTCGAATTCCGCACTGCCACTTTGTCGTGCCCCGCTGCCAAATGGCAATTCACTACAGCGACATGTGTGTTGTCTGCCCAGGTGAAGCTCATGGCTGTAGCCCCCTTGTTCCCCCATATACCCCCCACCCCCGTTGCCTCCGTGTCTGTGTGCACATTGCTGATGTGCGGCACCACACTTTGCCTGGCAAACACCATGGTATGGATACCCTGCAGGGACACAGCAGCCACGGCTTCATATGACTCATGCTTGTAGGCCACGGCCCCAGGAAGGGACAGACACTCGGCGATGACTGCCCGCCAGGCGTCCAGTGCCTTGCACTCCTGCAGCCCCACAATGTACAGCTCACACTCCTGGGGCGGGAGAAAGCTCTTCAGTCTGCTGGCATCGCTCAGCGCGGGGGCACGCTCGTCGGAGCAATTCAGGGTAACGGCACACATGCGCACCTTCTCGTGGGCATACCCGGCCTCAGTCAGACCAAGAACACGCACGGCTGAAACTTCAACGTCCGCGAGGGTCAGTCGCATGAGCCCTGCAAAGCGCTCCCGCAGGGCATGTGTGGGGAAGGACACTTCGAACTCTTCCCGAACAGTGTAGTCTGGAGGAATATGTGCCCGTACGCCGCGGGCCGCCACTGTGCCCTGCGACTCAGCAGCAGCGGCTGTGCCCCCGGCAGGGGGGCTGTACGCCACCAACTTCAACTTGGTGGCGTCCACTAAGCTGCTTTCCATGCGAATGCGTTCCCACTCAATGGGAAAGTCGTCCTGGGAGGTATGGCTGTCAAAATCAGCATGTCTGGAAAGTGTTCTGTTCGCTCGATCTACAACAAGAACACGTTGTGTGGCCCCTTTGTCCAGGGACACAGCGAATGACGCCTTGCCGGATACGGGCTCATACTTCTCAGCGCTATCACTGAACACCAAGTCTGGCTCCAGCAAGTGCAACAGCAGACAGAACTGCTCTCGAGCATTATCGTTCTGGAACTTCAGCACGTAGTCCTTCGTCTCAGCTTCATGGAACACAAGCTTGAGCTGTTCCGGCTCGGCAGAGACGCGCTCCACCCGTGCAAAGTCCACCAGTGGGTAAGAATGTGTGTGCATGCCTTTCTCATCATACACTCCAATCTGCTTCTTGTCCATATCCACACTCATCTCCCGCAGCTGCCACTGGCCGTAACGGTTCATCTTGCCCACGGGAATGCGGGGGGTGGCCCCGCGCGGTGGACCCACATTTGACGAGGAGCGCGCCCTTCCTGGCCCGCCCTCCCCGTCAGATGACGCCGCACGCAACTTTGCCATCACTGCCTTGAAGGCGTCTGTAGCTTGGAACTGAGAATACAGCTCGTTCAGGTTCAAGCCAGCAAGCACCACTGCCAAACTTGCGTCCATGCAGAAGGGGGAGAGCTTAAGGGTGTCAGGGGGGGTCGCCGCCAGCCCCGTCAGGCGGGCCACTTCCGTTGGAGGCAGGATTGCCCCAATGGCGGTCCCAGGGGACTGTGCGCTGCCACAGAACTTGGACACTGTGCTGGCGTACAGCTGTGCCAGCCCCCTGGCTGGGCATTCAATGGGCTTTCCGTCGGGGGAGGCGCTGAAGGCCATTGCAGCCACATCGTCGCACGCCATGACGAACTCACAGACGATTTTGGTGGACACTGTCACTGGGAGTTTCTGCAGGTACTCGCGCTTGTCTTTTTGATCCAGCTTGTGTACAATGTCCAGTGTTGGGTCCCGTGCCCCGGCTGTAGCAGGCAGGATCTTGCCGCCGCTGGCCTGGGCCATGGCGTGGGGAAGCGATAAAAAGCCCAGGGCGTCTGCCAAGGCAGTCAACACGGGACGCTTCAGGCGCAGCACAGAGCCCACAAACCCCTCAAAGGCGTCTCGTGCCTCCTCCACTTTCAGGGCAGCTGGCAGGGGGGGGGCTGACCCGTGGGCATACAGCTCAAAGCGGGCCAAGCCGGCCGAGTCGCCGGCAAAAGTGTACTCAATGTCGCTGCGTTTCAGCTTCACAATGACCGCTGCGCTGTCTGTGGTGAACAGCTTGAAGTCTGTATTGCGCCCTTGGGCGGATGCTCTTGGGAGCAGGGCATCAGTGCCAACCGCTGCGCCGGATGCCTTGATGGCGACGGTTTCAGACCCCCCTGTGGGGCGCTCTGCGTAGGACACGGAGCCCTGTGCCACCACGTACGCCACTGTGCTGTTGGCGCCGTACTCTGCAATCACACTGCCGCCGCCCACTGATGTGTACTTGACGCGCTGCGTGAGGCGGTTCAGCTGAGACTCTGTCATTGTTGCAAACAGGTCAGACTTCAACTTCTGCACACTACTGGCCTGCCGCGAAGCCACATGAGACTGGATGCTGGCGCTGAGGGAGGGGATGGCCTCCAGCATGCCGTAGAAAGCGCTACGGTGCTGCACCATCACCAGGGTGTCCCGTTTCGCGATCACGCTGGCGGTGGCAGGGACATCCTGCAACAGCCCAATCTCGCCAAAGAAGTCGCCAATGGCGCCCTGGAATACCTTTTTACCGCGAACAGTCACAGCATAATCGCCGTGCACCACCACGTAAAACGCATCAGAGCGACTGCCCTCAGCAACTATGGTGGTGCCAGCAGCGAACGAAACGACAGTGAAACGCCGCGCTGCAGAGGACACATCGTGGGACGGGATGCCCTTGAAGAAGGGCACACGCTGGAGGTACAGTGGCAGCAGCTCCTCCGTGTAACGCGTCAGGAGACGGCGTTTCTTGGACACCATCCACGCATCCCCCAGGTTGGCGACGAGGTCTTTGGCGTCCAGAACGAAGACATGGCAGCCGCCCAAGGCAGCGATGACAGACCTGGTCACGCAAGAGTCCTCTGTGGGCGTATCGGGGGCGTCCTCGAATTGCGGCGCGTCGTACGAGACGCCTGTGGTGGGCACGATGTAGCAGCCGGGAGCCAGCAGGGCATCCACACAATGCACGCTGCCGTCCTGCAAAGGGAGCAGAAAGTGACCCAGGAGCATGAGTGGCTCATAATCATGGTGCTCTCAATGCTTTGCAGCGCGCGACTGAGCGGGCGACAGATGCCTGTCGATCACTTGGCGTGGTGCACCACTCACTTCACAGTGCTGCACACAAATTTCCTCATCAGCTTCGTCATCCACCTTGAAAAGTGCCATAACCCCGGAGCAGATGATATACACTGAACTCTCATAGTTGCCCTGCGAAGAAGGAATTGTGCTTTGAAAGCTCAGAAGCTGTCTGGCTTTGCAGGTCGCAGCGACCACCAAGCTTGCAATGGCCTTGCGAGCATCAAGCCGACCCATCACGCACCTCCTCAAATAGCTTCGTTTCTGGTGTGATCGTTTTGAGCTTGAACAGCTTTGCGATGGCTGCTGCCTCGTCTGGTGTCATGTCTGCCAGCAGCGGAATGTTGCTACGCAAGAATTGCGGCTTTAGGTACGTCGCGGCATACTTGGCATGCAGCTCCTGCTTGGCCTTCTCAAGCTCCTCTTGCGGAGGTGCATCAAACACACTATTACTGCGTGCACGTTGAGCAGCAACGCCAGGTGCCAGCCCCAGTGCAGCCAATTCTGCTTCGTCAACGCCCTCCGGCGTCTCCCAAGCGCTTTCGCCAGACAGGGTATGAAACCAGTACCATGTGCTACTGCTGTCGTCAAAAGCCTGCTGCCAGTGTGGGTCGGACCATGAAGCCTGCCCCGTGCCTTCATTGTACCAGTACGTCTTGCTTGTGTCTGGGTCCTGCGCGGCAGCCCATTCCGCCATGATGTCAGTGCGTAGCCGCCTGTCCTGCAAGTGCACTGCAGTGCACGAGGCGACTCCTCACAGGGGGCTCAGCAAACCAATGCGAACAAGTCCAGTTCACAGCGTACCGACATGCTTGAACTGACGAGTGCCGACAACGGATAAATTGCTGCTGCGCACGAACAAGACATGCATCAGCGGCAGTCAGCGCAGCTGTTAGAGGTGAGCCCCCCCTGCCCATAGCTGCTGAGTGGTGTGAGTCGGCCAGTATTAGCACCCGGGGCCCGGCGCCGTCCAAGGGCCCCGGGAGGACCCTGCCGAGCAGCCTGCACGGCCCAAGCTCAAACTTCTTATCATTTGTGTGTTTCTGTCTGCGAGTTGGCGACTGCGTCGCGTCCTCGCATTGTGTTATTTTGTAACACGTAGGGGCCTCAACAATTCAGAGCACAGCAAATGCATCAATTTTCCCGCCACGCTAGTGCAGCACAATTCCATGTTTAAGCCATATGCGATATACTTTTCAAGGGCTTTTGTGGAGCGAATGCCCAACGTCATCTCCCAGCGATTTTTTCTGTGCGAGCCCTGCTGGTCTGTGTACACTTCGCGACTGTTTGGCCCACTCTTTTGAGGCTATTCTTCACCACTAAGCGTGTATAACGAGTCAAAATGACTCAAGCTGCTCATGCTGGATTTTCGTTTTGGGTGGCTGTGTGCTTTGCGATCAATTTGATTATTGGTGAGCGAATCTGGCTCCGCCCGAGCCAGCGGCTGAATTCGAATGTCCGCACTTTGCGCAGGCGGCGGAATTTTGATCATTCCTCATGCAGTGGTCAAGTCGGGGGTGATTCTTGGGCCCATCACAGTAGGCTTGATGGTGTACTTGTGTGATGCCGCCAAAGATTTCTTACTCGGTGCGCTTGCGAGAGGTGAAGAATTGTATTCACTTGGCTTTGCAGCGGCTGCCAAACGGCGCCGCCGCAAGGTAATCGAGGCCCACAAGAACCACACAAGAAGTTCATCTGGAACCATGAGCCCGCGAAAAAAGCGGCGCCGAAACCAACGGCAGCCGTTGCTTGCGCCGGTAACTCCCACTGCCCCGGCGGGGTCCGGGGCCGCACTGGAAGCCGCTGGAGCTGCCCCAGAGCGGTACTCTGACAGCGACTCGGAAGGCCCTGATGGGCCCTTATACCTCCACAAGCACGTTCTTGAAGTGACCGAGTTGACCAAGCTGCTTTTCGGCAACACTGCCCGCTATGCATATTTAGTGGTCATGGGCCTGTGGACACTTGGCACTATGTGGAGTTTTGGCTCCGTGTTCGGGGCCTCCCTGGCCAACCACATCCCCATTCTGTTCATGCCCGAGCCACACAACCAAACGTGCGACATGAATGCCGACCCCGAGAACTGCCGCCTGCAGTACATTTTCTACGTGCTTGTTTTTGGCTGCGTTGTGGTTCCGCTCACACTCATGGATATGACGGAGCAGGTGATGGTGCAGGTCATTATGGCAGCGGGGCGCATTGTGCTGGTGTGCATCATGTCAGGCACTGTGTTGGCGGCGTGGACCTGTGACGGTGTGGCCTTCAAGCTCATGGCTCGTGCCTCCGCAGATGGCGGGCTGCAGCGCGACCCGCCCCCCCTGTTCGACACCCCCATTGACTTCTCAGGCCTCAGCATTCTCATCCCTGTGGCAGTCACAGCCGCTGCATTCCACCAAGCCATCCCCAGCATCACACGGGATACGGCTGACAAATGGGACATGCACAAGGTCCTTCGCGCTGCATTCATCATTGTGGGCGTCTGCTACGTTGTGTTCGGCGTTCTGCTAGCCCTCTTCTTTGGAGAGCACATTGAGCCACAGTCTACCTTGCTGTGGGCAGACTACGTGGGGTGCGCTGATGTGAGCGCGGTGCATTCGTCGGCTGGGCTCAACGCTACGGAGCCATTTGACACTGCTGCAGGTGGGCGCATTCTGCTCATGTCCGGCAGCGATGCAGTGAGCGCTGCTCGCGCACTGAAGCCATCGGGCTGGGCACAGTTTGTGACTCTGTTCGTGCTTCTGTTCCCAGCTGCAGACGTCGCTTCCGCGTTCCCACTCAACGCCATCGCCCTTGCGAACAACCTGCTTTCCCTCAAATTCGACCTGCAGGCGCCGAAAAAGGACAAGGATGCTGAGCTGAATGCCCTGCTGGCGGGCGGGGGCGTGCTGCCTGTGGAGAACGCAGACAGTCCTGCCTTGGACCTGACCAGCAATGCCGTGGGAAGGGACGTCAGTGTGCCGACTGTGGATGCCTCTGGCAGCGAGCTGGCCATCAACAAGCCCCCCCCCACGGATGCCGAAGTCGCAATCATGCCGGTGGCTGATGACGACCCAGCAGCCGTTAAGAAGGAACACCCGCTGGCACATATACCAAAGTGGGCCCGTGTCACTGCCAAGCTGATGGCTGCGCTGCCCCCCATTGTAGGCGCATGCCTTGTCAGCGACTTGGACAAGATTCAGCAAGTGAATGGATCACTTGCTGTGTTCCTGGTGTACACAGCCCCCCCCCTGCTGTGGATGGGGTCTCGTGGCGCGCTTGTTCTTGCTTCGGCATCAACTGAGCCAGAAGACGAAGAGAAGGGCTTCAAGGGAACGGGCCCTGTGGGTTCCTTGATTTCCCTGCAGGATTGGATGGTCACTCAGTGGTGGCGGTATGTGCCCGCCATGGTGGCACGATCACGCCCGGAAGAGCGCTCACCCCTGATGGCAAAGGGGGTGCAGGGGGCCTCCAAAACACAGCGATACACGCCTCTGGACGCAGCTGCGCCCATGGACGAGAAGGCGGAGAGTGGGATGCTGTCCATGCAAATGGGACGCACAGAGTCATCTGCTGGCGTGGTGGGGGGTGACACGCCGGTGATGCCAGGTGGGCCCACAGTGGGCCCAGGTGCAGCGCACCGCATGGATGGCGACGAAGGGGACCGATCATGCTTCGGGGGCACCTTGCGGATGCTCATTGCGGGCACACTGGGACATCGAGGGTTCGGCATTTATGTGACGGGCGGCGTCGCCCACGGTGCCCCCCCCTCCACTGGCAGCAGGCGGGGCAGTGGAGGCACCCTGGACTCAGACTCGGGTGGAGACGATGGGCCCACTGTCACCCGCACGGCGTCCGCCTCCTCCGCAGATGGCGTTTCCCTGGTTGAGGCAGAGGAGGCTGCACGCACCGTGTATGAGCCGGTGTGTATGCAGGCCACTGCAGGTGCCTGTGCCTCCAGGTGGTGTGCACTGGCCCCCGGCGCCATGGCTGGGGGGTCCCTGGTGCTGTGGACTGCTGTGGTTATACTTGTGATATCAGGGTGGTTTCAGTGAGGGTGCAGCTGCTGCTGCTGCTTGATGAGTGTCCGTGCTAAATATATTCACACATTGGTGCATGAGCCCCCCCTTTTCGATGCTCACCCCCCCTCCCCCCATCACTGGCTCGTCTCATCGCTCTCTGAGGATAGCAAGCCACTGTGGACCCCCCCTTGAGACTGTGGGAGGCCCCCTGCCCCCCACTTTCTCCCACACTTGACATCATGCTCTATGAACCACACCAGCGCCCGCCCCACTGCAGAGCTGCGCCGAGCACACAGGCATATCCACTGGGCGTCAGTGGCTGCATACTGCAGCTCCTGTATGTCAGTGGGGCTGAGGGGTGTCCCCTCTCCGGTTAAGCTAGGGGGGGGGGCTAAGGCTGCGTGGGGTGTGTGGCTCAATGACAGCGGTGGCGGCTGCTCAGCCGAAAGCAGAGACGCCTTCAGCAATGAGTCAGGTGTGTGCATGGGGCTGGGGTTGTAGATGCCGATCTTGCGCTTGGGCGCTTCGGCGGAGGGGGGTGCAAGGGGGGGCACCTGTGCCACCTCAACCTCATTTGGAGCCACAGACACCGCCACCACCGCCACAGCAGCCATCAGCACAGACACCACAGCCAGTGCCGAGGGGACTTGCAAGAACACACTGTAGCCCAGGCCTGCAGTGACCACGCCGTACAAGGACGTCACCGGAACAAACTCATTGATGTGTGCGATGGCTCCAAGAACAACAAACCCGATCCAGGCGGTGACCCCAAGGACATTCACCCCGAACAAGAGCCATCCAAAAGCATCGACTTGCAGGGGCACAGGCTGTGCTTGCCCCCCGATTTCGAGCCCCCCTGCACATGCGAGAGCGAAGACCAGAGCTGCGATGACTTGCCCGCAGCCCATGCCAAATGCCGCCTGAGAGCGGGGCAGCCGGCGCCCGACCTCTACAGAGAGGATGTCCAGAGCACCCCAGCCTGCGATCATGAAGGAACCGATGAGCACTGGGAACAGAACACGCCACACGCCGTGCAGGGACTGGCTACCGGGGCCGTCGGAGGCACTGCCTTCGCTCTGCGCCACACCCAGCAGCACGACGCTGACAGCAGACAGCACAATGCCGAAGATGCGGCTTGGTGTGCGGGGCTGAGACTGAGCGAGCAGCCCATAGGTCATTGTGACAGCGGAGTGGAGCCCCGCCAGGGGGCCATAAATGGCCACACTGCCCATGGTGTTGGCATATATGAAGACAGCATTCATCATGCTTTGGCCCAATCCGATCAGGGCTGCCCACGCCAAGGTGGGCACCCCCTTGAAGTTGTGCTCGGGGCCTGTCAGGGGGGGGGTGGGATTCAGGGACGGTACGCACTTGAAGAGCACAGCGATGCACCAGGCCCCACAAAGCCGACCAAGGGACAGCAGCAGGCCTGATAGCAGCACACCTGTGTTGCCGTGGGAGGACGCAATGCCATTCACAAACAGCCCAGCGCCCATGAGCAGGGTGACGTACAGAATCAACAGCGGCTTCGTGAGCGTGCGCACGCACGGCATGCCTCGCCGCAGAGCAGTGGCAGATGCTTTACTGTGCTGTAAACTCATGGGCAGGGGAAACGCCACAGGCTGCGGCAGTTGCATTGTGCTGTCCAGCAGGCTAACGCGGCGGGGGAGGGTGCACGACACGCTGCGCCCTTGCCAATTTGAATCGTGAGCTGCTGGAGTCACATGAGATACAAGCGAAACTGTCTGAGCTGCGCCCTGCTGCAGACTGAAAACACCACGGTTCTTGCTGGGGGTGTTGAGGCGTGCCGAGACGTCCACGGTCAACTCGCTCTCCATGACGTGTGCGGAGTTTGTCGCGCAAAGTCTGCCGCCAATTTGCGGATGACCGTCACAGTGCCGGTCCAAAAGTCTTGTGAACTTGGCTTGGTACCCCACGACCTTGATGCTTGCTTCGAGAAGAACAGCAGTAAGATATGTTGCACATAATTACAGCAAAGGGAGCAGTTGGGCCCGAAAGCACCATGGCTGGATGGGGGCTTCCTTCGCACATGCCTTCCACACACCCCGTAGGACTCAAAGCTCACATGGCACACAGGACTCAGCAGCATACAACCGGATTGAGTTTAATATTGTGCTTCAATTCTCCTGCGCTTGTGTTCACTTGCGTTGGCAGTCTCAACACCTCTGTCCGTCGCACAAAAACAACTCTCAAGTCACACAAACATGGCTGCGTCCCATGAGCAGGTCGATGCATGCATGCAGCGTATGATGAATGCTTACAAGAACCTGATTGCTTCGTCCAATGTTCGTGTGCGGTGTGCCCGTGCCTCACGCGCCTTCAATTGCCTGGGCTTTGCAGGTGCATGCATCGAAACACGAGACAGAGCTTGCAACAGTTCAAGCGGAAGCTGCACAACGTGCATTGGTAAGTTGCGGCTAATATGTAGGCAAACTTTAGCGCCACTGACCTCCTGCTTGTTTTTGCAGGTGGCGGTGGCTCAGGATTTATCTTCCATTGTGCACTCAGTTCGGTGCCAGGCCATAGCGGATGAATCACAGTGGCGACAACTTGAAGCTTCCGACAAAGAAACAACCACACACTCTACATCTTGAATCGTCATTTGCACTGATGACAGCCACGGTGACTGTGCAAGTTATGCCAAGAGCATCAGCCTGCCAAGCTCTCCTTGAGGACGGCCTGGGTGAGAAATCACCGGAGCAGTGAAATATCTGAACCGCACAGCTCTGCCTTTTAAGGGCATTGATGCTGGCGCCTGTCGTGAGATGGAGTACTTGAGGGGGCGGGGGGCTCAAAGCACCTGCACGAATAGTACACAACGGGGGGGGGCGGGGGGCTCAAAGCACCTGCACGAATAGTACACAACGG
>Ga0307982_1003016_pt1 | contig 13466 bp, 19 predicted proteins | sample OrgLakmetagen989_FD_201847 | JGI IMG/M metagenome (GOLD analysis project Ga0307982, IMG submission 201847) | Saline water microbial communities from Organic Lake, Antarctica - #989 | ecosystem: Environmental > Aquatic > Non-marine Saline and Alkaline > Saline | place: Antarctica: Organic Lake...
ATGATAATTCTTCGTTATCATTGACGACAATTTTGTTCGTATTTTTATTATTTCAATGTTCTACTTTTGAATTTCTAATACCTTGACGTTTTGTAGTATATCACGTTTTCTCCCTATTTTTCGCTGTTTCCTCGCTCGTAAATTTGGTATCCTGTCAGTGGGGCAGAACCGCGCTAATTTATGCCTCGTATCACGGTTACACCGAAATTGTGCAGTTGCTTTTGGAAGCGGGGGCGAACACGGAAATCAGAGATGACCTAAGTGTAAGACCCAATATATCTTTTCTTTTTTTGCGGCTGAAGGGGTAAGACTTAACTCGTCATGGCTTCATGTACAGCACGAAACCTTCGATGAAGGCTAATATACGCACCTACTCTAGCATCGGTTCATCATCTAACTTGGCGCGTGGCACTTCCTTTCCTTTGCACTAGGCGAGTAGCTTCGACGGTGGCACAGCACTTATGCAGGCCATAGCAAAATGCCATATAGAGTCCGTAAAGCTTCTCCTTGAAGCAGGCGCTAACCCAGAGACGAAAGACTCTGTAAGCCATTGACAAAACTCTGTTCAGGAGTAGACGTTTTTTTTTGGAAAGTGCATTCAGACGTTTTTTTTTTCACGATTATATGAATGAAACTATGCTCTTCTTGTAATTATATTTTGGTTTCTTTATACCATCTATTTCGGCTTTTTTGACCGTCCTCTTTCCCTGAATTGATTGAAATAGGACGGCAACACAGCCCTCATTAATGTCTGCAAAAAAGGCCGTCCTGGATATGTGAAGCTTCTCGTTGATGCGGGTGCGAACAAAGAGGCCAAAGACAAGGTGAGCGGCCGGTAGGTATTTCAGTGGTTTGGTCAAGCAATGCAGCATGTGATTCGAATACAAAGGACCTTCCACCTATTTTTTTATCGTTGTACTATGGCCACTGCTACAACGTACAGTAGTATGGCAGCCTTTGCGAACTTGCGATACATACATTCCAGCTTTAAAAGTGGTATCCTTTTCAAATGGGCTGTGGTTATTGTTGGTAGTAATGTATTTTGAAACGGTTTCTTGGTGTAAAGTGATTGCGCATTGCTTCCCATGTTTTTTTCTTAAAATCCCCTCAAACTCAATCGACTACTAATTTCATGGTAGTGCGGCTGTACTCCCCTTGCTCTGGCTACGATGTATAACCACCTCCCCGCTGTGGCTGTCCTGCTTCGAGCGGGTGCATACACGGGCGCTAGAGATCAGGTGAGGGAATCATTCCACTCGCCCAATGCTGTCCATAGGATTTTCGCTGCCCTTTTTCGTGTGCACACCTCTGTTCGCTCATCCTCGACGAATGCCTCTTCTACATAAGATGCGTGTTTGCTCCTGCGGCACTGGTAGGATGGCAACTCCGTGCTCTTGTGTGCCTCATGGAGTGGCAGCGATCCTATCGTTCTCAAAGCGCTCCTGGAGGCAAGCACCTTCGGAAATACGAGCGCCTTGGCGAATACGAGAATTGAGGTGATTTCGAAAGTGAAATAGCAGTGCTTACTACAAGTCTGGCATTGATTAGTTCAATGAAGTGCTTACTATCAAGGTCGCTATTTGCGTTTTAATATTGTGCTCTATGGAATGGACAGGATTGCAATGAGGTACTTCTGAAATCAGTTGAGAAAGGTTACACGGGTATTGTACAAGTTTTTTTCAAAGCCGGCATAAGCGTCAAAGCAACAGACGAAGTGAGTAGAACGAAAGTCTGGAATGTCTTTTTGAAATGTATTTTGAAATCTGTTCAAGATATACTACGTAACCTACCAAATACTAACTCTTCATATTTCTGGATGTATGCATCCACCGATATTATGAAATTCTTCAACCTGATTCTGAATATTTCAAAGAAAATCTTTTTACGTTGTAGATTGGCGTTAGAGCGCTGATCAAAGCTGCATTGTACAACCGCGTCGACATTGTTACGCTTCTCCTTGAGGCGGGTTGCGATATCAACGCTAAAGATGAGGTATGCTCTCGTACGCAAAGCACGGATAAATAAATGGTGCCTTCGGGACATTTATCTTCAAGATATTCATCTACATATGTAGACAATTCTTTTGATTGCTTTTTGATCTGCGTGACTTTTCCGTGTATATTTTTCATAATAGCGTCAAAATTCAACTGCATTGATGATGGCATCTGACGAAGGACATGATGCTGTTGTGAAGCTTCTCTTGGAAGCAGGCGCTGACAAGGACGCTAAAGACAAGGTACCAACCACTCACGATATGATTTTTTTAATTGCATGAGTTGTTTAAATATGCATTAGTATAGTGTTAGGTAAAGGGAACGTCAGAAACTTGACCGCAGCCACAATTTAGGTTCAATTTATCTGTCTCTTAGACACGTCTCAACTGCTTCTTCTTACATACCCATTTTTTTTGCTTTCCTCGTATTATATTTTAATTTATCGATCCAATCTGTGTTCTGGTGGCAGATTGGCGAGACTGCCCTCATGAGGGCTGCCGACGAAGGTCGCACTTCAACCGTGGAGCTCCTCCTGAAAGCAGGCGCTGCCAAGGACGCTCAGAGTGAGGTGAATTGCTCTTTTTGAACATTCGACTTGCGTATTCACTGATCGTTGTTGCGTAATCACTTCATTCTTCACTTACACTCGAATTGGTATGTATTTTATCTCCTAGTGCGGCGACACTGCGCTCATCAATGCTTCGATAAGCGGGTACATCGCTGTCGTTAAGGTCCTCCTAGAAGCTGGCGTTGACACGGACGCTCAAGATTCGGTACCAATCATATTTAATGCTTAGTAGTTTTATTTGAAGCTTTGCCCATTCATATATTTTGTCTTATTTCTTGGTGGCAGGATGGTGAAACAGCAATTTTCAAGAGTTCAAAGTTGAGCTCTAATTTTGTCCTCAAGCTTCTTCTAGAAGTGGGTGCTGATGTCAATATCAGGAACAAGGTATTCAATAGAGATTTTGTTATTCTTAAAAATCCAGGTAAACTCTCTTCTGTCTTCTTTTATTAAGAAAAAACGTGTGTCTTCTTGAATTCTTTGCCCATTGGTCACGAGGACAAAAACAAAATGTGCCAAATTTTCTTTTACGGTCGCTTCCTATTGAATCGGGCGTCGTAAATTTTTTTTATTCAGAATGGTGACACGGTTCTCACCCTTGCATCAATGCGTGGCGATACTGCTATTGTGGAGGATCTCCTCTTGGCAGGCGTTGATGTTTCAGTCCGATCTAACGTGCGTCTCTACCATGAGTATTTATCATAGTTGTGACCATGGGACAATCATGAGTCAATAGCACAAATGGATGTCCCCTGAAACATGTGCTACATACTAGTAGTTTGACAACACTGCATCGATTTGAATTATTTCTCGAGTGATTTGACATTAGATTCCTACTGACAGAGCTGTGACCTTCCCATTTCCGGTTTGCTTTAGGTGTTCTCTGGTTGTTTGCTTTCTTCTACCTATAGAACAATCATGTTTAAGTGATTTATAAATCTTTCTGATTTGTTTGTGATATTCTCTGGGTGTTTGGTTTCCTCCTCAGAATGGTCGAACTGCGCTGATGAATGCGTCCGAAGCTGGTCACATTGCTGTTGTGAAGCTTCTCCTCAAAGCAGGGGCTGACAAGGACGCTCAAGATGAAGTGAGTTGCAATCCATTGTATTGAGAGATGTGGTAATCTGAACAGGTGGCTAGCTAGATACTCATTTTTAGGAATGTATCTTTTTGAGGCCTAGTTCCCGTGCTTTCTTCCTACCTTATACTTTTGACAGGACGGGAGCACTGCGCTCATGTACGCATCGTTTCATGGGTATAGCATTGTTGTGAGTCTTCTCCTAAGGAGGAAGAAAGCAGATGTTAACGTGAAAAACAATGTAAGTCGAACATTAGTTATTGCTGCTTGTACAAATTTCTGGCAGACATTTTATTTTTCTCTCGTCCTTTTTCTTGGTTTATTGATATTCTTCTGATATTCATGCTGCGCATTGTTATGCATATTCGTGTTATATTAGAGGGGCAACACTGCACTCGATTACGCCAATGCGTCAAAAGTGCGTCGCAAAGGCACCGTAAAGCAACTTCTAAAAGCGGGCGCAAAAGTTGTGAAGACATGATGGTGAGCCACCATACTATTCAGTCTCATCAGACTTTTTGTCGCCAATATGTTTCTTTAGATATCAAAGTTCTCTATCCTCTATCCTCTGTATCTCTGGCTTACTCTCTCTTACTCTGTTGCGGTCTCTCTTATTATCTCTCTCCATCGCATACGTTTTGAAAAAAAACTAGCTCAATAAGGTTCACTAACGTATATCGTGCATCTACTGCCCTCATTATTGTTTCTTTTCTTATTGTATTTTTCGCAGATTGTGCCATCGCCGTGCGCGCGATTTACGATCAATTGAGCCCCCTCCAGTCATAAGTAAAGTTGCTGCTTAATAGTGGGCCCCAATAGTGTCTGAAGTTTCATGAGATTCAAAGTAGTAACTTCAATTAAGAAGCACCTGGGAGTGTAACACTTTGGCTTGTGCGCTTGGTGAGCTAATTGTGTGCTGCTTTGAATTCCTTGCCTGCTTGTTTGTAATCTAATTCGAATTCCGACCCCTGTGTCCCTGTGTCCCTGTGTCGGAAAAGACACAATTGCCTTCGAGCTCGGCGAGGCCACTGGCTTAACTATAAGGAGCTTACAACTAAATCAAACCTTCGTGTTTCGGGCTTGAGTAATTTATGGCCTTCTTGGGCAGTCAAAATCACTACGAAGGACGTCGTTGAAGTCCAAATTTAAGACTTACTGCCGTTGATTTTCAAGATTTGATTTTGTGATCAGTACAAATTCCGTATTTTTACCTAGGTATTTGTATCACAGTAGCGAACCTTCATAACGCTAAAAAAATGCGGTTCACATTGATCAGCAGTAGAGGCGGAGGTTGATTTAGTAGGAGCCTGAGGGCTGCGTGGAGCTCTGAGCTATGCCTTCGTCCCTGGCAAGCGATGAAGAGCAGCTGCGGGCACTCTTCGAGGCCACGAAGGGCCCGTCTGAGCTTCTGAAACGGCGACAAGACTGCGTTCGCAAGCTAGGACCACCACCTCTCGAGAGCAGTAGTCCGGAGGCAGAGGCAGAGGCGGCCGCCCTAAGGTAGGCACCAACATTAAAGGTCGTGATATTGGCGAAACTACCTAATCTGCAGTTTGCGTGCTTCTCGCTACTCGTCGTGGTTTATTGCGTCTCTCGAGATTTGTACTGAGCTTTATTTGGTAGTAGCTCATCAACCGCCGTACAACCGCCGCTCACACTCGGCCCTGTGACCATACCCTATCATACATGTTTATTCCTGTGCAGGCGGCGTAGCCCGATGAATGTCGTCTTCTTGCAGCCGCCCGAAATGATTTCCACAGGAGACGAAGCCCTTGCCTTCAACCTCAAATTCGGCCGCTACGACGGTTGCTTTTCGTACGAGAAAGCCGGGCCTCGCGGGGAAGGCTTTTACGTGACTGACCTAGGCCGCAGCGTGGGGAATCGCATGAAAATTAAGGCCAGTGCCTATTACTCTAAGAACTTTTATCAAGGTTCAATGTTCCATTTTCTTTCTATTTGGCCTATTGATTTTGCTGTTGTGGATGTTGTACGTAGCGCTGTTCCGTGAGTTCGTGTGTCCATATGGTGCGCACCCCCTAAACAAGTACGTATTTCACCACGACTACCCTATCTGCATCCTCTAGGTGGTCATGAAAGGGGTGTTTGAAGTGCCACCGCCCCTGTCGGGGGGCAAATACCGCTACTTCGTGAAGCCGAGGAAAGCGCTGGCGATGAGCGGCAAAGAAATTCCCGAAGCAAGGTTTTGCATTCTGCACAAGCATGTGCAAGAGGTACGTGAGCCTATTTCTCACCATAGTCCGAGGGTTCTCTTTCTGTTTTTTTTTTTTTGGTTCTCTAATCTGCTCACAACCACAATTCTTCCTTGTTGATTTCTACTAACAAAGTGCATCTTTATTTATAACGTACTACATACTTGTAGCTGCCAACGCCAACTACTGAAGGCGAAAGTGTTGGAAATGGAGGCGGTGCCTTGCCTTGGCTGAGCCGATGGACAAGGCTCGACGGGTGGCTGCACGACAGCTTGGGGTCGCACCACGCCACGGTGGATCAATTGCCTGGGGACTACAAGAGGAGGCAGCAGCGGCAACTGCTGAGGGCCGACGTGAGCGGCTGGTTCGGAGTGCAGGTGCGATGATGAAAAAGTGATGGTAGAATGGAAGCCTCAATCGCAGCCTAGAGCGCCAAGAGATGCACCCATTCTACTCCTCTGTCTCTCTGTCTCCTGTTTGTTTTCCACTTTTGACTGCTCTCCTTCGTGTCCAAGTTGAAACCCTCAAATCATCTTTTACAAAATGGAACATACCTCTGTATGTTTATAGGTGCGCGACGGTCGTGTGGCTTCTCTGGAATTACCCGAGAACAACTTGATGGGTTCGATACCGCATTTCGGATCCATCTCAAAGTTTACTTCCGAAAATGGGAGCCTTGACTGCCTGCAAAAATTGGACCTTTCGGGCAATGCATTGGGTTAGTAATAGTGTAATCAAATACTACATGCAGTTTCTCACTCAACGATTTTTCTCTTGGTATAGTAATTCTTTTCCCCCTTGTTTTTCCTAATTTTTTACGTCCTCGCGATTTTTGTTTGCTTCTTTTTTCCTTTTCTTGTCTATCTTGTTTCCACAGTGGGAGAGCTCCCCGTTGGCCTCAGCGAACTTTGCTCCTTGACCGCCCTTGACTTGGGGGAGAACTCTTTTCGCGGGCCTTTGCCTCTCCTTGGGCTTGCGAAATTGAAAAGAATGCGCTCGTTTCGGGTGAGTGCGAGCGAATGTATCGTCACAATGTATGAAGCTAGTCAAGTTGTAGTGAACGTTTCCTCGTTCGCATTCCTACTTCCCGAAACCGTCGTTCAGTTGATCGAGAGAGAAAGACGTAATAGTTGATGACGAGGAGAGAAGCAAGCGTGTTCTTTTCAATGGCATACCTTTCGCTCCTGTTCTATTCCAATGTTCCTATTCGTTCCATTTGTGCGTCTGCTTTTACTTACTTGCTGGTCTGTTTAGGTGCCGGGAAACTTCCTCACTGGCCCCTTACCGGCTTTTCTGATTGGGTCTTGGAGACACCTCCGCATCCTCGACATTTCCGACAACCAAATCAGTGGATTCCTCCCTGTAGGGGCCCTCATGGACCACTGCACCCAGTTAGAAAGGCTGGAAGTAGCTCGAAACCCGACACTGAGGGGGGTGTTGCCTTTGCCTTTTTTGCACTTGACGGTGGCGAAGCTCACTTGTGCGGATTTTGCGGGCACGTTGCTCGCTGTAGAGGTGACCCACCCATGTTTTTTCTTTTCGCAACCCTTCTTCTCAAGCAGCCGAATCGCATGAAAGCACTGTACAGATAGCAATGATACTTCTTTATTTCTTGCATACTCAACTCATATTGTTTCGTGCACGACTTTTGACACCTGGTTACGACTTTCAGGTGGAAGACGCTGACGTCATGAGCGAATTCGACCAAGAAATTCGGAATGCTGCTGGCAGCGAAAGTGGCAGTGATGCTAGCAGCAGCAGCAGCAACGGAAGCTGGCTAGGAGTGGGCTACTGGGTAAGAGCTACAATGAGTTATTCTTTTTAGTTAATAAAATGGAAGTATACTGTAGTGATTTGCTCGAAGCATGCTTTAGACGAAGGTGGCTGTGGTGGTCTGTCTTTTGACGGTGCATAGCCCTCTGATACCGCAGTGCCTCACCATCTCAATGCGTGTCTCCAGGTAAATGCATGCGCCGAAGCAGCGTTAGAACGACGAGGGTTAAACACCGAATTTGCTCGCACTAAGAAAGCCAAAATGATCAAAGCGGCAGGGGTGGGGGCCCATGCACCGGCGAAGAAGAAAGCAGCGGCGTTGGCGGCGGCGGCAATGGCAACGAAAGTGCACAAAGCAGCCGTAGCAGCCGCAGAGGCATCCGCTCGTAATGACAGCTTGATGTTTGATTCAACCAATGGACTCAGCGCTAGCAATGGAGGAACCGGAGTAGGAAAAGGCATTGGACAAGAGAATAAGGACGATGACAACGACGACGACAGCAAGGACCTCGCTCCTGCCGGCGGGTGGCTGAGGTGGCTGAAGCGACGGCTCGAGATGAACGGCCCCAGTGGGATGAAGCCTCGCGACACCTTCACACGAATGGAAGAGCGCAACATGGACCCTCGACTGCTAGGCAGAGCGCCGACACTAACCAACCATTTCTTGTTCCATTGCTCGAATTTAACGAGCTACACGACCTTTCATTTGGCACATCCTCGATTTGCAATTCCACACGACACGGGTAAAGCTCATAAATTTGTCACTTTGGTTTCTTTTCTCGATGTACGTTCCAGGGTTAATACCATTTGATCAGGATGTTTACTCTACATTGTTTTCTCAGCATCCTACACTCTATTAGGAAGCCTCTAAGATTTTGATTTTTGCATCACTTCCGCCTTGCATACCATTGTTCCACTCCACCCTACTGAAAGGGTACGATGCCAAGGGCGATGTTCAGCCGATGATGGCAAGGCGTAAACTGTGGCCAGGCTCCATTGCCGCGCTAGCCGCGAATGCACACCGCGAACAGCACTCTACTGGCACCACTGCTGCTGCAGAAAGCAATAGCGATGGCTACAATCATGATGGCAGCAGTGGCAGCATTCCGGAGTGGTGAGGACGGGAGTATACTCGTACAAGAACAAGAAGAACACACGCAGGCACACTTGTTCACGAACGTATTTTCGTACTATTTCCTTTCGTTTCTTCTCCTTCTTCATCATCTGTTTCTTATGTTTTCATTTCTACTATAGGTACGATCTGTGGGGCCCTCTGACCCCTGGACTGGCCGTGCTGCTCCCTAATATAACGAGCTTGGACTTATCGGGCCACACCTTCACGGGCCCTTTGAGCCCTGCCCTTTCCACATCTTATGACCCTCTGAAAGTGGCAGTTGCTCTGACTGCAACGGAACGAGGCGAAGAGCAGGTACGTTGCCGACGTTGGTTGGTCGTTGCTTCTCGTGCTCCCTCTCGCTGCCTCTGTCTTGGCATCTATGCCCCCCCCTTTTTTTTTCACTTACTATCATGTATTATATTGTCATCGCCGCTGATTTTATATCGCTTAGATTGTCCCAGCTTCGTTTGTTTTTCTTATTTGTCAATCCAATATTTGGCACCTCGTATGCAATGCACATGTGCACCTGCGTGCCTGGGCTTGCGTTCAATCCTATGCCTTTGTACGTGTTATTACAGGAGGACTCAATTTTAATGTCTCTAGGCCTTCACCCTTCTCAGACTCAACAGCGCCGTAGCAAAGGCAATAAGACGAGCATGCTATACCAACAGCAGCAGCCCAGCAGTCCTGGCCTCTTTCCTGAACTATCTCCCAGCCCCAAAAAGAACGGCATTCATGCCACGGAAGAGAATGTTACCTCCACTGCCATCACTGCCAACACCAAGTTGACGGGCAAAACCTTCAATGCCATTGAATTGTTGCAAGCAAAGCAAGCGCTAGGGGCCGCGGGCGCTGTGAGCACGAGACCTGAACCGGGCGAACTCGGTGAGTGGTATTTTGGAAAAGTTTTTTTTAAATTAAACCTTCCTATTTTTTTTCTTTCTCTCTCTACTTTATTCTTCCTCAGGCCAATCTGGTTCCATCTGCCTTCGTTGAGTCGGACAATCAATAATGCCATTTCATCAGTGAATGCTTTCTCATTAACGTCGACCTTTCCTCATCTCTTCCTTTCTCAATTTCTCTTTTCTATGATTGTTTCCACAATCTTCATTCTTCTTACGTGCAACCGCTCTCTTTTCGTTGAAAAAAAAAAAAACGCACACACACACGCACAGGAGGCGCGCCTTGGCACCCCGCCATTGTGTCCAAACATGCAATCAACGAGATGGAAACCCCACCTCCGCCGACGCGAGTGGGACGCGCTCGCAACGCCCACGCCGCGCGCCATTTCCCCTTTCAAGGGGGTGACCAAAAGAATGGTGATGCCAGCCGAGGAAAGGGCAATTCGGCTGGTGGCTGCGACAGCGGCAGTCTAGGAGCAGACTCTGTCAACATGGCCGAAGAATTTGCGCATCGTTTTGTGCAAAAAGCAAATATCTTCCTGCAGCAGCAGCAACAGCAGAACAAGACAGGAGACGAAGTAGACGAAGAAGAGCCTACTGATTTCTCATATACACGTCCTGAAGACTTTCTAGACTCAAAAGACAATGAAGAGAGTAAGGTGTTCCCAGCGTTATCTACCGGCGTGTGCAATCGATCACAGCCAAAGCAAAGCAGTCTCTTCTCCTCGAGTTTTACCGCGTCGTTGCCCCCGCCGTCCTTTCTCGGAAAGCTCGTCAATTTACGTCTGAGTTGCAACCGTTTGACTGGCCCTCTCCCGCAAAGTTTGAGTTTGCTTAGCCAATGCACAGAAATTTGCTTGGACGGCAATCGATTCACCGGCCCAATATTACCGAACCACCTGGTGATTGGCTTAGGGGCCCATTTGAGGCACCTTGAGTTGGGCTCCAATCGACTGACAGGTATGTGATGTTGTATTGGATACTGAGCTGGTGTTCGAAACCAGGACAAGTAGTCTGGGAGTGGATTAATTACACCACTTCAGATTCTCCGACCTATGATGCCTCATATTGAACAGGCAATTTGCAAGGCTGCTTGGAAAGAGCTACGACGATGACGCAGCTAAAAGTGTTGGGATTGTCCGCGAATAACATACAGGTATCCGTTCGACTGTTGCAGTTAACGAAAACTACGAAAATAGCTTTAATAAAAATTTACATTCGTAAACGCCATTGATTATGAATTCAAATGCTTGATATTGTCGAAATGTGACTGTTCACCTGACTCAGTCTGAAATGGCTCACTCTGTGGTACTATAACGAATCAGGGCGCGTTCGGGAATTTCTTCGGTGACGACGACGACGAAGGTGCGTTGCTGTTCCCCGGCAGTGACAAAGGCTTTGTGGCGTCGGAAGCCCACGCGCACATGTACGGCGAGTTTGAGCCGCCGGTGCAGGCGCAACAAGTTCATGGCGGCGGTGGCGACAGCCGGAAATCCATGGGCTCCAGGGCTTCCGCGCACAGCCCGAACAGTGGCAGTGTTTTCAGCGGCGGCGGCGGTGGCAGCAACAACAAGAGTCCCCCGACTGGAGGGGGATTGTTTGGCTCGTTTGATACTAGCGGCGGCAATAGCAGGACCTCTAGTGGCGGTGGTGCCGCGACGGCAGCTGCTGCTCATGGTGCTCCTGCTGCTGCTGTTGCTGGTTCCTTTGACGGAGTCGAAGGAGGAGGGTCGGGAACAGGCAGCCACAGTCATCATCAATCACTGGCAGAAAAGAAACTCGAAGCGAGGCTCAGCCGCCGTGCGCTTTTGATTGGCCGACGGAAATGGCTGCTGCAGCTCACGGCTTTGGGGATCGGAGGCAACGCTGGCCTGTTTGGCACTCTACCCCCTGTAGTGGCGTGCTTGCGCATGCAGGTACTGTGCACCAGTTCGCATCTGTACTTTCAGGGAAGCAAGCACCATAGAAAAGGATTATTCCTTTGCATTGTGCTTTGTACATTTGCTTCCGTCGTTTTTAAATGAGCATAGTATGCTTGACTTCTCCGCGAACTCTCGACCTTCTCAAATATTGGTATTCTGCAACTCATTGCGACCTCATCTGCGTCGCGACAAATCACTGCCGTTGTATCATCGTGCAATCGCAGGGACGGCTGCTTATCGACTTGCACGGCTGTGGTACAGGCAGTGAGGTGCACGATACTGTTGATTGCTTAGCCGAAGACATCATGGACATTGAAGAGCCTGCAGAATCGTCCGACGAAGAGAGCAGCAGCGACGACGACGATGACGACGGCGGTGGTGGTGGTGGCGGTGCGGTAGCAGTGGGTGGGGCCGCAGGAGCCAGAAGGAGAGCCATCAAGGCGCAAAAGAGAAAAGCCCGCGCGAAGCGACGCCGCGACAAAAAGGCCGCCCGCAAAAAACACGCGGCCCGGGAAAAGGCCGAAGGCTTTGTGGTGAGCCCCGGCTGTTTCCCGGCCTATCAGCGTGGGCAAGTGCTGAGCGACGTGCATTTGCAAGTGCATTTGGAGTTTTTGCAATACGATGCGAGCAGAGCACTGGCCAATCTGGCGTTCTGCCAGCAAGCGCTGTCGTGTGCCACGCAAGAACGGGAAGCGCTCGAAGGTGGCATGATGGAAGGAAGTGGGAGCAGGAAACGATCCAAATCCCGAAGCATGAACAACTTTCAGGGCGGTGGTACTACTGGTGGTGCTGGTATTGGTGATTCATCTCTCCCCCCTTCTCCGGGTGGCGCAGTTACCGCGGCAGGCGCATCGTCATCATCGGTTAGGCCGTTGTCACCTGGCATGCTGACCTCGCGGGACACATCTCGAAGCACGCCAATGGACACGTTTCGTAGCGGCGGCTTGACTACGGGGCGGGACACCGGCAGAAATACGGGTCAAGACACCGGTCGGGATACGGCTCGGGATACCTTTCCCGTGACTGCTCGCGGAATGGGTGGAGCAACAGGTGGAAGCAGTGCATCCGGTGGAGGAGTAGGTTTAGGTAGCTCAATCCCTGGCAAGAGCCAAAAGTCAAGCCGAGGTGGGAGTAAGTCAGTCCGCAAGCGGCTAGCTGCCGCCGTGGCCGCAGAAACTCAAGCCGGGGTAGACCTTGAGAAAGCACAGGAGACCTTGACGAAAGCGTTAGCGCTGCTGGAGGTTGCCAATGGCGCTGGATCTGAGTTGAATGATGCCTTGATGACGCAGCACATTCCAGCCGCTAAAGTAGTGGACCTCACGGCGTGTTCCCTGTACAACGTTTCTTTTAAGGAGTTGTCCGTGGCAGTGCCTAACATTGTGGAGCTACGATTGCCGTTCAACAAATTGGGCGGTACTCTGGTGAGTGACATTTACCTTGTTTTTGCGGTACCATGTATAATATCGAATGAATTATGAGGTACGATTTGGTTGTTTGCGCGTGTGACGGTTTGTACATGTACGTTGTCCGATGTTTTATCTTCAAATCCCATCCGTCTTCTTCTCTTCCTTTGCTCCTCATTCACTCTCATTTGCCTTTCCTTCTACTTCAGGTGCGCCTCTTAGGCCGTTTGTCGCCTCTGCGCACTCTACAAATGCTCGACCTGAGAGGCAACCGCTTGCGAGGCTGTTTCGTGGCCCAAGCAAAAGCCCTCTTGACCGCTCTAGCCATCTTAGCGCCCGGTGTGAACCTTGACGGCACGATCAACGTCTCCCTCGCGGGTAGCATTGAGGGCTATTTGAATGGCTCATTGCAGGTGCTTCACGTTTTGTAACGGTTGTATCTTCACACTCATTATATGCATTTGGTACCTCACAGTTCTTGTCTTTTTTTTCCCCCGGAATT
>Ga0307982_1003017_pt1 | contig 13464 bp, 17 predicted proteins | sample OrgLakmetagen989_FD_201847 | JGI IMG/M metagenome (GOLD analysis project Ga0307982, IMG submission 201847) | Saline water microbial communities from Organic Lake, Antarctica - #989 | ecosystem: Environmental > Aquatic > Non-marine Saline and Alkaline > Saline | place: Antarctica: Organic Lake...
CGAAATCGTCGGAAAGAATTTTCAAAAAGTTTCTGTACTGTACTGTACTGTACTGTATAGGTACATAAAAAACGACGACCACCAACCACCAACGAACCACCAAATTCCATTTAATAGAAAGGATTTTGCTTTCGTTCTCTTTTCGCCCCGTTTTGTCATACGATAAGGTTTGATTCAAATTTGTGTCACCTGCTTCTTGACGGTTCTCTTCGAAAGATATGAGTTATTTGAAATTACTCTGTTATTTCAGAGCCAAAATTTTAGTCACGTTGAGCGCTCAATTTTGCATTATAAGGTTGTCAGCGCCAGTGAGTATGTCATCGTCGTCGGCAAAGAATTCGAAGACAAGCTCAGGGAAAAAAATCACCGAGAATCGACAGATATCCTCAAGGCCGAAGAAGCCTTTACAACGAAAAGAAAACTACGACAGCGACTACAAAGCTCGGAGTACTAAAGGTAGTGTGTGGGAATCAGCCACATGCACGGAGCTTCATCATCGTCTGCATGAGCCCCTCACAACAGCCGGCTTGAGTTCGAAAGTGGCGCGACAGCTCATAGAGAAACACACGCTCGAAGAGGCACTGCTTCAAGCAGTCTTTCAGGTGACTTCGAAAATAGAAGCTAAGCGCAAATATTCATACAATAGGAAATTTATCGACTTTAGCATACTTCATGAACATATCGTCTCAACGACTCAACGAACAAAGCAAACCAATATTAGTGTCGAAATTATCAATGTTTGCAACGCTGCCAATGACTATTAGATGTTAACGCTGGAATCATCATCACACCATTCGCCAAACTCAGTACTACCCGTTAAAGTGCAGCTCGCTTTGAGCAGTCTCTTGTACAAGGAGCGATCTCTTTGGATTGCCGCACCCTTGGCTTCCACTGCTCTCTACACAGCACTGCAAGTGCTGGCCAAGGCCCCAGTCGAACTTGATGATCTCAGTTCCCTTGTCGAAAGCAATCGCAACAGCAGCCATGCTGCCCGGGGCGATACTGCCGACATAAATTTCAGTACAGTAGCAACAATACTTGCACGGTGTCATGCACACTTAGTCTCGATGCGGACAGTGGCAAACGCACTTCGTGGTGAACCTGAGTCGACCAATAATGGACTCAGTGAAGTGCGTAAAAACGCCATCGATGGCACAGTCTGTCTAAATGGGGGGAGAATGAGTCGAGTCCTAGCACAATTGCTGGAGAGCCGTGATGGAGATCCTGACGGCGCATGGATCTTACATGTGAGTTTCATCATCCATTTTCAATTGTGTAGTGCAAATGCCAGCTAGCTAGTCTACATCAGTGTATTGCGTTTATGTCTCACATTGTACGACCGTTGCATTCATTTCTTTACGCGACACGTGCGCAGATGTCACTTGAGGTTCTAAAGGCGTGGTCATTTGTGAAACAAGCTTGGCAGGCTAGAAGTGCAGGCATAAACCAAACGGTTGTAGCTGTACATATTGGAATTATTGAGCTCTTGGAAATGATTGCTCAAGAACTTGGCCGGGAAGACTTTTCTGAGCTAATCTTCTTACGTTTCCCAAAGGTGACGATGTATTTCATCTGACATCATCATCTTGGGATGTGTTTTTTTTCTTGGGAACAAAATCGTCAGCATCATTTTCTCTTTGTCGTAACAATAGTAACTTCTAATTCCTTATTTCTTATTTCTTTTGGCTTTTGTTTCTTGTGCTCCTAATGTCCTTGTTGCATGAAGTCAACATGGGCTGTGCACAAGATCTTACGCGAGAACGCTGAGCCCCGCTCTGCTCTTTCGGACTGCATTATAAACTTTGCTGACACGCAGATTAAGCGTAGAGATAGGGTTTACGTAGGAAAAACGCCAGCATTGACTGCAACTATTCCATAGAAGCATGATCAATTTTGAAAATCACAAAAAAAGCAGAGAATTCCTTCGGCGCGCTTCCCTTAACTGGTTGCGTAGATGCAAGTGCACACCATCAAAGCGCATGGGAACTTGATATCAAAGGTTATCTATAATTCAAACATAATCTCATAAGTCCAAAGTCACTGCTGTTACTACCTCCTTGGCTCGTGAATGGCACAGCCATAATCAAGGATCAAGTACTAGGAGTTAAGAGTGGTCGCCATACGAGGATAATCTATTCCATCGAAGTGGTTATTCGTTTAAGTCAGATTCAAGAACCAGCATCATCTCCATCTCCAGCTGCCACAGCAAGTGGCAGTAGCAGTAGATGAGCGGAGTAAGTAGCACGATATAAACGATAATGGCCATTACTAGAACATCTTGAAACCTTACAATCCTAAAATCTGAAAATATTTATGAGGAAGGGAATGCATTAATATTATTATGCATTACTATGAATTCGTTTTAAAATTTCTGTCATTCTATGGAACAATTCGAGGCATACGCTTCGCTTTGTTGATCGTTATGGCAATAATTTTAATCTTAATTTCAATCTCTCACATCTCACAGGCGTAGAAATCATAAGAACTATAAGCAGCAAGCATACTGGTGTGGATAGCGACGTGCGGATTATTGGATAACTAAAAAAATTGTCCAACTACCAGAGCTCAACCTCAATTACAATTCCAAAGAACTAGCTAGACCTAAGGAGCTCGGTTGGCTGCAGCGACGAGCTGGTCAATGAAAACAGGATCGCGGTGTGTAGATCGCACCGCCAGCGCTTTCTTAGCGACTTTTGGCGCATCAATCGGAAGCGCTGCTTGCAATACAGCAAAGACACGCTCCTGAAGCAAGAGAGAGAGAGCAAGTGTGGTAAAATTACCAGAGATTGAAACAAAGAAACGAATTACTTTCGTGAATAGACAGTCACGAGAGATGCACCAACTCATGAAGATGAACATGGCCTCGAATATGAAAGAGCTCAGCGCATGCATAAGCGCACCTGCATCTTTGGGTCTGCGTCATCGAGGTGCACGAGGAGTTGGTCCAGCGAGTAGTCCAGCGTCGTGCCACGAAACGCACTGGGCGGCGCAGCTGCGAAAAAGTTGGCAAAGCAGCCGCACACTGCGTAGCGTACCTGTTTTTTTTTTGTCAAAATTTAAAATGTAAGGGATCAGGGCTGAGGGGTCATAAAGATGTGCACATTCAAGACATCGAGAGAAGAAAGCCAAAAGCCTGAAAAGGCACTGCGAATAGCATTGCCGCTCCTGCGAACTCCTAATTGTATTGTGATGCTTTCGTAAAAGCTGCCACTTGGTTTAACTCTAAATAAGAACGCACCGGGTCCGCGGAGTCGTCGAGGCGCTTCAAAAGGGACGGGTAAAGCTCGTGCACGGGTTGCTCGGAGAGGGCGCCAGGAAGGGCTTTGAACATGAGGTCCAGGCTCAGGCAGCACAGCTCGCGCGTGGAGGCGTCAAAGTCGTCCAAATCCGTTTTCAGCACTGGCAGTAGCGCGGGTGCCACCTGGGAAGAACATAAAAGAAGAAATCAGTAATAATAATAATAATAATAATGATGGAGAAGACCTCCCTCGTGGATGTGTTGTCATACCGAATTGCCATTGTCTCAATCCCAAAGATTGGGCGAACACTGACTTCGCTTTACACATGATGATAGTGCATAAGCATGAAAAACAGATGCCCACCTGAAAGAGGGCTTTTCGATCCGCGTAGCCGCGCCGCAGGAGCCCATAGAAGCACACGATAGCCACCTTGCGCACGGTGCCCGCCACCCGGCCGCTGCGCCACACCATGTTGTGCTGCAACCCGTGCGAGATGAGGGGCACCACGTGAGGCGGCCAGAAGGACGACGACTCGGGTCTGCAGAGAAGAAACGCGGGAGCAAATGGTGAAGGTGCCAACATTGTGTGAGAAATATGAATAGAATGGGAAGATAACAGAGATCGAGTCAATTAGGCAGAGGAGCAAGAAAACAACAGCAACAACAACAAGACAGCTCAAAGGCTTCGAAATAAGCACAATTCAGTAATTTTACATCATACCTCACTTAGATGAGTGAATCTTAACAAAGATGGAAACTTCATCGATAAAGGGAAAACAGAAACAAGAACACTCGGGGCACCCACCGGGCAATGAGCACTTCGAGGAGGCACAGCATGCTGAGCTTCAGGTCCGCGTCTTTGCCTTCGCCAACGTGGTGCAGCACCGCCGGCAACACCCACGCTTCCAGAGAAGGCCCCGCCGCGCTGGCCCCTACTCGGAGCAGGGCATCGAACGCCCGCCGGCTCGGCTCGGCATTCCGCCATTCCGCGGCACATGTACCGCTCACTGCTTGCAGCGCGTTGCCACTGCTGCTGCTGCTGTCACTGCTGCTAGTACCGTTGCTGCTGCCACCACCACTGGTGTCGGATGCATCAGTAGCAGCACGTTTTGCTTTCACGGTATGAGCTGGGTTCAGCACGAGGCGCAGCAGGGTAGGCAAATGGGCAGCGTAAATACGGTGAATCGCAGCGGTCCTTGCGGCGGCCCCAACCTCGGCAGCGGCCTCTGACTCCGCACCTGACGGCGGCGGCGGTGGGAGTGTGTCAGCAGCGGTGGCATAAACCGCAACGGCTAAGTCCTCCACGCAAGCGGCTGCTTCCGCGCCACAGTCTTCGGGGACCGATTCCACTGGTGCCCCCTGTAGCTGCCCCAACACCCGCAACAGCTGGGTCACGCACACTTGGCTCTGCTGTGCGGCCGTCAGCGGCGCTGAGCTCCCTCCACCTTCTTCTGCTCTTCCTACGGCTGCTGCTGCTGTGGTGTTCGCAATTGCTACAGCATTTGCGTCAGCCCCCCGAGCGAGCAAAAGAGCGCCGTTCGGCTGCTCAATACCTCGATCAATTACCACCTGATGGAAAAGGTGATAAGATGGATGTTTAGGCTACAAATAACTGTGCAGTTCACAAAATTGAAAACGATAGGTGTCTACAATTCTTGAAAGTGGCTACCACACCGCTGGGAGCCTCAAAACGGATCTTAAGCCACATCTTAAAATATTTTGGGCACTGTATGCTGTACCTGGCAAGTAATGAGCAAAGCATCAGCTAATTGGCGGTCCATGAGCGAAAGGTCGGCGTCCCACCTGTAAGCGCACATCGAGAGATGAGAGGAGAGCGAAATATGGTATCAAACATCCTAGGCTGCGGTGCACAGCCATACTCCCACTCCTGCTCTCTCGCATTTACCCTTCTTATCTCTTGCATTGTGCAGTTTTCAACTCGATTTTACTGTACCCGTGCAGCAAAAGCCCTGGATCTGCGAGGGCGTTGCACACAGCAGGAGTGTGCTCGGCCACAGCTTCCGGACTCGCCGCGTCATTCCCCAGCAGACACGCCACGAGCCTCAGAGCTTGCGCGCGCAGGGGGGCGGTGTCGGTCCCTGCTTGGGCGCCAATCACTCGCGGGAGTGCGAGTTTGAAGAGGTCCGACAAGCAAGCGCCGTGGCCGAAAGCAGCGGCGCAGCGCTGGGCTGCCAGAGACACCTGAAAGTTCCCATGTGAAGGAAACACGTCACAATAGTATTGAGGACTCAGCATGGCGCTTGCTTGACATTAAAGCACGAGCTGGTGGAGAAAAAGGTGCTGGCGAAAAATAGATTAGACAAGTAACAGCCTACACCACTGACTGGCAGTAAATTGCACTAAATCATAAGATCATCTTTCACCTCGTCTTCGTCGTCTACCAGAGAGGTGCACAGGATCTGCATGATCTGAGGCAGCTTGTCGGCCAACGGCTCAGCAGTGCTCGGATGCCGGCACGCCCCTGCCAGGGCCGCCAGAGCTTGCAAACCCCGCTCCCGCTCTCGGGCGGTCCAGTGCCCACAGGCCGCCAGCAGCGGCGCAATCAGCGACGGCGCCAGGTGCGCGCAAATGGCCGCCACGTCCACGGAACCGTAGGTTTTCGCTTCGAGCTCCTGCCCTTCGCCGGGTAAACTGGTGAACGCCGAGGGGGGCGGCAGTGGCTTCAAGGGTTGCTGGGACAGCATCATGGCACCGGGTGCGAGGTGGTGGTCGGCCCAGTGCTGCGACGCAGTGTGGAGGCACTCGTGCGCTGTGCGCTGCACGTCAGCCGCCTGAAGCAGTAAGACGGAAGAAGAGCACATAGCGATATTCGCAAGAATAGCAACCAAAATTAGATCGGAAGAGGCGATAGATTTATTGAGAGACATCAAGCGTGCAAAGCGAGAGGCTCGAAAAAATGAGTTCTGGTCTTACCAAGTCAGTTGCACAAAATAGCAATAACAAACATTCCCCGAAAATGCGCGGTGCTTGGCACCTGGTCAGCAGTGAGGGCGAGGAGGTACCCCAGCGCGTCTTTCTCTAGGCCAAGCGCCGCTAGGCCTGGGGTCTTCAGGGGGCGCGCGCGGAGCAGGAAGGACGAGCACCTGGCTGCGGTGAGACGCACCATGGGGGATCCATCTCCTGCGGCACGGTGAAGCGCTGGAAACACCACCTTTGACACACACGCACGGTAATGTCAGGCAAGGGTGTGTGTTGGTATGCTTTTGTCTCATTTATCTCAAATAGGTACATGATTTCGTCCTTGAACTTGGCTTGGTTCACTTTTATCATGAACAACCACTCCGAATAGTTGTTTGACATGAATGACGTACTTCGTCGAAGCACTTGCGCATCGCTGCCTGCCTCGAAGTGGCCTTCGAACCACCCAATCCTAAGCCTGACTCGCCGCCTAGGAGACGCTCGTCTAGCTCCATCCCATTCAAGCCGGCAGTGCCTGCAGATGATGCTTCAGCCGCGACTGCTAAATCAGACCTGGCCACTTTACTGCCACTGCCACTACTACCTCCTTCGCTCCCTCCACCGAGGCCTGCCGCCGCACTCGCGCAGCACACCACCAACTGCCCTAGGGCCGTGAGCGCGAGCTGCCTGGTCTTGGCGTGCTGGTGGCCAAGGGCACCAACTAAACCTGCGAGCATGGGCTCTCCGTGCCGGCTCGCGAGCGAGGGGCAGGAGACCACCAGCGCGCGCACGGTGGCGCAGCACTCCCGCTTGACTTCCGGGTACTGGTCGCCGAGGCTGCGCGCTAGAATGGTGCACACTCCGCGCCCAACACCTGCTTCGCTGCTCGAGTCGCCGTCTTCGTCACTCTCGTCGCCGTTTACGATGGCTATAGACATGGTCGATGACGACGACGACGAGGCCGTCGACGACGACGATGAGAAGTCTGCTACCGCACCGGGCAAACTCAGGAGAGCTGCTACGAGCCGAATTGCTAGCAACCGGACCTCTTCCGTACCCTCCGGCGAAGGCTGCACCCCCACTCGCGCTACCAATTTGGGCACGCACAGCGACGCAGCGGTTTGCGCAGCAGCTCGAGCAGCCGCGACTTCCTCTGCGCCTGCATCCTTGCTAGCTGGCAGCACTTCCAGCACAAACATGAGAACCAGTCGCATCGAGGACTCACGGCAAAAGTCTACTTCCGCGTCAGCGAAGAGCCGCACAAGGATTGGCAGCAAGTGCATGCTAAACAAGCACCGTAAGCCACCCTTCGTTGTTTTAGGCGGCATCACGACAGATTGGGTTTTGGAATCCTGGAGTGCCGCCACGAGACGTTTCATGCCAGTTCGGCGAGTTACTCGGTCATGGTCCGCCAAGCAATTTAAGTCACGCTGTATATTTAAGAGAAATGATTGAAGATATTAGGATTCAAGGAATAAATGGTTCACCAGCTTTGCACAGGAAAGAGCGGCAGGTGTGCTAATACTCTGACCTAAATCCTATCAGACCCAGCTCTATTTAGCCTGAAATATACGGATAGTACAAACCTGAAGCTTTAAGCGAAGTGCTTCGCATTGTTGAGCATCAGCTGCATTCATTCTACCACTAAGTATGTGATGCTATATGGACAAGGCTTCGTAGACTTCTTTTTAGGCTTATCTATAGCGGACGACGCTACGCGACGGGTGAACAGCACAAAAACAGCGGTACACGTTGACGAATTGCTCGATGCACCATATTAGGGAAACGCGCACAGCACAAAGAAGAAGCTTTTACGCTTTTACGTAACGGTTCCGCCAAATGTTGCTCAAACAGGTGGACAGTGGACAAGTGGACAAGTCCACGGGCAGGTCACCAGCACAGGCTACTGTAGCTCTAGGCCAGAGTTCACAGGCTAAAGATGTTAAAATCAAGCCATCGTTCCACTTGTTGACGAGGCGTCGTCTCGCAAATCTTGACGAAGAAACCCTAACGGACCTAACATTCAGCGAAATTACCTAGCAAGCGACTAGCTACTAGGTGGCGTCGTAAGTCGTGGACCACGGCAGTTACGATACGGAATACGAGCCCTTCAAAAGTCTGGTCAAATGGAACGTGGGCATGGGTACTCCTCCCACGCTCAAGATTATGCTTTGCACTGGCAGACTGATGCTACGGGTGACAACGAATTGTCTGTCACAAATGATTCTGGGGCGCTCACCGAAAACACTTACGGCAACGAATATTATGATGAGGCGAGTGAGCCTTACACCGATGGAGACTGGACCCTCTATTACGATGAAAATGGTACGTCTAGTCTGGTGAAGGAGGGGAAATAGCCGCACTAACTTTATGAGATTATTTGCAATGCCTCGCATCCTTTCAGTAGAGAGGGAAGTAGCTTTTTCAATAAAGCTAACGCCCGAGATTTGGGCACATTTTAACAAGACTGTAACTTTTAGATAGTAACTAAGTTGCATTTCCCTTCCTGGATTGGGTTATCACAGGGTACGCGTATTGGTACAACTCTGTCACCGAGGAGTCTGCGTGGGCGGAAGAAGACACTCAAGACGACACCGTCGCTCCCAGCAATGGCGACTTATGGACGAGCAACCAGCGTGCCGCAGTGTCCTTAAGAACACATCCAGGGGCATCCGACTTGGAGTCTGGGTCCACTGCTAGCGACTCAAATGAAGATGATTCGGAGGAGTCTGACGAATCTGACGACGATGACGAAGACGACGATGACGAAGACGAGGACGACGATGATGATGATGATGATGATGACGATGACGATGACTCAGAGGGCAGTGAGGAGTCTGAGGACGACTCGGACGAATCCACCGATTTTGAAGAAGAGGGCCTTGAAGCCAAGTTTCAGGTGTGAGGTTCAGCAGTTATTCCATGTGTCTCCTGGTCTTGTTGTATTTTGTCAAAATTGACGCCTTTTCTTGTCCCGTGTGAACACCAACACCCTTTCTTATGTTGTTGGCATCCTCTGTATGCGCGGCGTGCGGCTGCTCAAGGCAATGTTGGGCACGGCCGAAGGGCAGGCAGCGCTGGAAGCTGAAAAGCTTGCGATTTTGGCTGAAGCCGACGCGAAAGAGAAGCTTCGAGCCAAACTAGCCTCCTTGAACCTTGACGACGATCCAGCCGCTGGTCCTCGAGGCAGCCGAGCTGTGCGGTTTGGGATGGCCAGAAACAGCAGCACTTATAGCAACAAAGAAGACGACGACGACGAAGAAGAATACAGCGACGATCAAAGCGATGGCGTGTTAGTTGAGGAGGAAGTAGACGAAGAAATTGGCTACCCAATCCGCAAAGGACCGGGTGACGTGACCCATCGGCACCGGGCCGCTCGCAGCGCCGCTGCTGCTGCCATGGGAGGCGAGATGGCTGCCACGCACCACCGACACAAACATGCTGCTCCTCACCGTCGGCGAAAGAGTTCCACTGCATTAGGTCTTGGAGGCAGCAGAACCGCTGCTGGTGCCACAACCGCAGCTACCGCAGCCACCAGTGGGCTGTTTGGTGGACCCTCGCTGCGAGAACTGTGGCACATGGCAACGAGCAGCGTGGGCGGCGTGGTCGCTGACTCCCTGGGCCCTCGCGCCACCGTAGTGCAAGACCGCGCTAGGAAAGCGCACCACGTGTGCAAGAGCAGCGCGGCGAGGGCTAAGAAATGGGTCACGCTCACGCTGCACGGTACATCAGTGGGCCTTGCATTGAGAGATTTGAGAATGTGAGGGGTACAGGGAAAGGGGGAGCCTGGGATTGACGTACGAGGTTGTTGCTGCGGTTAATACGAAGATCCACTGTGATGTGTATGACCTCAGATCTTACATGTTTAAATTGTTGTTGTTGTTGTTGTTTTGATCCATCTGTACAACTAAACAGGGCTGGTCATTGGGGCATTTTCCGTCGCGAAATATTCCCTCGAGTACGCGGAGGCCTTGACAGCAGAGCCGGACGAGCCAGGAGCACGATTGGACGGTCGCCGCAAGCGAAAAGGGCGCACACGCAAATCCGGCGATGCTGCGACCGACGACGATGACGACGAAAACGAAGACAGCAACGATGACGACAGCGATGGCACGGCCTCTTCATCGTCTTCCTCGAGTAGCACCAGCGCTAATGAGGAGAACGACGACGACAATGGAGACGACGACGAAGAAAAGCTGGGGAGCAGGAGGAAGGGAGCTGGAAGCTCGAATCCTTCCGCACCTCCTTTGCCTCCACCGCCATCCCAATACCGCAACAAACTACCTCCCGCTGGTCCTCCACCGTCCAAGCCCCCGCCGAGTAGTTCCGGACTACCTACTAGCTCAAGGCCTCCTGGATCTGGACCTGCACATAAAAAAGCACCGCATTTTAGGCCACCGCATTCTGGTTCAACCACACTTCCAACCCCGCCGGATGCCGAACTTCCGGAATCCTTACCTACAAATCCCGCTCTTTCGGAATCCTTGCCACCGAATCCCACTTCGTCAGAATCTTCGCCCATGAATTTAGTCCCTGCGACTTCCTTACCGCCGAATTCCCACCTACCCCTTCCCCTCCCGCCAAGTTCTGGTCAAAATACGGCGCTTCCGTTGGGACCACCGAATCCCGCTGAGCCCGGACTCATGTCTCCAACTGAGTTTTCTCCAACGCCGTAACTAAAAGCGTTCAGACTCACATGTAATTTTGATTCAATTATGGGTCTATACTCGAACTCGAACTCGGACTAATACAAACCCAAATGACACAGAAGCCAATGCTGCGGGCAGAAGTGGGAATGCGCGTGCGTTGCGCGCAAGTCAAAATCGTAAAGAGGATAGTTTGTAGAGGGCAGGAAGCATAATACTTCCACCCCCCTCTAAAGTGGAAACTGTTTATGGAATATAGATATTTTATACTCTATATGAGGTCATCTACATAGATTAGATTAGATGATACTACCCAGTTGTAAAGAAACAACAGCAAATAGCATACACCTGCGTTTTGATGAATCCTCCAGAACAAGTCTGACTGGGATGAGTGTCCTTTTGCGTTATGCAATGTTCATCTTTACTCTCATGGACCCTGTAGGATTAATTCTTGGAAGGGGGCATAGGTTTCTACATATGTATCCTGGATATAAAAAAAAATTGAGCTGGGTGCTGGTTGATACTTCCCCGTAATACAATCAAGGCAAATGGTCTTCAGTCTCAAGTCTTGAGTCATGTTAACTCGAACTCAAACTAATACAAACCCAAATGACACAGAAGCCAGTCCTACGGGCAGAAGTGTACGCGCGTGCGTTGCGCGCAAGTCAAAATCGTAAAGAGGGTTGTGTGCAGAGGGCAGGAAGCATAATACTTCCACCCCCCTCTGATGTGGAAAGCGTTCATGAAATAATTTTGTAACCAAACTTAGAAATAATTTTGTAACCAAACTTAAAGTCGTTTCTGCGTCTGTTTCTGCTTTGAAGAGAGCAGACGTCAAAGTTTGCTATTGCCACTTTGAGTGCAAGTGGTGAGGCACAAACCCCGCGAAGGAAGGAAGTGGGAACTCAAGAGCCGGAGATTCCCACGATCGCTACATTAGAGCAAGCTATCTGAGTCAGACGCTTGGAATTGAATCAAATCCAAGAAACCTGTACAACTTTTTCAAAGACAGAGATATACCTCAGCAGAGTGCGTGAGTTCAGATCTCAGGGCGGCTCTGATTTTTTTCCTGAAAATGTCTAACTCTCGTGCTAAGAAATCAGAGGTGAAAGCACCGCGCGTGACGGCTACACGCCGTTGTTCAATCTCCTGGGCACGCCGCGCCAGGAACCTCCGCTTATCCTCTGGTAATTAGCCTCGTGGATTCCCATTTGATCTTGGGGTTCATAATACTTGGCATTGCTGATTCCGCCGAGTATACAGAGAAATTAAAGAAGGCATTCGAGCTCAAGTTCGCGGCTACTGGCCGTATTGGCCTATTGCGAAGCGCGGAGATTCACTGGAAGCGGTCAAAGCATGCCTTTAGCCTTCAGCGCACGGGAGGCCTATTGTTTTATTCTGGTGCCATAGAACGCCCTAACAAGACAGGAACTCCTAACTCGGTCTACAGGGTAGTATTATCTCTGCTCTCGTTGCTCTAATTGTTTGCTCTCTTCACTGGGTATCATCTGAGCAAGAGAGCGGGGAAGCGAATAAACAGCGCCTTTGTGGCTTTGTGGTGCCAGTGGTGGTTTACTCACTCTTTATCATTCGCAAACCGGTAAGTGTCTTGTACTATCCCAATTTCTGTGCTCAGTCCCGAGTTAGCCTTCTAATTCCGATCCCTCGGGGCCTGTATAAAAACAGAATCTTGTCCAAGTAGTACTTGAAAAAGTTTCGGACAACGCCTTAACGAACAATTACGGTAAAAGTACGATAAACACAAAAATCAACCGTAAAAGTAAGAATAGAGATATATACTATACTACGGCATACGGCTGAGGAAAGCGAACAGTGAGAAGTGAGAAGCTTTCGAGCTTTCGAGCTTTCGACAAGGGTATCTACAAACCCTGGGTAACATCTACTCTAATGTATACTCGTGAATACCAATCGGATCACTGGATCCACTCTGCCGTCGGGTTCTACGTCTGACAGGAAACCACACATCTTGGCACCAAAATCGAATGAAAATCACTGGGGCTCATAACATGGGCCGATCCCGTGAATGCCCATTTCGCGAGGCAGAGTGCCCAATTTTGTGTCTTTGAGTAGTCACATCGTAAATTTATAACTAACATTAAAATGTACTTCCAGCAAACGATGCAATTGCGACTTTAGTTGCGCTCCCTATGGCCTAAAGAGCTGGTTATCACCTTCGTTTGTGCTGTTTCTGCCAGGTCATCGAGTGCTATCAAGCTGTATGAACTAGATGCTGTGCTCCCTATCAATTTGAGACTTCCAAATGAATTATGCTGTTTCGAGGTGAGTACCATTTATTATGCGCTGTGTTGATGAAATCTTTGTGTCTGCTGCTTTTTTTCTTGTTACTGATAGTCACCCTACCTCGTCTTGTGGCGTGCCCATAAATGCCACCAATCGAATTGACTTCATCACTTCAGACGCTTTCTCGTACCATCTAGGCTCAGTTCATTGGAAGCTTCAAAATTACTCTTGCTTTTCCTCTCTTTTCATTTCTGCCATTCTAAGTTCTTTTACTTTAGTGGGGTGAGAGTGCGAGAAGAACACTTTGTCTTGTACAGGTGCGGCCACCGCCTCTCAATGATCAAACAAGCACTCTATTTCGCACTTCGACGTTTCATCAAAACAAGACATAATTTTCAG
>Ga0307982_1003019_pt1 | contig 13455 bp, 15 predicted proteins | sample OrgLakmetagen989_FD_201847 | JGI IMG/M metagenome (GOLD analysis project Ga0307982, IMG submission 201847) | Saline water microbial communities from Organic Lake, Antarctica - #989 | ecosystem: Environmental > Aquatic > Non-marine Saline and Alkaline > Saline | place: Antarctica: Organic Lake...
CAAGCGGGCCGCTTGTGGCCTAGCGGTCCCTCCCTATCAAAGAGCTAAACCCATATATCTTCCATCAAACGCCACGGACGCTAGTCGTGGTCGTCCTCCAGCGTTTTTCGAAACCCTCGTAAGGCCCAGTGCGTGGTGGACAGGAAGAATAATACTTCCACCACCCTCTAAATTGGAAACTGTATCCCCCGTTCAGTCGTTATTCGAATATGGACTAAATTTTGTGTTCCTGTGGCTTCCCAGCACCTCGCAGATTATCCTTCATTCGAAAATAAAAAAATCAGGAAGCAATCTTGATGAGACGGTGAGAAAGCAAAACGTCAGAGAGTCGCGAACGTGAGTCGAACACGTGACCATTCGAGCTGCAATCGAACGCTCTACCACTGAGCTATCACGACTTCATACTTCAAAAGGAAATATAACTTTATTTGAACTCTTGTTTTGAAACATTCATTCAGATGTGAATTGGATGTGAGATGTGAGATGTGAGTGAAAAAGACGTTCCGCCGCGCCATCTTGAGATCTTGAGGCCGAGGCGCGGCGCTGAGGCCGAGGCAGAATGGCAGAACGAAGCCACCGAGGAAATCATCACCTCAGTGCTCCCGAAGTGGGAATTGCTATATAATAATGTGAAGATAATTCCTACCGAAGGCTTACTCACAAAGTATGCGCCCTAAGCTTAGGCTGCTCGCTTGGTGGCGTAGCTCATCTTACAAATGCAGCCTTGGATGTCATGGCGCTCGTCGGAGTTATGCGTGAAGACTATCACGTAAATTCTAACCTCAAAATCATGGAATCGTCCGTGGCCTTCGCTATTTACTAACACTGCAAATCCGTGTCGAGCTGCAGCCCGAAGGCCTGCGATGACACTTTCGTAAGGTCGGTAAACTATCCCGAGATCAAAGTCCATAAAGCTGCGCTTCTTCGAGCCTGCAAAGGCAAGCAGCTTCATGAATCGATGAATTCAATGGAAAGATTATAGCGAACGTTGATAGGATTATGCCGCTCAACATCGGCGCCGTACGTAGTGTTGCAGAATATCCTTGCGCTAACTTAGTAGCGCTTTTTAATTTTAATGGAGATTTCCAATCACTAAAGGGTGTAGCGTGGGGAGATTTTCCGCAACACTTAGGTACTACTTAAGGGCGCCTGTGGTAATGCAAGAAAAGAAGAAAGGAAAATTGGAAGCACCTCTCCTGGTAGAAGCTGTTTTATGTTTTACCTGTTTTTTTTCTGCCTGTTAGCCCTCTAATTCCGCCCCCTCGGAGCCTGCATCATAAATAGCAAAAAGGAAGCTGCCAAAACTCAAGACTATCAGCAGGTCTCACATGGCCCTTATTGGTCTGGGAATTGGGAGGCGAATTCATATTTAAACGATGTATTACTTAAGTACATCTGAAGTCTGAAGTACATCTCTTTATCGATTCGGGAGTCGTATGCTGTTTCCATAGCCTAGACGCTAGACAATGGACTTCGATAAGCGCAATCCACGAAAGATAGAAGGGAGTGAAATAGCGCAATTGATCAAGAAGCATTGCGACAAATATAACAAGGAAGCTCAGCAGCGCGCTTTGGATTTCGCGTATGCATTATCTAACGCGCGAGTGCGTACTACTTAGAGAGCGGGGCAACCGCCCACTCCTCGCCCAAGCGCATTCAACACATGAGTGGCAACAGACCGACCGTCGCTCGCACTCGAGGTTCTCGATAACGGAGGATTATGTCTCTCATGATGATGTTGCTCAGAAGCCGGTTGCGGCAAACCGGCTGCCGCTAGCACTGCTTCTAAACAGGTCGCTACTGCAGCATGGTTGGACTCAGCTCCAGACAAGGACGATGATGCACCACTAGATGTAGCGCTACTACGGTCTCTCCTTGTGACGTGGCTACCGCTTTCACTAGCAGTAGTAGGGGCTGGAGTGTGCTGGTTTCGAAATGCCAGCTCGACGATGGTTTTTGCTACTAGGGCAGATTCGCCCAAGCTATGTGCGTAGGAGAGAAAAAGAAAGCGCATGTGATTGCCCAAGCATAGCAAGCATAGCAAGCATAGCAAGCATAGCAAGCATAGCAAGCATAGCAAGCATAGCAAGCATAGCATGGTTTCATGGTCATGAAAAGCTAGATTGGGAGTAATGCTTTTTGTCTCGCTTGCATTTAGACCGCTAAACGAACACGAAGAGTGAGAGACAACAACCAATAAACCTGTGTCCCGAAAGGCCAAACTTGCGCGCTGAGTCAGCGCCTTCTAGATCGGGCCAGCGGCTCCGGTCAAAAGATTGGCCGTGGAAGCCCTGTTGGTTGACCGACAACAAAGATTAGAGTAGAAAAGGGAAGCATGGGATGAACGCAAAACACATCGCACGGGAAAACAAGCCAAGATTGGTTCGCAAATTTATTTCGCAAACAATCAATTGGTTCTCCCAAGTAAAAATGAAATGAATCTCACCTCTCCATACATGGGCAAATCCGCATGCATCACCACCACCGAAAGCACCGTGACGACTTCGATGCCAAGCAAGTATTTGGCGGCGTGCACCACGGGATAATGCTCGGTTAACACATGCGCGTAATGGCGCAAATTGAAGTAGCCTGCCTCGTGGACTGAGCTACTTCTGACATTACTGCCTCGACTGCTACTGCTGCTGTTCCAGCGGTATACCGCAGCGGGCAGTATGTACGTCGTGCCTACCGAGTCGCAAGGCACTGCACGCACGCCCAAAGGTGGCGCATCTGCAGACGAAGACGAAGTGCTACCACCAACCCGGTATGTGCGAAGAGGTGATCTTGTAGCACCGCCACCGCTGCCGCCGCTATGGCCAGCAATGCCGACGGTGCCGTCGGCTTCTGCCGAAGCAGAACCCCGTCGGTCCGAAGAAGAGGACGGCCGCGCCACCGAGGGCAACTTTTTGGGCGGCCGCAAGGGCACACAGGACGCCACGTCAAGACCAGCAGCGACTTGAGACGCCTTGCACTGCCGGTACCTGCGCAACGGACATCAGCGCACACACATGAGCGAAAATACAAACAAAAAGTTGTTAGTAGTCATAGTAACAACAAGCGCTATTAAAACTCATGTATTCCCGTCACCTTCTACCTCTATTTCAAACTTAAACTTGCTCGCTTCTTTTCCCTGCACAAAAAGATGACCATAGCCTCGAAGAAGAATCGTTTCTCGTACTTGTTTTGATCTGCGTCGAAGCGCTCCTTCTCCTTTCGAGCACTCGAGCGAACTTGAGCGCGGTCATAGGCGTAGGCGGCTTGCATGGCAGGCGTCGAGTAGTTGAAGTAAGGAGGCAAAGCGTGCACTGACCCGTAATTACGGTGCTTGCAGACGGCTTGACCGGGAGGGGAGGTCACCTGCACTCTTTCCCCCTCTTGCACGAACGCAGCCGTGTCATAGAACCGCCAAGCACTGTCCGGCTGAGACGCCAGTAATTCAGCATGCGTAGCTGCAGCTCCACCCAGCTGCGCAGTACTCCTCTTGTTACTGCTCTCATCTTGACTCCTTTTCTTCATCATCGAGGATTCAGATATGGCAGCACCGGTATCGAGCAGCACGAGAGGCGCCGCCACGCAGCCTAAGTGGCGACCGGGAGCGGGGGGTAACACCCGCACATCTCTGTCTTTGTTTCCTTCCTTTCTCCCTTTTGTAAGAGGGAGATGAATGCCACGGTCGCTATGGCGGTGGTCATCATAGTCGCAGGCAGCGTGTAAACGACTCACTAGATCATTGGGCACAACGGTCAAGTCTGCGTCTAACCATAAGACGTACCTACGTAGAGGCAAGAGAGATAAGCACAAAATGAGATCAAACAAGCCTACAGTGTACAGAGAGATGCCAACAAGTTAATTTGTATTTCTCGGGATGACTTACCGGTGCCGCGGCAGCAAGAAGCTTTGAATGAGGTAATTGCGCACGGTCGCAATGCGCCCTCGGCCAGTGACGTCACTAGCGTCATCGGGAGGGCGCCTGCTGTCTAACGCAAGCTCCAAATTGACCTAGTACACAAATGCGATAAAAAAGTCCTTTAGTGATAGAGCACCTCAATGAGACTTCGACGGTAACACACTCATGCATGCGCGAGTATGTACGTAGTGTGTGCGTAAGTGCGTATGTGTGTGAACACCGCCTACACTTACCGTGCCGCGGCTCCCACACTCTAAACGGTTCAGCGTGTCTGCCAAACGCTGCTGCAGTGCTTCAACCATGCCCGGATTGTAGGGTACGGCCACTAATACATGGTCCAGTCCCGGCTGCCAGCACCTCTGACCCCACGCGTACAGGGGCTTCTTTTTCTTTATCGCTGCCGTTGTTTGGCCTTGTGCTTCGTAAGCTGCAGCCATAGCACGATTGTCGGATGCAATTTGCTCGGCACTGAGCCCACCACTGTGTGGCCAGCCCCAAAACAGGGGGGCATCGTGGAATTCAGCTGCGAGTGGGAGCGCTTCGAGCACCTGAACAACCCATAGAGAAAGGAGAGAAAACATAATCGATGAATAGCTTTACAAGGTATCGATGCAGTAAAGCACAGTGCCCATCTAAAGTAACGAACCTGCAGGGCACGCCGACCTGCCCCACTAGCTACCGCTGCATCCATAACCCACCTATGCATGAAATGAAAGGTATTTCATACTTCGTTCCCTTCGAACGAACGAGGCCGTACGAAATAAACTTCAGAGCTTTTGAAAGCTAGGTCTTGAGAAGGAAATTTGTTGTATCGTTAGAAAACTTACCGACGACCATTAAGAAGGTGATATCCCACGGGCCCCGCTTGACGAAGCAACTGGTTCTGGTACCAAAAGTGGTGTCCCACAATACAGCCAAGTACCGCGACGACAGTTAGGACTGCTACGCTCAATACTTTCGGCCGACCCAATGCGCTAGCTTTCGGCGCTTCATGTAAGTCGCCACTAGAGTGAGCTCGGGCTCTCAAGCGGGTTGGTGAGGATGAGACACGGCTGCGTAAACGCTCCATCTCTACTCAAAAGCTAAGCTGACTCCATCGTACTATAGCATGCATTGCATCATTGCATGCATTCTATTCAGAAGAGAAGGAAAAGGAAAGTAAGGAAAGTGTGATTCTAATGTAATATTCCACAAGATACGATGATTTCGCGGCCTCGTTGTAAGTACTTAGTGACAACTGCTGCTGCAGTCGTCTAGCGTCTAGCTAGCCCTCTTGATGTTGTTCAAGAGCCTCATGACGCTGGGTTCACTCCGGCTCGCGCGTGGTTTCACTAGAATTGGATATGGAGCTTTCAGTTTTGCTAGGCCACGCGGCAGCTCCGAAGTGAAGCGACTTGGCGTGGTGGCGTGGGCCTCGACACAGCCTTTGCCAATTGTCGAGACTCCCGACGGGCGCTTACCAGTAACGGTGCTCTCTGGGTTCCTAGGCGCTGGCAAGACAACGCTCCTGAACCATTTGCTGCGTGACCGTGGAACTAGTCGAGTGGCTGTAATTGTCAATGACATGGCAGAGGTAAAAGAGTGAGGCGCGAACTTCAAGGATCTTGCCAAGGATGTTATGCACGCAAAGAGAGCACGCCTTTTTTTTACTACACTCCCAGGAAATACTAGCCGTCTTTTGCTATAATTTATCCTTCATACTATTTTTGACTAGGTCAACCTCGACGGTGCACTTGCCACCAAAGGCGTAGAGTTAGTGCAAGGCGAAGAAAAATTGGTTGAAATGACCAACGGCTGTATCTGCTGCACCCTCCGAGAGGTGACACAGGCACTGCTCTTAACACATAGAGTTCATCTCCGTATGACTTTCATGCTTGTGAACTTTTCATTTTATGTTTCTAGTGTTCCTTCGAAGAATGTATTCACCTAGACTCTGGAACGCAGTGTGTGCATAAGCGCACCCTACCATGCACGTACTTACTACGGAGTCCTCCTTCTAGTAGTTGAGTTAATTTCCGGCTTTCAACCCTTCCTCTTCCGTTGTACATTCTATCATCTTATCGTAGGACCTGCTGGTCGAAGTGGCCGCTCTCGCCAAGACCGGTCGGTTTGACTGCTTGTTGATTGAATCCACGGGCATCAGCGAGCCTTTGCCGGTCGCTGAAACCTTCACTTTCGACTTGGATGAAGAAGAAGAAGACAGTGAAGTCTTGGAAGAAGAACCCGATACGAGTGGAAATGCTGCAGGCAGCAGCAGCAGCAGCAGCAGCAGCGATAGCAGCAGTAGCCTAGCCAATTCAGAACAAAGCAGCTCCACAGACCTTGAAAGACACGACGACGACGAAGCCTCCTCTGCGGTGCCAGCGTCCCTGCGGGATGTGGCTCGATTGGACTCGATGGTCACTGTGGTGGATGGATTCAACTTTTTGAAAGACCTAGGATCCACAACTTCCCTGGCCGAGCTGGGCGCTCAGGTAGGAAGAGAAAAGAATTATAGATGCAACATCAAATGGTAAAATCGCGTACGTATTCCGCCCTAAACATTACAAACCCTTTTATTCTTTTACCTTGTGCATTACCGGATAACCCTTTAAAAGTACCTCTTGAAATATTTTGCATGATTACTGACAATTCTCTCTAAAGCGAATTCATTTGAACTCCTTCCTTTTCAATGCTTACTTTCACTCTCTAACAACACGATGCATTTATGGCGTTTAGGCCTACCCCGAAGACGACCGGTCGATCGCTAGGTTGCTCGTAGACCAAGTTGAGTTTGCCGACACCTTGGTGGTCACCAAGACCGATTTGATGACGTCATCGTCCGATCTCACCAAGCTGAAAGACGTGCTGAGAGCACTCAACCCGAAAGCGCGCATTATTGTCAGCAGTAGCAAGGGCAACACCAACAAAAGCACGGAAGCCAATGACAGCCGGGCCACAGGTGGAAGTGCTATGCAGAGCGCCAAAGGCGATAGGAATTTGGCATCAGGAGCAGCTATGCCGTCGTTTGAGGAGTTGGTGAGTTGTCAATCGCATTATACTGCTAGTCGGAGGGCACAACAAAATGTCATGTTGGGCACCTCTTCGATGTTTACGAACGCCCTGTTCTTTGTAATTCTATCTCTCCTTTCTCACTTTTCCCCATTCTTTTCTACCCCCAGGTGGGCGTCGAGCTCTTTGACTTCGACGAGGCAGAAGCCAGTACAGGGTGGCTGGAATTGCCCCGCTCTAACCATGACATTGACCCTAATGTAGCACCTCGCAGCGAAGCGCACGAATACGGGGTCTCGTCACTGCATTTCGCGGCATCTGATCGCCCTTTCCACCCAGACAGACTGTGGGCCGCTTTAGAACCACTCGTGGACGGGACTGCTCCTGCTCCTACTGCTCCTGCTGCTGCTGCTATGAATGGTGTAGATGGGAAAGATGCTTCAAACACAGACGACAGTGGCGCTGGCAGGGCTGGTTTTGGGAAGTTGTTGAGGTCAAAAGGAGTGGTGTGGCTGGCCTCTCGATCGCATGTGATGGGAGATTGGTCTCAAGCTGGCGACGACGTGCACTTTGACTTTGGCGGTGAATGGCCTGATCACGCCAAGGCAGATGGTATTACCACAACAACTGCACTTGCTGCTGCTGCTTCAGATTCGTCGACCAGTGCGAGCAGTACTTTGTCGTCGCTGACAAGAAGCAGCAAAGCAAATGGTCAAAATGAAAAGGAGGCAGCACCAGCCCGGAGTTCGCTGGTGCTGATAGGCCAAGACCTCGCTTGGCCAGCTTGTGAAGCTGCGCTGCAAGGCGCCCTTCTCACCGATGAGGAAATGGCCATGGGCCCTGCGCGATGGGCAGAACTCGATGACCCGTTTCCACCCTGGGAAATTCCGGAGTAAAGTTCACCGCCTTGCGCGCCCATATAGGCACATCATATCCCCGCTACTCATGAGCATTCCTAAGAGTAGAAAGATATCACACATTTCAGTTATATCTGATCTCTACCTCCAAAGAGGTTTAATGTCATGTGATTTAAATTATGTAATACGCAAGCAGCAGGTATGCAGGCATGGCGAAGGCTATATAAATATTAATTATTGAAATCTTTATTCTTTATTGGCTGTAAGTGAGAGCCCTATGCAAATTCAATTCCATATATCTAGGTTAGTTTTGGTAAGCGGTACTGCCGCTTAGAACTATAAGTTGGGTCACTGAAAGGTCAGTGAAACGTAAAATCCTGGTGTAGGCGCATAGAAAATTGGCACAAAATGGGAGGAGCGCTCGAGTTGTTAATTCAATTGCAGTGCCCCTCGTATGGGGTATACTGCGCTAGGACAAGACGGGACAAAACCCGAATTTAGATCGAGCCTTCTTGACCACTTTCTGGATCTGGATCAAAAAAGTTGCTAGGCAGTGGTGCCGTCGTTGTAGGATTACTTGTAGTACCTCGAGGGATAAGTTCGGTAACTGAATCGCCGCTGGCTGCTTCTGTAAACTGAGGAAATGTCGTAGGTAATTTGCGCGGAGTACTTGGAGCAGCGACACTACCATTCCCCAAATCCGGAGGAGGATCGAAGAAGTCACTGGGGAGTGGGTTAGTGGACTTCTCATTGCTGAGAAGACCTTTGGATGAGAGCGACGAATTTGAATCGCTCACGTCTTCCAATGCCATGGCTGCTTTCATGAGATGCGCTGGAAACGACGAACGGAGTCCAGATGCCTCATTCGCAGATTTTTGCTCCGCTTTACTCTGATTCTCTGCCGAAGCGCCTCTTCTCAATTTCGGCACGGTCAGTTGGGGATTTCTGTTTGCAGTGTCATCGGTCTTGTCATTATTACTGAGTTCCAAAGTTCGTTGAGGCCCACTAGCCTTTCGAATAGCAGCATTTTTGAAGTTAGGAGTCGATTGTTTTGATTTCCCCAAAAGTTTAGGGTGCAGAACAATCTTCAAAATGAGGCATGGAAGAACGCAGAGGATAACAATGGCATTGTTGGCTACGAGGACATAATCAGGGATAGTGTAGGTGTATACCAACCATATGAAGGCGTTCACCATATTGAAAGTCAACATTTTTCCATCCGAAAATTTCTTTGGGTCTCGATGTTTGAGAGCGTAAGAGATTTTCGCCAGCACACTGAGGTTTTTGACGCCTATCAAAGCGATGAAAAAGATGCCCTGAATTTGAAGAGAGCCATGCCACTGCAAGAAGGCCATTGACATGACTCCAAACCAGGACATAAGTGCCATCCAATTGAATTCGCTCCCGTGTGAAATTCGAAGGGCAACAAACCCAGTATAAGTTGACGCCCCAAGCGCAAAAAATCCGCTGAGGGCCACCAAAAATGGGAGTTTTGCTTCGGGATTGACGTAATAGGGGACCCGTGCCAGGGAGGCGACCCAATTCTGCATCCAGGGATAGGCGTTCTCTCCCGGATCAAGCTTTCCGCGACTATTGGCTTTCACCACTGCTGGCAACATAGAGAGCTCAGCAAATAACCATGTTAGGGTACAGAGCATGCCTAACCACAAGCTTGGTTCAAAGACTACGACCACGGCTGCCACCATAATGCACACAACCCCTAAAATCACCCATGGTCGGTTCCGGTCTGAAATTTCTGGCAGGCATGGCAGTCGACTATCTCGAGCTCTAGCCATCGCGCTGTTGCTGCTAGGAGAAACTACATTGCTTGAATTTGCGTCAGGCATGTCGAGTTCCAACGGTGCATCGCCATCACGGCGAAACCTCGGAAGAACGTCTGGCTCTGACATTTTTGAACTGACTGGACTGAATTGCTCGAATAACTCAACCTCTCAACTCTTCGATCAAAGTGTACTTGCATTCACCTTAGCGAATAATGCTGTAACACTGTCTTGTATTAGACTTGCCGCTCTTGAGCGTAGCGATGATGTCGCAAAGGAAGAACAATAATAATGAAATGATGTACGTGTTCGTATGTTCATGGCGTGGTTCCATTCGTTCCATTGATTCTAATTGTTCTTTTATTCTGTCTTTGAAGTTTCTCCGTCAAGAGTCAAGAGTCAAGAGGAGCAAGCAGATGAATAGAAGTGAACTACTGAGCTATGAGCTATACAGATACGAGACGACAGTACCGGCTTTTGGAATGCCGGTAGGCCCACTTGCACTCGAGATGAGATATAGCGCGCGAGGGGACTCCATTCTAGGGAGTTGGAGTTTGGGCTACTTCGAATGAACGGCCGCAGCTAGCAGACTACGGCACTACGTAGCTACAGCCACAAAAACACATCAGCCGATAACCGATAGCCGGATATACGAATTTCGTTTGTGATTCTTCTGATTCGCCTGGTGTTCCCTGTTTCCTGGCTGCATAATGAATAATGGATAATAAATAGAATCAGGTCCAGTGGATGAAGTGTTACCGTATATGTAGTTTGCGTGCCGTAAGGCCCGAAAGAAAGAGATCCACTAGTTCGTATTACAGGGCAAGAGCAAAGCCTATCTCAATGGCAACTCGCGATTCGACTCATAGAGCGGGGAATTAGTGAGATAGCACTCTCATGAGCTCAAGACCAGGAGCAACACGAGCACAATAAGGAGAACCACAATACAAACATAGAGATGGCAATTGCCCGTCTTTTTTCTCGTCTCCATTGCGTGCTTCGTTTCGGTTCGTAATCCCCCCATTGCCTTTTCTACATCATAGTCAATGTCGCTTAGCAACCGCACATGTAACTGCCGAGAGGTCAATTCCATCCCCGACACGAAGTCCGCAAAAAGAACAAGGGACAAAAAAGAATAATCTTACGTTAGACTGAAATAAAGAGATCATGAACTTCAAATTAGACGCATCTCAACGTATTGTAGGAGAATACTGCTTCTCCTAGAACCCTGTTTGAGACGGGATACAAAACATCTTCCCATCTCTACCTCACCCTTCATTGAGCTGGCATTGAGAACTCACCTTGGTTTCATCGTGGATGTTAACAGCGCGCTCGTGCAAGCGATCCACGCCAGCGCCGACTTCCCCTAAAATCAAGTCCTGACGACAGGCAACGATAGCAAAACCGTATAAATCGTGTCAGGAAAAGGTGCTCTTCTTATTTGGGATCAGCGAAGAAGAAGTGCTAATAACCAACATTTCCTCACTCCACCTCGTAAGCCAGAATTCTCACCTGCTCCGCCATCATCTGCTTCGACTGAACCGTTCCTAGCTGCATTCCATCACCAGATCCAAATGGGCTGCTCGCGCCGTTTTTGTCGTCGGGTCTCACAAAGGAGCCGCCACCCATCACCGGTCGTGTCTTGACCTACATGTTCGCCCACCATCACAAAAGCATAAAACCAGCGAGATATTGATTTCAAAAGAACAAAGAAGCGACGTACAAAGAGGGGAAAGGGGCTACGAAGGTGAGCTAAAGTCGATTATAGCGGAGTCGCTACGATGCCGAGAATTCACCTCTGCTATCTTACGTCTACCGCACTAGTGTATTGCCACACTGGACAACCCCTTTGTAGCTAGTGTTCTTCCCTATTCTTCAAGCCGGAATCATAACCGAGCTAACCCCTTCAAAACAAGTAGAGATATCACCTGTAAGTCGCTCACGAGAGCTCTTCGTCGCGCTAGCTCCTTTTTGTCTAGACCGGCTTTGTTTGGGGCTTGTTCTAATAGAACCAAGCGCTCATCGAGGTCTTTCACAGATGCCTTGAGGGCAGGCCGAGTGTGCGGAGAAGGATGCGCTGCTACACTGTTCGCACACTAATGGGAGAGGAAATCATTCGACAGGAAGAAGCCATCATCGAAGTACAAAAGATATGAGTAAAAATCGAAGAGGAATCCTTCATTCTGACACTATCGACACCTCGAGTTTAAGTGCCTAATTGAGTTCGGTTGCCTCAGCACCGATACTGCAGTACATTGTTATTTGTTTGAACAGAATGCTTCGCAAGGCAAGCCCACCTTCTCGTAAGCTTCTAACCAATCAGCTGATGCCGACATCCTTTGATATAGGCCTCAAGACTGAGAGTTCCTGCAGCAGGTAGGATGTTTCCTAAGAATTACTGTAGGTTTGGCTTCGGCCAAGAGGCCAAGAGCTGAAAGCATGAAAGATGAAACCTGAAGCACAACCTAATATGATAGAAATTAATATACAACGACCGACACAAAAATGCCAACGACTAAGATATAAGCGAGAAGCAACAGCACAACAAGCACAACTGCCTTATTCCTGCTCTTGACAACAGTAGCTTCCACTGGCGCCAACGCGCACTATAAAGCCCTCATAAAGTCAAACAAGTATTTAGCCACTTGCTTCGATCAGCCATACCCTAAGCTGCAGTAGGTATGGCGTCTCCACTGAACAGTCCGAATTCAAAGATGAGGCAAGATCCAAAATCTCCAGTCTCCCCGATAAACTACTCGGGGGTCCGGCACGCACTCAAGGTGCATACACGAAGTAGACTTGAGAATAAATCGCATCATTTTTAATCTCCTCTCCTCTCTTTGGCCGCCCCCTCTGTCCTCACATCCATTACTAACACTTTCTCTCGTCCACGAATGATAATCCGCCATCTTCCACGCGTCTGCCCCCACGCCTACGCTATTGAAACAGGACGTGGCAGACCCTCAGTCTCCAGCTGTCGACGCTGCAGTGGCGGTGCAGGCAGCTCTAAAGGCTTGGGAAGTTGCTAAAGCGGCGTCCAATCTGGTAGCTAGATGCACCTTTACACTACTAGCAAAGATCCCCCCCCCCCTTGAGCAAGGATTTGAGGTTACATTAAGCAACTTGGAGTGAGAGGGAATCGGATGAGAGAATGATAATAATTGAATACAGAAAAATCAAAGCAGTATAGTGCGATACATTGAGGGGCCAGAAGAGTATTTGTGTGAATCATTTCACGCTTTCATTGTCATTCATGTGCACTCTTGTATATCTGTCAGGTGCCCGGTGCTAGCGACGCGAAGCGAGGGAACGAGCCATCGCATTCTTTCAAGGATCTAGCAGCCCGCGGTGCGGGATCGTCCTTGTCTTCCTCCTCTAGGGCTCCTGGAACCAGTGGTGGAGACAGCGGTGGAGCGCATCTGCGGATCGAGACATCGGAACCAGCAGGTAGCCACAGCAGCAGCAAGAATGGCAGCGGCAGCAATGGCAAGGACAAAGGCAACAAGCAACTCCAAGACATCCGGCGAATGCTCAACCGCAAAGAAGAAGTGTCCAAATCAGCAGGACGCACGAATTCTTTGATCCACCAATTCGAGAAGCAGAGTTCGGCAGCTGGTGCTCAAAGATATGGTGGCGGTGGCGGCGATAGCAGTGACGATGATGCGTGTCACCCTAACCCCAACAGTGGCTACAATAGCAGCACACGAGTTTCACGCGTCTCGTCCTTTGACTACGATGACGACGGAGAAGAAGACCACGAAGGGCAGGAGGTGCGAATACAGATTGAAGTGGTTGTAGAGATTCAAGAGAATGTGCTGCTTGCCTATCTGTCGATCTGTCGATTCAGCTCCCTATTTCCAAAGTTTTTTTCCTACTCCTCGCCTCTATCTGCTCTGCTCCTGCTTCTCCTCTTTCTCCT
>Ga0307982_1003021_pt1 | contig 13453 bp, 14 predicted proteins | sample OrgLakmetagen989_FD_201847 | JGI IMG/M metagenome (GOLD analysis project Ga0307982, IMG submission 201847) | Saline water microbial communities from Organic Lake, Antarctica - #989 | ecosystem: Environmental > Aquatic > Non-marine Saline and Alkaline > Saline | place: Antarctica: Organic Lake...
CCATCAATTCTCGCACAGTTCGCGAGCGCTCGCGTCCCGTTCCAGGCGCCCTCCATTTTCACTCGGCAATTCAAGCCCAAACATTGGACGAAACGCTTTCCGTCATCTTCGCCTCGCTCGCACAGCGTTAATGTCCCAAATCGATGCCGTGATGCACCTTCCTTGCTTGGGTCTTGGGTATTGGGTCACTGGCGAAATTATTACGGCTAAAAAAACGCCGCGTCCACGTTTTACGTTATTTCGATAAATACGGCAAATTTTGACGATACGATATATCGTAATTCCCAGCCAAGCAGACTACAGAAGATTATAAAAACCAGAAGATTTCAAATGGGGCGTGGAAGCATTATGCATCCTGCTCTCTAAACACTATGCCCCTTAAAATTTTGGCTTGCGCACCATGCACGCGCGTACACTTTTGCCCGTAGCATTGGCTTCTGTGTCATTTGGGTTTGTATTAGTTCGAGTTCGAGTTCAATGGCTGAATTCGTTCTGAAATATCCAGGATTGCGCTTCAAAATGGAGCAAATAAGAGGGCTCTAATTCATATCCCATTTCAGAACTGGCAACCGTCGCTAGCTGCCACCTCGTAACCGTAACGCCGCGCAAGCGCCTGTAATTGGGCGAAAAGAAAACGAACAGAAAAACAATCCAAAGATAATGAGGAAATGCCACCGAAAGGCAATTTGAACGGGCTTCTTCCATAAACAAAATTGGCATGATTCATAAAAAGAAGAAGTTACGCTTGAATAGAAAGCAGGTATCCGCATCATTCGAAACGACAGCAACGAGTAAAACAAAAGAAGAGCAGAACAAGACCCAAACCTGAGCGCGTGAGGCCATCACGGGGCTGAGCGTACACAGGTCGGACCAAGTAGTGCCTTCCAAATCCGCTTCGATCTTGTGGCTGTTGGTGGTCTCGGACACCTGGGATTATTTTCGTGTTTCAACGCGAGCGCACAAGCAAGCACGAAATCGGCAAGTTTTAATTCAAGGGATTGAAGGAGCCAGGAAGAGTGCGAACGAGATCGTGAAAGACAGGGGCACACAAGTTTTTCGATCATGAGAAGACTCTTCTTTCTCTTACTTTTTTGGGCTTCCCTCCATCAGAAGAAGACGAGCCCAGGCCCTGATCACCACCACTGCCACTATTCTTAGAAGATGCTTTCTCGCACGCTTCTTGGAGTTTTACAGGGGCATTCTGGCACACGGTGGCGGCTGGGGTGTCCTCCACTCGAAACACCCAATCAGAATACAGGTCAATGTACGCCGACCTAAATAAAGGGGAGAGCACACAAATGTTCCCAACAAAGAGAAACACGCCACAACAAAACCGCCAATATCAATACAGCCACGCAACAGACTCAGACGGATAGCAAGAAGGATAGTACATTTCCATTCGTTCCTGTACAGACAAAGAAGAGGGAGGCTACACGTCGTCGTCATCATCATCATCGTTTGAAAACCTCTCTTCTCCTTCCTCACCAGTACACGAAATGAAAGAGCGCAATCCGAAGCCGCTTTGAGGCAGACCACCCCACTTCCTTGCGCATCGCATCAAACGCTAACCTTTCCTTCTCCGGCGGCGGCGACAGCCACTCCAAGCTGTCTCGCACACCCTTTGTAGTAGTGGCGGCGGCGGTGGTAGTGGTGGTGAGTATTGGAGCAGACTCTCCTACTGCCATCTTGCTATTGATACCAAATTGGTGAGGATGTCCTCGGCTTTTGGTTGTGGTAGCGCCCTCTCTCAAGCCGAGGCGGAAATCGTGGGTCAGCAAAGTGAACAGCTGAGGCGACGCGTAATTGATGGGCGAAAACATCATTCCCACGCGATTGGCCCTCGAGACAATGCACTTGAGGGGCTCGCGAACCTGAATAATATGATATAATATTTTTGCAGAATAATCTATGAAAGTGCATTCGAGAGAGAGAAAAATATGAAAATGGGGAAGGATTTTTTTTTGAATCTAGGAAAAATAGAAACTAGGGGGAGGGGGGAATGGAAATGCCATTTGCGGATGCATAGGTGTATGCAAAGGTCTTAATTTCCATTTTTTTCTCAATGCAACCAACCTGGTGGAACACTTTCTCAAAGCGCGCCCGCGGCGCCGTGCCTACGACGGTGTTGGCCGCTTTGCGGCTGAACGATGGCAGCTCGTAGCCGTTGGTGCCGTTCCATTGTAGCGGGTCTAGATGGCCCGTTTCTCGCACTGCCAGAGGCCACGCCACGGCTCCATGCTTGGCAATCGCGGTGTTGTCGTGCGAGACGTCGCCACCAATGGCGTTCAGCGATTCTTGCATGAATTTGGTGCCCGAACGGCCGACGCCCGTGACCAACAGAGGGTACCTAGGGGGGAGAACAAGTTTCGACGGAAATGAGTAAACATGAGACGAGCATCTCAAAAAAAGAAGGAAATGTCGAAGTCAGCATATACAAGATACACAAAATTTTGTCTTTTCGGAGTGAGATAAGGAAAAGAACAGAAACAACCACTCACGTGATAAGTGCGCCACCGTTGTTTTTCCGGTTACTTGGAGACAATTGCCTTCGCTTGGTGGCTCCTCCTAGGTCACCGCCAGAAGTCTCACCTGTTGCACTAGTGCCAGTAGCCACACGAGCACCGCTTACACCGTCAGCACCAGCTTGTGGTGATGACGGTGGCAGTGGTTCGCAGTGAGGCGCGCTCTTCAAAGTGCGCGTTAACAGGCGGCAGTCGAGAGTTGGGCCTCCGGTATCGATGGGCTGCCCCATGCTGACCATGAGAGGAGCGGAAGTGCTACTGCTCTCTGATTCAGTGCTGATCTCAATTGGGCTGTTGCTATCGCGGCTAGTTCTCTTTGCTGTGGTGGCTTCTGGAAGTGGTCGTGGTGGGTTCGGTAATGCTTGAGAGCTAGAGAACGCGTCAGTCATTGAACTGAAGAGCGACGAAAGAGCTGGCGACCGAGGAGGGGGAGGTAGAGGAGGTTGCGGTGCTGCTGCCTGCGGTTCCGCTAGATGTGGTTCGGCAAGTTGACGACCAGCGCTATTGATCACGCTTCCTTCTTCTTCTCCTCTTTCTCCCCGGAGAGCAGCGGCGGCAACACGCACTGTCGTTGTTGCACTTCCTCCATCTCCGTCCTGTGACGCAGCCTTGTTCTGATCGTGATTCCCTCCGTCGTAGCCACCAGCAGGAGCTCCGGGGTCGTTTCCAGGAGCGCCGCGAGCTCGGGCTGACTGACCGGTGCTGGAGTGGTACCGTGGAGTGTGCTCCTGTAGAATAGAATAGAAAGAAAGAGGTTCAATTTATTTAGAATCAGTAAGTCAAGAATATAACACGTATGAGGAGGCAGCTGAAGAATTAAGATGCATGTAAACTACTACTGCAGAGAAACTTCTACAACTCTAGACAGAGAACTGAACAGGACAACATTTTTCGATGTGTCAAAGACCTTGTAAGGCGTGTCGAGGCTGCACTCGCCGACGAGCTGGACCAATTCTCGCCTCGGCGGGAGCTCCCACACCTTGCATGAAAGCAGAATAAAAACACAAGAGGTAAATGGGTTTACAAATCAAACGATTGCAGCACCACAAGTTTTTCAGTCCTAAGTCCAAGATTAGAGCAAATAGAGGAGTGCGCGCAAGTATTTTCTTATCGTACAACATTAATACCCGGCCAGGCGCGTTCCGGAACCGCCCCCAAGAATCCGGCGTGTACCCGAAGAATTCCAGGGCTGCAGCGCCGGTGCCGTTGAGGATCCTCAGGATGTCTTTTTCCTGTGTCCAGAGGTTAAAAAAAAAAAAAAAGAAGCGAAAGAATGCATTCTTACATGTAAAGAGCAGCCCAGACTTGTTTCTTAACGCAGCACGCGCGACAAAGAAGCTCTTTCCGCAGCCGCACACTACACATACACACGCAAACACACAGCCTGTGCAACTACGAGTACCTTTGCTCGAACAACCACGCACACGCGCACGCTAATTATTTGGACTTACCCTGTACTTGTTCCCATTCTTTTTGTACTTGTTCCCCTCAAAGGGGGAGTCCCGGAGCTTGAGCCCGCACAGGCCCGCGCTGTTGGCCTTCTTGAGACGAGTCGAATGCTCGGCCAAAGATTGGTGCTGCGAAGCTACAGTGCCGCCGCCGATGAAGTCGAGCAACCGCGCCATCGCGCCGCCGTAGTCCTATAGGAGGGGCAGAAAAATACAAAGAGAGAAAGAAAAGGTGTATATAAAATACTTTCTATCATAAAATGTAGCGCAGAATGTCCCAATATCGAAGGAGAGTGGGAGTCGGGGAAGAAACAGAAAGACTGCTGTTGCAAATAACGCACGGGCAATCAATTGACTAGACGACAGTACAAGTAATAGCAGCAGCTAGCCACCTGAGGAATCGCGAGGTCTTCAACTCGCAGCACCATGTACCGCCCTCCGTCGCGATCCAAATCCAGCACCGTGGTGGCCAATTCATACGCTTGACGGTTTACATCCCCCCAAAACGACAAACTCGCACGGTGGTGGTGGCTGTGATCCTTGTCCTTGCCTAGCTCGCACATCCCGCTGTCGAGACCGTAAAACTTGTTGCATAGCATCCAAAATTGCATTTGGTTGTCTCCAAACGACACGTCTCGGCCGTCTCGGAGCACATGTAAAAAACGGAAGTTGTCCCCGAAAATGGCCTGGTAAAAGGGCAAGAAGTAAATGGCCCGAGGCCCTTTCCAGCCCCACAATTTGCCTTTGGTGTCTCCGTCTTGCATTGAAGTGATGGCGTCGCATTTCTCGGGTTTGAAAGTGGGTCTGAGTAGCGCACATGCAAATTCAACAAGTATAAGATGCATGGGGAATGGTATAGAAAAAAAAAAGAATAGAGCATACTATGCCTGCGGTGAATAATGAAAAACGAAAAACAGAGATAGCGATAATGAAGTGAAGAGGCATAACAAGCAACATGCGTGCGCACTCTCTTACCGATCAGCCACTAGTTTGAAGTGCTTCCTCAGCGTGCGCACGTTGCCGCCGTAGGCTCTGCGGAGCACCGAGCAGCCCATCAAGCAGTCGACGGTGGTGCCCACCGCGCCGCACACGTCTCGAAACGCGTTGTTCCAGAGGCCGGGCGCCTGGGGCTCGAGCAGCCACGGCAGGTGGTGCACGGCTGACTGCAAGGAGTTGTTGCCCGCAAGAATATCGGGGTACACCGTCTCGGGCTTCAGCAAATACAGCGCATCGAGCGAGCCCCCGTAGTCGGAGCAGATCTGGAGCTTGACCGCCGACTGGCACAGAGATACCACGGCAGAAGTGCCCGAGTCTCCCACCCCACCAATGATGAGCGGGCCGGGTTTCAAGAATGCGGGCGCGCGCGTGCATGTAGGCGGAGGGCTACTGTTGTTGCTGCTCATCGCACTTAAAGAGTTGCTACCGCTGTGGCTGCCGAAAGTTCGGCTCAAGCTCTGGAAAGGGTTGCTGACAAGGTTGTTGTTGTTGTTTTCGATGCCAACACTGTTACTTGCACTGCTGCTTAGTGCTTCCGGCAGTGGCTCATTGGGGTATTTGTGCGCCGATTGAAGAGCGGCATGGCCAGCTTCGAGAAGCTTTTGCCGCACCTAGAGCCGAAATTGATTTAACCACCCAGATGTAAATTTGGCATCATGATTCAGGTAGAACACTCACAGAAGCAGGAAAGAAGTGTGAAAAACAGGAAGAAGTTTTCAAGTGGAAAAAATGTCTTCTTTTGCGGTATAGGAAGCAAGATGTGGTTTAGTGTACCTGAGCTGGGGTAAATTGTGCAGTTAATTCAACAGCTGCTGCTCGCAACTTTGCTTTCGTGGCATCTTCAGCTTCTCCTCCTGCTGCTACCGTTACTGCTGAGGAGGCACTATTTGCTCCTTGCCTGTGTGGAAGTATTTGATTGGCCACCGCGCCAGCGACTGCTACAGCAGAGGACACCCCGAAGAAATCGTCTGTTCCTGCGCCGGTGGCTACTGCTCCTGCTGCTGGAACCGCAGGATGGTGCTGGTGCTGTTGGTGATTGTGGCGATGTGGCGTGTGTTCCGTGTGTACATTTCCTCCTTGTAAACCGAAGCGGTCTGCAAATGAAGCACCGGCAGCAGCACCTGCTCCGTGCGAGTTTACATGCGAAGGCGACGCTCCGGCATCTTGACTCAGAGGAGAGCTACCTTCACTAGCGCCATGACTTGGTGCACTTCCTGGAAAAGCCTCTTCCTCGACAGCAGCTGCAGCAGCTGCATCAATCGCTGCATGCGCGTGTTCTTTTGGGTGCGTCGAGTAGCCCACGCCAAAGCGCTGCGCAAAGGACTCAAAGCCTGGTTTGCCATGCAAAGGGTGCGCTTCTAGGGCACTTTGAATTTCGGAAGCTGCCGCTGCTGCTGCTGCTGCTGCTCCAGTATCAGCGCTACCAAGATCAATTCCTCCGATATTAACATCTGCTGCAGCTGGAAGTGCTGCTGCTGCTGCTGCTTCAACAGAAGACTCAGTGAAACCAGGAACACCGTCGTTGCGATGCGCATCCGCAGCAGAGGCTTTCGATGCAGCGTAGGCAGAAACCGACGAAGACGCCGAGTTTGCTGCCTGCTGGTCGCTTCCTCTGGCTTGCAACTTCGCTGCCGCAGCTTTGAGCCGTGCGATACTGGCTTCTCGCTTCGCAGCACGCGCGTTCGCACGTCGATAACTGACACTGCTGCTGCTACTGCTACTGCTACTGCCCCCACTATGGCCATAACCGCTGCTGCTGCTGCTGCTACTGCTGTCGCAAGCCCGGAGCGCGTTGGCAACCAAGTCCACGTACCACTGAGCATCGGGGTGGTTGTGGAAATCCCCTAGCACCGTAGAGTCTAAGTCCGCGGCATGGCTGCGCTTGGCGCCCAAGCCCCATTGGTTCGGGTCGTAGCCGAAATGCCGAAGCGCCGCCTGGCCCGAAGTGCCGACGGCGTCCAAGAACCGCTTCTTTTCTTCCGCGGAAAACTTGTTCCCCCCGAAGGGGTATGCCCCCAAACCGTGGTGCTGGACCGCAGCGCAGAGAGCCGCCGAGGGGGCAGCACTGGTTGGAGGAGGAGGAGAAACAGAGGCAGAACCAGCAGCAGAAGAAGAGGATACTGCCGAGGAAGCAACAAGCACGTCACTAGCCCAGTTGCCCGAGGCATAATTGGCGCGGGTCACGCCGGCAAACTGCAAAAGGCGGGCGAGCGTGGTTGCTTCCGTGGCGTTGTTGGCATTCACCGCTAAATCTTCGACTCTCAAGAGGAGGTAGCGCGGAGGGTGAGAAGAAGATGATGATGACGACGACGACGATGGTGGTGACGGTTTCATTTGCGCTTTGGCCCACTTGTACGCTTGCATATTGACGTCCGCCCACCATTCGAGCATCAAAGCTGCGCGGGCTACCGAAGGCACAGCATCACTGCTCCCAGCACTACCTTCACTGCTACCACTGCTGCTGCCGCTGATGCTGCTGCCGCTGCTGCCGCCGCTGGTGCGATCCGAAGTAGGAGGCGGTGAAAGAGTGGCCGCTGCGCACCGCTCAGGACCGTACATATACGGGCACAGCCGGTCGAATTGGGCGTGCGTTGCCCCTCCAGTTCCTGCCCCTCCTCCAGCGTTGTTCGTAGAGCCAAAAGCGAGGTCGCGGCCGTCGCGCACGACATGCACGAAGCGAAAGTTGGGCCCTAGCAATGCGTGGTAAAAGCTCAGGAAGAAGAGGGCATGCGGTGTTTTCGCGCCCCAGACGCCTTTCTCAGCAGCGCTTGAGACAGCAGCGGAAGAGCCATCATCACCACTGGTGCCCGAACCCAGACCAATTCCCACGCTTCCTTCTACTCTCTCTCCTGCACTTGCACTTGCACCGGCACTAGCACTAGCGCCAGCATGAACCCGCGCCGACATGGCCACACAGTGTTCTGCGTCCATCGGTGGGTACACTGGCCGTTGGTGCGCGGGGAGCTCGGCGAAGAAGCGCACCGCATTGGCTGCGGTCTGAGACCCACCGCCGTTGTTGGTGACCGCCAATCGAATCGGCGAGCAGCCACTAATGCAGTCGAGGGAAGAGCCCAGGGCGCGGCACAGGTCGGCGTAGGTGAGAGGCCACGAAGCAAGGGCGTTGGGCAAATGCCGCACCTAGCGTCATGTTAGGCCAGACACAGTCAGCACGCCAATAGATATTCCCTTATTCTCCGAAAACACTATTTGATATGCTACTACCGCAGTGCCATGAATACAATGACGTGAAACAAAAACAAGCATCCCATGAAATCATGGCACAAAATGGGGGGAACCGCTCACCACACGGCCGAGGGTATTGTTGGCAACAATCGACTCCAAATGACGCTCTTCGGCAGCTGCCAAATACGCATTGTTTTGCTGGCCATCCAAATCTTTGCACTGTTTTAGCTTGAGTACCTGACAGAAGAATAGATTGGTTCAAAACAAAGGTTAGTGTGATGAGAGGAGATATTAATGGTTAAAATTGTGTGGATAGACGAGAAGAACAGAGCAGAGGGAAAGGTTAGATAAAGGAAACCTACAAACCATTTGGAGTTCGCTTAAGACACCGGTGGTGCCGCTGCCAGCCACACTCCCCACAAGCAGCGGCCCACTCGTGCTTGACGTGAAAGGCTCTGGTGGCTGCATGCACTGCGAAGCATCCAAGCGAGGTGGCGCTCTCAACCATGATGACTCGCCATCGTTCCTTCCATCACCACCGCTGTAGCTGCTGCTGCTGCTGATGATATTGCTGCTGCTGCTTCCTTGTACGGCTCCAATCAGTGCACTCACGGCAGGCTGTGCAGGAGCAGCCAGGAAATCGCCAGTCGCGGCCAGCGCTAAGGCCATGGCAGACTGTCGCACTGGCCCTTCTAAGAGGCCCAACGCTTGACCCTAGGATCAGCACATGTAACCGCAATAGAATCCGCAAAATGAGTAAATAGAGTAGGGATGTGTGTTTTGGGCACATTAGAACGAAGCTTTGATAGTGCGTAAAACTCTCTCACATGTACATGTAAGCAAGCACGCATGCACACGCAACTCAAACAACAAGTGTGTACGAGGCAATATTATTAGAACTGTGCGCCCTACCTAAAACTAATCTCACCTGAGCATGCGGATCGTGCGGTGAAAAGTGGTGGGGCAGCATGACGTGCACCACAACGATGTAGCAGGTGTAGTATGCTACCATCGCGCAAATGAGCCGCTTTAAGGGCTTCGGAGCCATGATATACTAAGTGCTAGGGATAACGACGAACTAGTGTTCGAGCAAGAAAATGCGGCTGCAGTAGTCTAGAGTAAAGATGATTAGAGGTTGCTCCCCGCTACGTCAACGAAAAGGCCTGCACAACTCTCGTTGATGACCTCAGGATCTGGCGGGAGCAGGCGATGAAATGCGACCCATTTTCTGAGAGATGAGAACCGTTTTCAACCTCTCTTGTCCGTTGGGTGTGCGAACGCGAGTTTTCAAAATCCCGCATTCCCGGAAACCAAAACCATAACCTGAGGTCGAGGTCCGAGCAAGGTCCCCATCCTCAGTGCACAGGCTGAGGCCAGTTCCGGTTATGATAACCAGTCCGCAGAAACGCAAGTGATATATATGGTAATTGGTTATTCTGTTCATTTTTTACATGTGGGCCTCGAGGGGCAGCAGGGGTAGGAATTTAAAAGTCAACAGGCGAAACGCGTTTTTAAAAGCACTGCGCACGTCTCTTTCGACCGACCGCTAGTGCTAAATATCCATGTAGGTATGTGCATGCGTACGTGGGTGCGTGCGCGCGTGTGTAGTGTATGTGTTTCTTTTATCTACTTCCTTTATGCAACGGGCGTCAAGAGGAAGAATTTGGTTCCACCAGGAGGCACCACGGCGGTAATGCTGTCGGTGGCGTTGGCGAGATCTTGGTGTGCCCACAAGTCGCGCACCTGATGTGATTCAAAAATTGAAGGCGCTTTGATCTGTGAATGCTAAGTGGTATCAAGGCGAAACATAAGAGAATGAATCGAAGTCGAATTCCATTCTTGACGTTCCTTTCAGCTCCCATTTCTTACTCTCTCTCTCTCACTCCCCCCCCCCCTTCATCACATTACCGTCACAGTGGTTCCAGGAGCAAGACCAAGCAAGTCCCACGTTGCCGTCACCGCCTGACCGTCGTCGTTGCCGCCGGCTGAAGTGCCGTCGGCAGAAGAGCCGTCGGTTGAAGTACCGTCGGTTGAAATCCCACTAGCAGAAGAGGCAGCACTAGCAGACGAAGTCATGCTGGTTGAGTTGGTGTTGGCGCGCCAGTTGACGAGTGCAACAGCAACTTGGCCTGAAGGTTGGTTGGGCAGAGAGACCGTGCGCAGCCACACCTAAACAATGTAAACCATTAAGAAGGAAGAAGGAGAAGGAGGGTGAAGACATCAACAGCAGACATGATCGAGCTCAAAATGCGCGCATTTCATAGGAGGAATCAAGTTATTCGTTAGCATGTTCTAAATTCTGACTCCAACCTGGCAGAAATAACACAGGTCATCATCAGCCTTGCTTTTCTCATTGATCTTGTCACTGCTGCTGGTGTTGTTGCCTGGCCCCAGATAACCGCCGGCAACCAACTGTCCCGGTGGCGTAGCAGTGCTTTGGTGAAGGGTGAGAATTTCCGAATTGAGGAGGGCTGCCTGCATGATGGTCGTCAAGTTGCGGACGTCCGTGGACACCTATTGCACATTAGATTAGAAATTAGAAGGCAAAGGAAGGTGAAGTCAAGAGGAATCTAGGAAGTGTAGAAGATACAGAAGATAGGGCATACGAAGAAAGCCTATATAGTAACGGCGATAAGACGATGAGAGAAAGCTAAACTATTGCGGAAGGAGGCACTTATAATCAAGGTATATTCATCGCACCACGAGTGGCGATTGCGCGATAGACCACAGAGTGAACTCCGTGACGTATTCGTTGATGGTTTGGCCGGGGCAGTGCACACCCTGTTTACAAGATACGCAGGTGAAAAGGGAGTATTTGTAGTTTTACACATCAAGCTTGTAAAAGGTAGGAAAATTATACAAACGAACACAAACATAATCAAGGTAGGTTGGCATTTGCTTTGATTTGTATTGCAATACCTCAACGCCGGCTTCAAAGGGAGCGCAGCCGTTGCCACCCGTCATCAAAAAGTCGTTGTACGGCCAGGCTCCGGATTCCCCGCGAGTTAAGTTGAACGGCCGGTTGCCTTGGTCGATGCGGCAGGTGATCTGAACGAGTGAAGACACGTTGCGCAAGGTAGACGCGCACACATGCAGCATTACGATTCGAAATTAAGGCAAGCAAATGAAAAGTACAAAAATGAAAGACAAAAACGCAAGCGAACAAGAAAAACAATGCATTCTCTTAAATACACACATACCGCTTCTGCCGTCGACTCGTAGTCATCATGGTGGTCTTCGCAAAAGCGCCAGCTGTTAGCGTAGTCCGCAGTCTCGTGCTTCAAGAACCAATAGCCTGCCACCACTTCCAGAAACACGGGCCTCCCTGTAGCGTTCAGCGCTTGCGCAAACTCTTTGTGCCACTGCGCGCCGTATTCGATCGCGTAGTACGCGAAATGGTGCTTCACGTCCCCACACCTGCCATGGTTGGTGCCATTGTGATTATATGTATGCGCATAAGGGAAGAGTTAATGATGAGAATAGCAAGTTATAAGATCAACAGCGAAGAAGAAAAGGAAAGACTTTCACAGTCGAAATAGACACCAGTTCGGTGAGTCTCAAAAGAGAAATATATGTACGCACGCAAGTCCGAAAGAGGAAAGAGCCAGGAAGTCCACACACACACTCTCTCTCTCTCTCACACACACACACCAGTCCAGTTTCACGTAATCCACGCCCCAGTCCGCGAAGCTCTGCGCGTCTTGTTGGTAATGCCCTTCGGATCCGGGGACCGTGATGGGGCGGCCGCCTTTGGGAGGGAGAGAGAGAGAATGTTAGAAAGAGAGCGCGGGGTAAGAGGGAGAACAAGAAGAAAGGAATTGAGCATATGAAGCGGCACGATAACAGTTGCAAGCGCGTCATAGCCAACCAGGAGAAGCGTGTCAACTCCAAAGTAGAGCAAAGAACTTAAGCGTGGGTTAAACGGGTACCTGAGCTGCAAGTGGCGTCTCCAATGGAGGTGTACAAGCCGAACTTAAACCCACGGTCGTGCAGCCAGGTCGCGAGGGCCGGGATTCCTAGAGGGAAGGAGGAATAAGAAAGCAAGAGGGGGTCAAAAAAAGCGAGAGGAAAGATTCATTGTAGTGAGGCAAAAAGACAAAATGCATGCGAGGAAGAAGGTGAGAAAGAAAAGAGGACCGATCGAGTGAGAGAGTTGAAAGCAAGCGAAGTAGCCCCAGCTCCCAAGAGGTAGTGAAGAAAAAAATAACAGAGAGAGTAAGGGGGGAGAGGAAGAGGTAGCAGAGGAAGATTAGGAAGTGTAAAACCGGATACATAGCCCTTACCACTTGGGAAACGATCGGTGTCCCAAGTCAAGGCTCCCGTGACGTTGTCTCGGCTGTACGCCCAGCAGTCGTCTGGAATAGCGCCAAAATATGCGACCACAAGCACAGATACACAAAAAGACGAAAGGATTAGAGGCACAAATTCGTAATTTTATTTCAAGTAAAAACAAATATGAATGAAACTGACTCACGTTCTTAGAAAGCATCTTTAAGCACAGTGATGTCAACAACTTTCAATAGTCACAGCCTAGATGCTCAGTCTCTCCTGCGCTTACATCGTCTTCCGTCTTCCTCATCCTCTGTATCCATGCATACTTTACCCACTTTGAATCTGGCTGTCTTGTTAATTAAACACTCTTGCTCTCATAGTTTCTCCGTCTATTTAGCACAATTCTAACCCACCTAGATTGATGTAGTTCCACCCGAGTGCTTGCATTCCGTTGTCCAGCATCGCTTGAGCCACCGACATCACTTCGTGTTCGTCGCAATAATCGTGGGTGCAATCCGCATCCCCGCAAGTCTTCCAGGTGTTCCAGCCTGCAGTGGTCAAGAACCCGGGAAAGGGTTGACATGAGGAGGAATGAGGAGAAACAGCAACTCGCTATCAAGAATATATCTTCAATCCCTTGGTGATAACGCATCAAATCTAAGTTAGCACACCAAGATCAACAGTGGAAGCCATTGAATACAGTACCTAGAACACTAGCGGGCATGCTATTCATCGTTACCTAGCACAGGCGTTGCCGCCAGTCCATTGTCGAGAGCGTGTGCTCCATACAAGGTGGCCGATAAAAGCAAAAGGAGCCGCGTTTCCTTCATTGTTGTCAGAAAGTCAGAATATGGGGCTCATCAAAACGTTCATGAAAATTGCACCAATTACAGGTCCGTTTAAAATAATACAAGTTCAGGTGCCCGCGCGATGCGCGGATTCGGAGCAATGTGTTTACTGCGGGGCAGTAGGTGTGTATTGTTATCACCTCAGTGCGCGGCCTTGAGATGCCCGTGGATGAGTGTCCTCATA
>Ga0307982_1003022_pt1 | contig 13451 bp, 18 predicted proteins | sample OrgLakmetagen989_FD_201847 | JGI IMG/M metagenome (GOLD analysis project Ga0307982, IMG submission 201847) | Saline water microbial communities from Organic Lake, Antarctica - #989 | ecosystem: Environmental > Aquatic > Non-marine Saline and Alkaline > Saline | place: Antarctica: Organic Lake...
GGGCGCCAACGAGATCACTGGAACAACGAGAAAGTGGCATCTTGGCTACGTCACCACGCTGCATTTGTATTAGTTTCTTTTCGAATTGCTTCTCAATGATGAAGTGAGAGTCAAATTTCCATCTTGATGATTAACGCGTCAACAAAATAGCTTATGCTAAAAACGATGCACCGGTAGAGTATATCATCATATCATCATAACATTGCGCTTCCTCAATGAATACTTCGGCCCCGCAATCGTGCATGGCACGGGCACCTGAACTTGTATATTGTATTCTGCGAATGCACGACGACGACGTCATCATTAATTTGGCTTTCTTCTGCTTAACTTGTCTGGAACGAGCTTTGTGGTGTGGCGCGGCGCGGCGGTGTCCAAGATTACGAACGCATGCTCGCAGCTAGCACGCTCGAATTAATTTCAAAGTATAGATAGGAAGAAGCCGTCATTGTTTGCTTTTAGAGTCTGCATTGGTTTTACAAGATCCTACATTAAGGGTTGATTATCTAGCTCTATAGAGTAATAAAAGCAAAAAGAGTTGAAGGCGTCTAGTTAACTAGCTAGCACTAAAAATCATGGCGGCTACATCTCAGAACAACGAACTTGCTCAATTCAAAGCGCTAGGCTTAGAGCTTCGTGCATCAGACCGGCTCGAACAAGAGGTTCAAAGAGAAAAAATAATACCTGCTATTTATACACGTCGAAGGGTTCTCTTTTTGTAGCGCTAGCTACTCTTATTACAAGTGACGGGTTTTCACCCATGGATATTAGTGTTCTCGTCTGGTTTTGCTTACCACCATTATTATGTGCTGGCTGCCAGTGTTCGTGTAGTATGCCTTGTATTTTCTTTTAAATAGATAGACTTGGTTCAGCGCTGATGGCATTGAGTTTGACTTGTTGTTTCACCCATTTGTACATATTCATAGGTGGTGGCGAGGCAGCGCATGCGTCACTCTCAAGCACCGCCCTTGCTCGTGCCCGGAACAAACCCGTCGCCGCCTCCACCTTCGTCGTTGTCGCCTTCGTCTTCTTCTACAAGTACCTCCGACAGCAATCACTTCGGCTTGCCGTCACCTGCTGTGCTCTTAGCCCAACTCACAAACACCAGCAGTAGCAGCGCCGGGAGTGATGCTGCTGGTGACAGCGGTGCTCTTGAAGTGCCTCCTAAGGTGTGTTGAATAATGTTTTTTTTTGCCACACTGTTAGAGTAGTTTTTTTCAATGCTCAGCTGCCGCCTTAGGCAACATCAATTACAGTATTTGCTTTGACAACAGCGACAGCTCAAGTCTTCGCCTTAGTCGTTTACCCCATAATTATCCTTGTTTTGAAATATGTCAATACTCAAGGTGCTCCGCGGTCTCCTGCGTTCCACTCAGCGCTCCATGAGCCAGCGGAGCAGCGATGTCGCCGTCAACTTGACCGCGGCCACTGCAGAGAGTACGTTTTTATTACCTACGCTAGTATGATACGCATACATCAAGCGTTGTGAATTCTCAATCTAATGCTGTCTCACCTCTGATATTTCCCGGAGTCCTACATCATGTGACCTGCCTGTGCCTGCTTAACTTCTTTATCATGTTTGGTTCCGTGCAATCTCGGTATCGCTTCTGTTGTTTGCTCTGCTGCTTGTGTACATGCCATTCCTATACAGGTAGCGCCCGCTTGTTGGCTACTGACTCAGCCTGGCAGCGCTTACAGCTCCGCGAACAACTTCTCCTGGCTCTCCTAGATGCCCAAGTGAGACATAAATACAACAGACGTGGTGCTTGTATATTTCAAATCCTCAATGTATACGTTGTACATGATGCTCGCGCTTGCCAATTTTTCCTCCTAGACTTGCTTCCTATCCTCGCTTTTTTTTATCTCTTTTTTTTTTTTTTTTTTAATGCGTCGTGCTTCTCTTGGTATTTGCAAATAATTAAAATGAAAAAAAGAACGAAGCAGCAGAAGCATCTGCGCAGGCAGTTGAACAAGAGGCATTGGCCAAGCAACACGCTGCGGAACAAGCTGCTCGCGAAGCTGCCTGGGAGAAGTTGCGAGCTCGGAAAGCCGCTGCTGCCGCTGCCGAGGTAGGGTTTATGGTGAATGTGTTTATAAGTTATCCAATAACAAAGCCACGATCGAAACCTTAAAAAAAAAAGCAGCAGATAAAAGATAACCGTCAAGTTATCGTGCCGTATCAATTCCTTCCTTCTCAACCTAAGGGTGCCTGTTACTTTTTTTTTTCCATACTCATTAGGGCCGCTCTCATACTGGCGCTTCCAACACAAGGAAGAACACTGCGGCAGAACCTGCTTATTTCACGGGCCCTCTTCACTTTGCACCTCCTGAGAAGCCTGCAGCTGCTTCTTCATCTTCTTTGCCACTGCCAGAAGGCACCACCGAGTCCCGTTTGAGTGCCCTGATAGCTTCGGGGAAAAAGCCAGGGTATGGCTGGATAGAAGATGACGACAAAAAGAAGAAGAAGAAGAAAGGCAGTAAGGACAAGGATCGCGAGGAGAGCCACCTCATCAAAAAGAAGCCATCTGCTACAACCAGCAGTAGCAGTAGCAATAGCAGCGATGCTACGGTTACTGCTGACATTAGGGCAAAAAGTTCAGTTGAAGCAGAGACGAGCTCATGCGTCAGCGGCAGCAGTAGCAGCAGCAGCAGTGGAAGACTTCCGAAAGGGCACTCGGCTGCTGGGACAAGAGCAGACGAAGACATAATGCCTCGCACCAGCAGTTCGGAAAAGAAGAAGCGAAGAACTGTGACGACCTCTGGGGACTCTTTAGAAGACCATGCTCGTAGCGCAGAGAAGCGCAAAAAGTCCAAGGAAAGCAAGACCGACCCAACGGACAAATCTTTGCCATCTGACGACGAGGCCAAATGCCCCGTGTGCGATCGAGTGATAACAGCGGGAGAACCTGCGATGAGTCGACACGTGGAATGGTACGGCCTCCTGCATTTGATGGTTGAGAGCAGCACAGTGGTTTTCTTTTTTATTTTTTTATTTTTCCTGATGGTCAAGAGCATTCGTGAACGTTCTATCATGACTACATTACGCAATGTATGAAATATCGATGATATGGGGTTTTCGTGGACGTTCAGGTGCCTTCGCCGTAGTGCTCCTGCGCCAGTGCCCTCCTCAGGGCTCTCGTCATCTCCGTATTGGGCACCTGCTCCGGTGATGTCGAGAAGCAGCAGTCGAACCAAAGCATCCGCATGGAGGTTTGGCGACTTGGTTGAGCATGGCGGTGAAGAAGAAGACAACTTAAGCGAAGCAGAGTTTGAGGTCGAGGACGGCAACGAAAATTCTCGAGGAATAGACAGCGCAAAGCGGACTGCTGAACAAAGCAAAAGACTAAAGGCAGATGGTGTCGAACGCTCAATTGAGGATGGTGAGCTTGATTCCGAGCATTCTGATTCTGGCATCAGCGATCGAAGCGATGTCTACGATAGTAACGACGGTGACGACGATGATGTCAACCACAGGGATCGAGGCAGCAGTGACAGCGGGCACACAGGTAGCACCTCTGAGGATGATGACGACGAGGACGAGGAAGACGAGAAATTCGATGTTGACGAGATCGAAGAGGAGTTGAGGGACCTTCATGGGAGTAACCGCGGGAAAACTGGGAAGTCGAAGAAGCGTCGGCAAAGTTCAAAGCCGTCGGGCCAACAGCCGACGGCTCGGCATCGTCATCGCATGCGTGCTGAAGACATAGAAGAAGGCGAAGAGGGTGGAGACGATGAAGACGATGACAATGGTCATGCTGCTTTTGACGTCGACAATGATCTAAATCTTGTTGTCGACAACGACGACGTCGACTCAAGCGAGGGTGTCCCTGAGTTGGCCGTAATCAGTGGGGACAGCGGTAGGCGGCGAGTACGTGGTGCGGTCTTGGTGGACGATACTCACGAGGCCACCTTTACCAGTCGAGTGCAGGACTGGCGAACTGCGCAGCGGCATGCTCGCACAACGCAACGAGAACATGCGCAAGACCAGTTTAACTCTTCTACTTCTGTGGGTAGCAGTAGCAGCAGCAGCAGTAGCAGCAGTAGCAGCAGCATTCGCTTGGAGAATCAAGACCTAATCCTGTCAGGAGGAAACCACGGTGGCCCTACTGTCATTTTGGACCCCGCGATTGCGCCGCGTTTGTTGCCGTACCAGCGCGAAGGCGTGAAATGGATGTGGTCTTTGCGCGCGCGAGGCGCCGGCGGCATTTTAGCGGACGAAATGGGCTTAGGCAAGACGGTGCAAGCAGCGGCTTACTTATTGGCGTGCGCTCAAGCGGGTGAATTGCGCCCAAACCGCGATGGCCCGGCGCTCGTGCTCTGCCCCGCAACGGTAAGTGATAAAGGGAACTGGAAAAAAAGTGAAAACTAACGGTAAGTATTCTATTCTCTCTACTTTATAAATAAATCTGTTCATTCTATTCATTTGGATTTCATACGACGTTTGCGATCATGTTCTTGTTGTTTTCTTTTCTCCAATTAACCTCTATTTTTGTGCATTATATAGGTGCTGGGGCATTGGTTGCGAGAGATTCGGCGGTGGGCGCCGCCCATTCGTGTCATCGTGTTGCACCGGGCTTCTGGTCAAGCCTTCAAGGAAGCTTCCTCAGGCGGCGCCGCTGCGGTTGCGGCGAGGCAACGAAGCAGTAGTGCTGGAGCAGGTAATCGAATCAAGCACCACGCTGCACGTGCTTTTGTGGAACAATGGATCACGCGTTCTCCGCCGACGCGAGCTCTTACGAGTGACAGCGACGACGATGTTGAAGACGACCAAATAGAAAGAAGAGGGAGAAGCAACGATGATGCCCTAGGAGCTGTGGTGAGTTTTTACACTTCTCTTGAAGGCATAATAGTTGAAGCAATGCGCATACCGTATGCTTGAATGCATGCATATATCCCCGTTCTTATGAGCGAAATTTAGCTTCAACGCGTCTTTCTCTTCAAAGTTGACTTTCACACGGATCATATGCATTGCCTTTTCGTTGATATTTTTCTTTCGCGTATCATATCAGGTGGTGTTGTCCACTTACGAAGGCCTTGCACGAGAGCCGTTGAAAACCCCCCTGTTGGCGTGCAACTGGGGTGCAGTGATTCTCGACGAAGCCCAGCGGATCCGCAACCCGGAGACCGAAGCCTCCCAGTGCTGCCGCCGCCTGAAGTCCGTGCATCGCATCGCCCTGAGTGGGACCCCCGTGCAGAACAGTTTGACCGAACTCTGGTCGTTGTTCGACTTCGTGTACCCCGGAAGGCTGGGGCGGTTGCCCTCCTTCGAAGAAGAGTTTGCCTTGCCGATTCGAGCGGGAGGCTTCAAAAATGCTACGCCAGCGCAAGTGCAGGCTACCAAGCGCCAAGCGGAGTCGCTGAGGCTACTGGTGACGCCCTTTTTGCTCCGGCGTTTGAAGAAAGACGTGACTACGACTGCTCCTCCTAGTGCCGCATCGGCTGCTGGTGCTTCCGCGGCTGCTGGTTCTACCTCTGGAAGTACATTTCAGAAGTTTGCTGTTAGTGGCAGCAGCAGCAGCGCTACTGGGAGGCATTCGCATGCATCACCTGTCGACGACGATTCCCAACAACAACAGCAGCAACAGCAACAGCAGAGCTTAAGCCAATTACCACCTAAATCGGAGCAAGTACTGTTTTGCAAGCTGTCGCCCGCCCAGCGCCGCCTCTACGAAGAAGTGCTGCAATCCAAAGAAATGAAAGCTGTTTTGGATGGTCGGGCCAAGAGCTTTCGCATCATCACCCTGCTTCGAAAGGTAAGCGTGTTGGGTGTGGGGTGTGATGCAAGGATTGAGGCTATGAAATGAAGATGGGATATTAGATGGAAACCAACAGTGCAATTTGTGGACGTGGTTTGAGATTGAAAATTGCACTTACATACAATATCATCATTTACTCGCGCGTATGTGTATCTTCATGATATACGCATACTTGTGTACGCTTTGGGTGAGTTACGATTCACGCTTTGTGTGTGCGTTTCCAACAGCTTTGCAACCACGCAGATCTCGTCACCACTACTGGCGCGAGCAACCTGAATTCAGCTAGCCTGGCAGCTGCCACTGCCTCTGCGGTGGCGCATTTCGATCGTACATCGGCTGCTGCTGCGGCTGCTGAAGGCGAGGATGATGACAATTACGGAGACCTCGATGACAACGACGACGATGATGATGCTATCAGGTTTGGTGGCGTTAGCAGCAGCAGCAGCAGCAGTCGAGGTGGGCAAGCAAGAGGCAATGGAGATGAAGATGATGATGCTAGCAACGATGACAGCGGAAACGTGTGGGGCCATGCGTCGCGATCGGGGAAACTTGCGGCGTTAGCGATTATATTGCCGATATGGCGGGCGCAGGTAATGTTTTGAAAAAAGATTCATTGAAGTAGTTGTTGCAGCTAACGCTTGCGCGAAAAAAAAATACCCCATTATTTTGTGCGCTTGTTAAGGCATCAATTCAAATCAATCTGCTTTACATGCTTTCATCTTTTCGCTGTCGTTTTTTCCTTCTATTCTAGGGCCACCGGGTGCTGCTCTTCTGCCAAACGCGGCAAATGCTCAACCTGCTCGAAGCTTGGCTCGGCGCTCTGCACCGCAACCACCACGCGCACGCCAATGCCACCGCAGCCGCGGCAGATGCCGCATCTGATTCGACAGCAGTTGATACAGCGGACAATCAGGCAGCTTCATCATCGTCCTCTTCTTCGTCGTCGTCGACGACTTCGTCATCGTCCTCTTCAACCTCTGCAAGGAAGAAAGCTGAGAGAGCTGCCGCTCAAAAAGCCGCCGCGCAACCGTATACCTACGTGCGGTTAGACGGAAACACCTCGCTGGGGTCGCGGCAGTCGATTGTGGACTCGTTCAACCAGGACGGCTCCGTTTTTGCGGCGCTGTTGACAACCCGCGTAGGAGGGGTGAGTGCATGGTAATGATGATGATGGTCGGTGGTTGATGTCATTGAAAAAAAACACGCCCATAATAGAATCTGATGTTGATTGCATGCCCAGCTTGAAAGTATACACCAAATGCATTCTAATTCTTCTTATTCGTGCTCCGGTCTTGTATTTCATCTTTTTTGTTGTTGTTGAGAATTGCATGTTTCTTTTTTTTTGTTTTCTATCCCGTACATGCAGGTGGGCATCGACTTGACAGGAGCCGACCGAGTCGTGCTCTTTGACCCGGATTGGAATCCTCAAACTGACGCCCAAGCGAGAGAGCGCGCGTGGCGCCTGGGGCAAACTAAGCCGGTCACCATTTATAGGCTCATCGTAGCAGGTACTTGCGAATTCTTGCTCTTGTATGCACTTTGCGAAGTTACTGATTGATGGTGGGTTGTGATATCTCAAGTACTGCAGTCAACGCGGTAATTTTCCTGCAATATCCTATCCACTTCGGCAGGCACCATCGAAGAGAAAATCTACCACCGGCAAATCTTCAAAACCCAGCTTTCGTCACACGTGCTCAGCGGGCAGCCACAGCAGCGAGACAGCATGAGGGGTGGTGGTGGTGGTGGGAGAGGAGGAGGAAGCACCGACTCTTTTGGAGCCGCACAGCGGTTGTTTACCGCGCATGAGCTGAAGGAGTTGTTCACTCTTACCCTCGACAACGACGATTATGCGGATCAGCCAGATGACGACCATCTTGATCGCCATGTTGGCAGTGGCAGCAGCAGCAGTGCATACACAGCGGGGGCAAGGGCAGTGACAGCACCTATAGCAACTCCGTCTAGTACCTTCATTGAGCCAGAACCTATTCCATCGTCGACGCCTTCTTCTTCTTTGTCGTTATCGTCGTCGTCGTCGTCTTCCTCGTCGTCATCAACATCGTCGTCGTCGTCATCACCAGCGGCTGCTCTAATATCGTCCCTCGAATCAGCGGGCTTGCGATCGATAGCCTACGGAACGAAACCTCCTCCTGAAGCTGCGAAGAAGTCAAAACGAGCAGTAATCAAACCCAAAGGAGGTTCGTGCATGATACCAATAATTTGAAGAGCAATTTTTGTTTTGACTTCCTGTCTGTGGTGTTCCATAATTGAGACGTATACTTCATTTTTTGGTTTATATGCCTCACATATCAAATTCCAAAGAAAGTTCCTCATAAGTTGGCAAAATTAGAAGCTCTGTATACCTTTTTCTCTTGCTTCTACCTTGTCACGTGCGCGCTTAATGCTTGCTATCGTAAATAGGCCCTGTATTGGACAAGGAACAATTGGCCATTGCGCGTCGCCGCCAATTCATCCAGATGCAGCAAGCAGAAAGAGCCGCTGCTGCTGCTGCTGGCAGTAGCTTTAGCGGTAGGAGTGGTCAAACTGGCGTAGGCAGCAGCATTAGTAGCAGCAGTGATGTTGGTGGTATCAGCAGGGCAAGAAATTTCCGTGCCGATGATGACAACATTGGTAATGACAATGATGATGCCGGTCGTGAAGAATCCGCCGTTTTGCGGTCACTCTGGAGCTCCAGCGGTGCTAGCACCATTTCTGGTGCTTTTCATCATGACGTCACTCAGCTACCTTCAACAAACACTAGCGCCATTGCTACCCACAGTAGCCGTAGCAGCAGTAGCAGCAATGGCAGAAGTAGTGCTTACGATGACGACGAAGGAGGTCAAGGGGCAGGGGCAGGAGGCACGATCGAGGCAGCTGCAGCGCTAGCGGCTCGTGTGCTGGCAAAGCGAAAGCGCAGTGCTTCAAATTATACTGCTATAAACGCTGCCAGCGTCAGCAGCAACAGCAGAAGCAACAACAGCAGCAGCAGTGGCAGCAGCAACAGTAGCAGCATCCTCGGTAGTTTGCATGCTCATGAAGACAGCACAACTCACAACAGCAGTGCAATTTCCTCTCAGTCACTCTTGCACGCAATTGCCTCGCGCAACAGCAGTGGCGTCAACACTTCCAGCAGCAGCAGCAACAGCAGCGGCGGCAGCGCTGCTACTGCAATTTCTCGAAACGACGAAGCTGCATCCGAAGATGCAGCAAAAGTGCGCGACTTCATGGAAGCAGTCGTTTCCTTTTTGCGCGAAGGTGGGCTGCCAAGAGGTGAAGATTCAAGAAGTGCTGGCAGCAGCAGCAGCAGCAGCAGCAGTGGCAACACACCAAGAATCGTGGGTGTCAAGACCACGGCAGTGCTGCGGCGATTTTGCGAAGTTCCCGATCAAGACGCCCTCCTCTTCAAGTGAGCTGGCGCACGTGCTTGCAAATAGATTTTAGAAGCGAGCATTGTTGTATTTATATCTATGATACACTATTGTCTCGTACTATACCACGTGCGTAGGGCTCTCAAGTGCGTTGGTTCACGTTCTTTCATTCCTTGAAATATTTTCTCAGTTGTATAACAATGCTTAAATCTTTGCTCAGGGCGTCGCTTCGGGCAGTTGCAGAGTGCAACAGTGGCCGATGGGTGCTCCGGCCGGCTGTGTTGTCATCTTTTCCTGCGGATTGATGTCTTAAAGTGCTTTCATTCCATCCGTTCCACTAAGGTGGCCGATTCCAGAAGGCACATAACCAAGCAAGTTAAATCCTGGGTGTTGTACAAACTATCGGGTTGAACGGGGGTTTGTGCACACTATAAGCTATAAGCTGGGCACCTAGATCTTCTTTTTCCGTAACCTACGTGGAACTGCTTTTGCGTTTGCGAATTTCTGGATAAGATTTTGGTGCCCACCTAATATTCCATGCTTCCTAACAGAAGTTTTTAAGTCCAGTGGCCGAGAACTTTTTTGTGGGTTTTTCTAATTTCCTGGTTCCTGATTCCCTAGTGTTACAGCTGTTGTGCGGCGCCTGGCTCATGAGTGAATAGCCCAACGACGAAACGGCCTTTGTCCTGCGGCTCGTATCAGTTGAGATATCATATCGCCACTCTACACGAAATACATTTAAATACCTAACAAAAGAGCCCTTGCCCTCTGCGCATCTGTATGGTTGAATTTGGCGATATTTATCTGAAGCGAAGCTTCCAAACAAACCAAGTCCCCGTGCTCTGCTTTTGACTTTGTTTACCGGGCCACCAACGATCAAATCCAGCCACACCGCGCAATTCCATTTAAAAATGCTTTGCTATATAAAAATGCAGCTGTATGATTTCGTGAGACGCCATTTACACAATTGAACCCTAAAAACCGGCCATCATTCTATCAAGGTAGTAATTCTATCTATTAACTGTTGTTTCGTTCGTTCGTACGTAGGTGGTTCGTTCGTGACCACCCTCTTTTCATGAAATACTACAGTGCAATCCAGTTGTACATGTGCAGTACTGAATAAAAAGCGGACTCGAACTCGAACTCGAACTAATACAAACCCAAATGGCACAGAAGCCAATGCTGTAGGCAGAAGTGTAGGCGCGTGCGTTGCGCGCAAGTCAAAATCGTAAAAAGCTGACCGCAGGCACGAGCAGGACAAGCATCACTGGCACTACACGACGGGGCACTCATAAACGGGCACCTCAAATCCGTGAAAAAAGGTGCTACGAACTCAGACCTACCGTGTTCCGCAGCAAATCAACTGCGCCTGAACCGCGCATCGCGCAGGCACCTGAAGTTGGAAAGGTAAGTTAACTTATGAATTAAGAACTGTAATTCCTAATGCGTTGCACAGTCTGAGCCAATCAGAGCTCAAGTGTGCCATCTGTTCGAGTTTTTCTCACAAGCTGTCGCGAAGCTTGCCATGTGGCTGTCAACGTTATCATCATTGGTAAGATGATATCAAGTGCTTCATCAACCCACCAACACCCGCAAACCCGCAAAACTGCTGTAGAAGTACGCCACTTCTGACACAATCCCGAGCTACTGCACCGTTCTTGCCTTGCACAAGGGGATTCGTGTTGTTCGAGTGTCTCTCACAAGCTGTCGCGAAGCTTGCCGTAAAGCTGTCAAGAATTATCATTGGTAAGATATCAAGTGCTTCATCAACCCATCAACACCCGCAAACCCGCAAAACTGCTGTAGTGGTGCGCCACTTCTGACACAAGCCCGAGCCACAGCGCCGTTCTTACCTTGCACTAGAGAATTCGTGTTGTCGAGAAACTCAAGACCTGCGAAGCGCAGTGTAATTAATCAGAGCCTCTTATCAGCTTATCAGAGCTGATGGTGATGATCGCTTGATGAGCGACTAAACCAATCTGTGTGCACACTGAAATCGTAGAGAAGACTTAAGAGAGGGGCACGAGCTTTTTCTTTCTTTGTACAGAATGTGCGTGATATTATGTCTTTGTACCACAGGAAGTGCAGTGCTTCGAGAGAAGCTTTGAAGCATGAATGGAAAAAGCCCGCGTGCCTTGCCACCTCGGAAGCCAAAGAAAAGCGGCGAGGAGGAGCCCTTGGTCTCAGAAATCGGCATGCACCGAACAGATATCTCTCCTTCTGCGTCAAGTGAGGCCGGTATCACGGAAGATAGTTTGCCGTCTTCAAAAGTATCATTCAGGTCCATAAAGTCGCAACTGCTAGCGATGCGCTACTTTTTCATATAATGTCGTCATGTATACTATTATACTCAAGAGTTTGTGTCATACCGCTGTTGTTTCTTACAGGGATGGATCAAAGAAAGCTTCTCCTGCCAGTGATAAGAAAGCACATATCGCAGACAAGAAAGCACCCACTATCGTGAAGAATGCCTCGGCAAACAACGTCACGAAAGCTTCTGCCGAAGACATTGAAATTGTCCGGTCTGATGTTGCCTCGTCGCTTGGGAAGTCAGATGCAGACAAAAAAGCGCTTATCGAGGAACGAGCCAAAATGGTGCACCAAGTTTTTACTGAGAAGGACCCGAGGTTTCGCGCGACCATGCAGATGAAGCCTGCCCCGAGCACTGGCAACGGACCCGGTCTTTACGCTGGTATTGAACACAATCCAACATGCGGTTTTCGCTCTCGTCCCTTTCACCATGTTAACGTACTCATTTTCATTTATGCTGGCACACACAGGAGCCGGAATGACGCAAGGAGAAATTCAGTTCACCGGAGTTGGCAACCATCGCGCATACTATCTAATCTGCCCTGAGGAAATGGAGTCGACGGACGCAGTGCTCATGCATTTGTTTGGGCCTAACAACGCTGTTGGCTGGAAGCTCAAACCCCCAGCACTCACCGTGGACATGCGTGGTGGGCGTGACCACTTTTCAAAGTGGATCGAGACGAGCTACCATGATACAGAGGAGGGCACCGACGTGTGGAGTGGCGGCACCAAAGAGGGCATGAAAGATGACGCTCGGCGTATAAAGTTTAAGCGCCGGCTCCAAGAAATATCTGGAGGTGTATGCCAGGTAAAGAAAGTTTATTAGTGCTCTTTAGCGCCAAGAAAAGATATGAGCCTTGCTCGATTATGTCCTTTTGCGTTTGTGCCAGGCTGTTGTTGAATGCGGCGGATGGTTCGATTTGAATTTCGGAGGACGTGGCGGATTGGCAGAGGTCATTAAGGACGGCATGAAAACGTATTGGGCATCGCAGTCGACGCTCGCGGGGCACAAGGAGCAAGATTTGGGCGTGGTGATTGGAATTCGTACTCTCGAGAGCACAACTTTCAGCTCCGACTTCGTGGAGAACGCAGTTCCTCTCGATACGGAATCAGGCACCATGAATCACGATGCGGTTCTTACAAACCTGAAATCTCGAGTACAATACCCTAGTGTTGACCACCTCATTTATGCAGCTGAACTCGGAAAAGGTGGAGATGAGGATGAGCAAGACCTGGGCGGCATGTTCGACGAGCGGCGATCCCAACGTTCAGCTGCTGAGGCTGAGATCGAAAAGGAAGCTATGTTTACGGTATCAAACGGACTGCTGAATGATGCTTTGACTCACGTTATTTTTGTTCAAAATGATGTGATGCTCCAGAAGCTCAAGTTCGATATAGCGAATCTGGCTACACGCGCCATTATATTCGCGAACGGTCGTAAAGCTCTCATTGAATCTGGCGTTAATGGGTACATTCTGAACGCTGCGAGCCGTGGTGTGCCCATTGTGTGCTTGCACCATACAGGAGGAGCTGCGGAAATATTTGGCAAAGCAATTTTGCAGCGCCAGCAAGGCAATGACAAGAAAGAAGACACTCCAGGTCGCTACCGTCTCCCAGAAAACGTTCCAGGAGACAGCTGTCTAGTGCTTGACTCTTCGTCAGACTCAGTCGAAAAAGTCATTGATAAGCTCACGTTGGTGCTCTCGTCAGTTCAAGATGACGAAATGCGCGAAGTCGGAAACAACAAAAGCGAAAAAGAGCGGCTGCTACACGCGTGGACTATGTACGTTCGATTTCATATCAATGCAAGCTTTCAGATCAAGCGGGCATGGGTGTTTCACATCATCCTCATCATCTGCAACACTCTCACAACGCTGTTAGCCTTGATATATTTCGTAGGAATCGAAAGTTGTGCACAAGATTGTGCTGACAGCAGCGATGAGGTCTATATTGATCTACCAAGCTGGCTTAGCAGAGAGACAGTTGCAAACATTTTGCCAATCCTTCCGGTTATATCTGGTAT
>Ga0307982_1003023_pt1 | contig 13451 bp, 16 predicted proteins | sample OrgLakmetagen989_FD_201847 | JGI IMG/M metagenome (GOLD analysis project Ga0307982, IMG submission 201847) | Saline water microbial communities from Organic Lake, Antarctica - #989 | ecosystem: Environmental > Aquatic > Non-marine Saline and Alkaline > Saline | place: Antarctica: Organic Lake...
AACCAGATAAAAACTTGCACTGAGGAAGTACAAAAACCTGCACTGAGGAGATAGCGATGCCTCGAAAATCGATCAAATGAGATCATGGGTTACACAATTCTTCGATTCTCAGAATTTTATTGTCCGATTGATGACGGGCAACCCGACGACGACTGAAGATACCCCCACCCAGCCAGCCCCGAGCTTGATTGATCGCGTATTTGCTATTTGCAGTCTGCAGTGCTGGTCTTGCTGATCAGCTATAGTATAACGTTGCTCAATTTTCTGAGGGGTCACAAGCCAAGTATCTTTCTCTACTTTTATTGAAGGAAGTATAGCAACACGAACGTATTCACTACTGGAAAACCTTCGTCATAGCGTGTAATAGCTATATTGTAGGTATCTAGTGCTTTCGCTTTTCCTAACCCTGCAGCCAAAGCAAAGTTCATTAGCAAAGTTTGTTCAGTCTAGGAACATGCAGATGCTGAGGCTTTGGGTGCTATCGGTGGTATTGCCATGTGCCGCACAGTCTTCGCCATCTCCTACACCAGCACAGGCTCTCATTGTGACTAGCCCACTGGACAACGTCTACGTCTACGACGACGAAAGTCAGTATTACCGCAAAATGTATCGGTCGAATTATCTACTCCTTGAGTATTATCGTCATCTTATTGTGTTCGCCTCATTCTGCCACCCTAGTGAAAGTGAGCTGGACTACTTCATCCGCCGCAGCTAGCAGCTGCGGGAAGATTGACGTAGCTCTTTACCAAGACACTGCGCACGATGATGGTCCTGAGCAGGTGCATCAAGTCGCTTAGTCCTATCACTTAAGACTTTCTTCTTCACCAAAAAATTGGGAACTGCATATAAAATTTGCCATCGGCAATTAGGAGTGCTTTTCCTGGGAGTTCAGCAAAAGCTACTGCGCCTTGGGAGAACAATTCTGCACTATCACATGAGTGCTACATCTCATTGTACATGAGTTGAGGGATCTCTCAAACAACAATTTCTTATTCCTGCTCCAATCCAGATTGCCCTCCTGTTCGACGATTTCTTGAACGAAGAGAACGCACATTTTTACTGGACTCCGAGCAAGTACGCCTCCAGCGGTGTTTCACCGGGGTTCGGATTCTCGGTAATAATGAAGATAAAAGTTATCGACAGCCTTTGAAGTTTAAATCCATTTGTTAGCCCTTTCGATGCACATTATGCGTTCAAACGTTCGGATTTCTTTTTTTGGGCTCGTTTTGTCCTAAATGCGGTGATGGGCCTTGTTGTGCTCGTGTCAACAAGGTGCGCGTGGTGTGCGACGAAGCAGCCATGACCGACTCTGCCTACTCGCCCGTGTTTCAACTGTCGACCACCCAACTCCCCACTGTAGTGCCGACACGGCCGCCGTCCCCCTTGCCTTCGCGCACCCCTGTTCCTTCAAGTTTGCCAACAATCTCCCTGAAGCCGTCGTCTCTCCCGACCGCTGAGCCTACGCCTTTGCCATATCCAGTACCTTCTGTGGTGCCCGTGCCTGTACCAACGTCTTTGCCAGTGCCTGCACCATCACAGGTAGCTCCCCTTGTCGACCGGGATTAAATATATTACGTGTCCTTCAAGAAGTGCACTAATTGTCATTTTATTTTAGCGTCTTTACTTACTCGGTTGGACACGCGCGTGAAAGAGGGCAGGGATCGTTTAGCTTACGTCAATGCGCACACGCACTTCGTTAATCTTTCTCGCAATTGCAGGTGCCTGTCCCGCAACCGTCTCCTTTGCCAACCCCACGCCCAACGCCGCGCCCCTCTACAACGCCATCGCTGTTGCCTACCGCCCACCCTACGATGCACCTGGCCGCTGTGGGCGGCAGTGCGGGCTGGGCGATTGCTGGCTGGACCGCCGGTAGCCTGGTCTTTTTGGCGGTGGTGGCGTTTGTTGCGGTGGCCTACCGCACGCACCTCGCCGAGAAGGTATTTGTTTGCGAGCACGCATGTCTTGTTGTGTCCTAGGCCTGGGCGTGAATCCCCGTCCTGTGCAGTACTCTCCTCTGGGAGATGTTCACTTTCATTTTTACCATGCTCTTTCTTCACCATCTTGATTTATGTTGTTGCTAAATTGTCGAACAGTGGCGCGTGCTACGCGGTGGAATTGCACTTCCCCAATCCTACGCTGGCGACGTTTACGAGTCAATGGACCCTGAAGGTATAGTACACGTGAAAACTTATGAAAGAGAAGCGCCGGTGTTGCAGGTACATGTGATGCACCAATTTTGTAGACTTTTTTCACTCTACTTTGAAGCGTTTTAAGACTGCCAAATGCTTCGGCCTCTCCTCTTACTATCTCTTTTTCATCCTGGCTGGGAACTCAGGCGGCAGTGAGCATGGAGCGGCCATGACGCCCCCTGGCCGCCGAGGCAGCAATGACCATACGAGCAGCAGCAACGGTGGTACTCGAAGGAAAAGCAGCACAAAGTCACGCGGTGTGCGAGCGCCTTCGCTAAACGACGCCAGCAAAAGTCGGCGAAGATCGTATGCGCCGCCAACGGAAACTGCCAATAATAGTAGTGCCAATGCTGCTGCTGATCTAACTCCAGATTTGACTACTGATACCTCCAGAAGTTCTGCTGACGAAGAAGACAGTAATGTTGACAATCCTTTGCTCAGTAGTGCTGCCACTTTCATTACTCAAGGTGGTGAGACTCCAGGCACTGCTGGAGAGGCTGAGCCGAGAAGTCCACGATCCTATGAAGATGAAGGCAGGCGAGCAGCCGCGGCCGCGATGGCTGCGTCGGCTGCAGTGCAAGCAGCCGCCAAGGTGTCGTCTGGCAGTCCGACAAAGCGCCCCTCGCTCGCGGGTGCTCTGAAGGACTGGGAAGCTTCTGGCCGGCCTCTGAACGAAGGAGACGAAGATGACGATGACCACGGCAATGTTGACGATGGCAGAAGCGAGGTCCACAATACTAGCAAGAATGCGGGCTTGTTCGATGACAGCAATGATGACGTTAACAGTGCCCTATTTGGAGGAAAAGGAGGTAGTGCTAATTCACAGTCGAAAACGGCGCCTGCTGCTACGAGTGCGCAGTCCAAACAGCGAAGGGTTTCAGCATTGATAAACAACGCTACAGCCACAAGCGCAAGCGACAGCAGCGATTCTGGCGGAGAACTTTGAAGTGGCGTCGAATGGTTTATGGGAGGTGCTTCTTCTCTCGTCGCGCATATATATTTATGTATATTTGAATCAAGTCAGATGTAGGTTTTAATGCAGGCCATCTTCATTGAATTGATAATTTTCGAATAGTGCGTTTGTGTGTGCCAATTACAAACAGAGGCCGTTTTACAATTACTCACGAAAGGCCCGTTATATGTTTTATTTTATTTCGGAAGTGCCATGCACCATCGACTTCGATGGTTCTACGTAGGTCAGTATATATCACATCAGTAATTCTCATGACTAGCGCGTATATAAAAATCATTGCTGCGTTCACTCGCTCTTTATTTTCTTTGGCTTTTATTTAAAAACTTTTCGATGTAACCGGCGAATAGGGAATCAAGCGCCAAAGCTACCACTTCAGCCCAGAGCAGAGTAGATCAAGCCCATCTGCGACGGCATCGCGCTCGGCTTCGGATCCACACTCAAACTTCAACACCAGAACCTCACCGTTTTCTTCGCTGTCGTTCGATTCATCCTCCACAATTGCAGTGCTGTCCTTAGGAGTTTCAGAAGGGGCGGTCTGAGTCTGCTCTTTGGCCTTCGAAGCATCGCTGCTCTCGAATACACCACTCCTTGTTGACTGGCCCTTCAAAGACGCATATACTGCGATACCAAATGGCGTCGTGGTAGAAGTTGCCGGACTCGGCTCAATCCCTGTACTGAACGAGGAAGGAGAATACGGCCCCAGAAGCCTTGACGAAGAGGAAGATGAATTTGCCACGGTCGCTTGCGCCATCGCTTGCATCGCAGCTGGACCGCGGCCAAGTCGCTCTATCCGCACTACCTGCGACATAGAGACGCTGTCGTCGGGTCCGTACCCGCTGCCAGCTAGACTCGAATGATACCCCCCTGTAGCGTGCGCTGCTCTTTTCGACGCCGCCGCGGCACGCTCCATACTCTCGAGTGTCACCACCGCCCAGCAAAGCTTCATCGCACTCGTATCCATGCGGTGGTGGCTACTTGTGTGGTGTGTAGCCGCAGAAGAGGGCGGTGAAGCTTGGTCGTTGGTGGCGGACACCCACACGTGTAACGGTTGGCGGGCAGTAGAGAACATGAGCGCGGGCGCTTTGAACATGGGTCGGCTGTTCAGGCCTTCAGCCAATTTCCGCGAAGCTTCTTCGACTGGGAAGAGGCTTGCTTTGGCGGCCTGGTAGCGCGCGACGGAGCTGATGCTGCTGCTGCGGTTGCTCCGTGTGCTCCTTGGTCGTGACGAGGACCGTGACGTCTTCTCGTGGTCTTCTGGTTGCTCAGCATCCTCTACTGGAGCGTGCGCAGTGAGGGCCGCCTGAGCGCTCCCAATGATACCAGTGGCCACCACCTCTAACCCATGCCTGAGAGCTCGAGCAGCTGCTCTCCGAAGCACATGTGGAGGCAGCGGCAGCGGAGGGTGCCAGGAAGGCGACTGGAAAGCGCAGAGGTTAATGAAGATTTGTATAGAAATGGGAAGAATATAAATGAGAGAAAAAGATATCTTCTTACATGGTAAAGAATGAACGAACACAAAGAACGCAATACAAACCGTCTCAACGCACGGAAGTCAAAAATCAGATGGCAAGCACGATCTACGAAAACATGCATACATTTGGAAACTCCATACCTTGGAATCCCACATCGACTTATGCCCTGAAGTACCCGGCTGCTGCACCTGATTCGATCCTACACTACCACCAGTATTCCAGCGTTTCAGCGAAGGGGGGCGCTGCCTAGCTGCTGTAGCCAGTGCCTCTAATGCAGCTTTGGCCTCTGCCGCTTGGGCTCTTGGGTTGCTGTTGTTAAGTAAAACATCTCTGGATGAGGATGACGAAGCAGCAGCAATAGCTGCCGCCGCTGCCTCGACCGCAGCAGCGCCACTCGGCCGCCCCATCGCAGTGCGAGCATACATGGCGCGCAGGCGTGGATCCTCGAGGCTGTGCCGTGTGCTCCCATCTCCATGTGAACTCAAGCCATCTTCACTCATGCTGTCTATAACCTTGCTCCCACGAGACAGGACCCTGCTGTTGTTCCGACTGTTCCGTTGACTGCCCCTTCGACTGGTGCTTCGACTGTCGGTGGTGCGGTGGTGGAGGCTAGCCGAGAGTGTGTTTGTGATTAGAGAAGAAGAAAGAGCTGTCGGTGGTTGCATTGCATCCTTGCCACTTGACGGTCCATGCAGAAGGTGGTTCCCTCTCTGTAAAATGCGAGCAGCAATGCTCCCAGCTAGGAACGACGCATCCGCGAGCTGCCGCGCTTGTTTGCGAATGGAGGCTTTGATGGAGGCCTCGTGAGTGAAGTAATTGAACCAGCAGGTGCGCGGAGAGATGCCGTGTTGGAGGTGCACTCGCTTGATCTGACAAAGAGCACAGGGGTAGAGAAAGCGATGGAAAAGCAAGGAATGAAGGAATAACTGTAAGGAACGAAGAACACAGAGAACAATGTCAACACGTAAGGAATAATACAAACTATAAACTTCATTTCATCTTACCTGAGATTCGAGAGCGGGAACAGCACGCAACGAGGCTTGAACTCGGTTGAAAAGGTCTCCTTCTCCTCCGCTTTCTTCATCTTCCTCGCTGTATTCTTTCTCGTCTTCATCATAATCTTCACCGTGTTCACCATTGTGCTTGCGATGCGACGAATGTGGCCTATGGGATGCATGGCTGAGAAGCGGTTTGAATGACAGAGGATTGGGCCATAAAGCAGCCCAAGGATGAGCATCGTCATCCAGATTTGCTCCCTAGAGCACACCAAGCGTTTCCCATAAGAAGAGCAGTATGGCACACAATTCGAAAAGAAAGATTAAGAAAAAGGTTTTGGAAGATCACGATACGACAAATAGCATGGCCTAGCAAAAACTGAGTAAAAGTTCGGTACAAAAAGAGCAAAAAAAAGCAAGTACTTCATTTGTGTCCAAGAAGAAATCACAGACTCACTTTTGCGCCTTTGCTACTGGACGACGTAAAAGAGGCGCGGCCTGTGATTCCGTAATGCGATTTGTACGGTGCCATCGAGGGATCATCCATCAGAGGTGCATCCTCAAAGCCCAGAGCCTGTCCATGAGGCACACGTAATTGTAAAGCAAGAGCACGGAGGACAGCGAAAGGAGAGGGCCTCAAAGGGTTTCACAGGATATAACTGAAGCGATAGGATACATTCATACAAGCGGGATCAGACACCCCAATGAAAAATTGAGAAATGCCGATTGAATAATAAGTAGAAAAAGTGTTGGTGAGGCACATAATTCTTGTCTCATCTTACCGGCATCAGAAATTTGTGAGCATTGTCAGGTCGACAAAGGTCAGCTAATGCCGCTGCCGTTTGCGTTGTTTCGAAAAACTCGAACCCAGGCGGTGCTTTCTGCGAGGATAAACCATCTTCTTCATCCTTGTGGGTATGGTGGCGGTTTGAGGCTGTCAAGGCTTTCATTGTCGCTGCGTGTACTGAGGTCAGAGGTCGTGGCGGTTGTGGCAGCATCTCTTGGGATTGTTCTTGAGAAGTATGGCTCTGCAATACGGTCCGAAGTCGAGCTTCCAGCCTTTGACGGTCGGCAGCGGCCTCGCGGCGTAAGCGCGCAACCTAATGTAGTATACGGGAAAGATGAGTTGGAAGAGGAATGGAAAAGCAAGCAGAAGTACACGCAGGAAAAGATGGCTTCTGTACACCACCCCTCTGCGCCTGCATTTACACGAACACTTACACATAGCCGCAACGTTACAATATACACGCACATACCTCCAATTCCAGGGTAGCGTTCGCAAGCTTCAAATGTGCCACTAAGCCCGATGGATCGGAGCCGACAGGTGTCCCCACCCACAACTGTTTGCTGCTCTCAGCAGCAACAACAGCGTTAGTTTGGCTCGAAGCTGGTGATGACGACTTCATCACTCCCCTCTCACTGCTGCTTTTGCCTTTCATCAAATACCTGTCGTAGTTGTTGGCCTTAGGTGTAATGGGATGGTTGTTGGAAGCACTCGCATTAAGCTTCTCGACATAGCCTGGAGACCGCACGCCCCCTGCTTTCACGAATCGATTGGCTGCCATCACAGCATGCACTCCCTTGCGAAATGTGCCTGTTCTTGTTGGTGATTTGGGTGTTGTATGAGAGTGGGAGACATAAATGAAGCTCGTGCGAGATCAATGAAAATAGCGTAGCACGGTACAAATGAGCAGGTTTTGACGAGGATTCGATGCTATTCTGCTTCCATATTCACCTCTTGAGTCTTGCTTTTTATCTCTTCCATCAGCGCTACTGCCACCTCTTCCCTGTCTCAACGCTGCTAACACCTCTTCAAGACGACCGCCGTTATGCGCTTCTAACAGCTTGGAGAGCGCGTCTCGAGTCATGGCCAATTCTTCGGCTAGTCCTAGTTTACATACATGTGGGAAGGGGGGGAGGACGTCAAGAGGACATGTAAGAGCAGGAGCAAAAACACAAATGGAAAACTGCTGAGTATACAACAGGCCCGAAAAAGTGCATAAGCATCATCAAATCTGGCAACAAAAGCATCTCTATCTCAGTCATTCTTTTTTTCTTTCATTCAAGTTTGTGTCTATACCGTCTTGCTGTTGTGAATTGGTCGATTTTGATGCAGACAGTGACATTGGCCTCGATAACTCGGCAATAGCAGTAGCGGTGGCTCGTCTTACTTCCTCGTCCTTCTGGATCTTAAGCTCCTGCACTTGCGCTGCTGCTGCTTCTGTCTCCCTCGATGCTTGCTCGCTTTCCATCAGCGCTATTTCTAGGGCTTCACTTTTTACCTTCTCGGACACTTGGGCACTCGCTAAAGCTTCTCTCAGAGCTTCTAACTCGGCTCGGAACACTTCGAACCCGCCACCGCCGAACACGTCACTGCCCTCCATGGCGTTCAACTGCACGCCTGCGTGCTTCACCACGGAGGCGCGGCTCGCAAACTTAAGCGAATTGACCTGAAGGCCACGTGTATTTAAAAATGACCAAGGAAATAATAGGACACACATTATATCTTATCGAATAAGGGTCAGAAGAATAATGGAGGAATAACATATCGGTATACCTGGAGAGAACACTTGTTTCAATATAGATCGTTTACCGTTTCTTCTTGGTCAAACGACGACGGAGACACGCAGGTGACCATCACGGCCAGAGCTCGACCGCCCAGCGAATCCGCGAGCAAGTGGGTGAGCTTCGAGTTCCGGTACGGGATGTGCCCCCCTCCTCCCGTCGATGGAGACGAAGCAGACGAAGACGAGGCGTGTTGGTTGCCCTCGCTGAGAAAGGCAAGCCGAGACACCACCAAGCCCAACTGCATTAAACTGCGGTTGATTTGGGACGCTTCTTTGAGGATGGCGCCTGTGGCACCGGTGCGCTTGGCGCGCTCGGACCTGTGGCAACCGCACACAGTACGTACGTACCAGTATAAACGTGCACACAAACGTACGCACAAGCACACATTTGAAAGGATTTGCGCGGAAATTTAAGATGGCTTTTCGTAATAAGAAAGCATGGCATTCATAAACATTGCTGCAAACATGACTACTGGAAGTGCGCACACAGACTCACCCTGCCAAGTCGATGAAGTTCACGATCGAAGTGCGGTAGCGCCCGCCCCCACTGCCGCCGTTTTCGTCGTCTTGGGGGGCAGCTGCTGCTCTGAGGGCACTTTCGGGCGATGCCGAGGTGACGCTCCCGCGACGCGAGAAAAGCATGGTGTGAAAGCGACGCCGCACTGTGATGCGCACCTAGCAAGGAGTAGGGCGAGGGCGAGAGAGGAATGGTAAGGCGAAGCGTAAAGGGCTTCGACGTTTTACCCATGCCCTTGTGAAGCGAATATTTCATTGGCTCTCACAGCTGCCAAAAAGTAGGAACCTCACGTATATACGCATCCAGCCACTTACCACGCAGTGGGATCTTGACGAGCTGTGGTTCATTTCCGTGGCAGCAGCCGTGCGCATGGACTCGGCGTCGTCGAGAAGTACCATGGCAGCCGCGGGGGTGGGCACCATCACATGCTTGGCTCCCTTCACAAACACTCCGCGCTGCTTGTCTTCCCCCACGCTCAGCAAGGGGGGCGCCATCGCTGGATTTCAACCAAAGCAAACACCAAGAAACACTTTTAAGGGCAACAAAAGGAATGCATATACGTGATTCAGATGGGAAAACAGAGCACACACTCATAGACAGCAGTCAGACGAGAAAACAAAACGAACAATCAAGATGTAACAATTGCAGAATACTGCACCGTTTCTCTTGGTGCCAGGTGGCGGCTCCCACAGTAAGTCGCTGATTTGCTCGTTGTAGATTTGGACTACGGAGATGCTGACGGTCAGGGCGTCGCTGCTGTTCTGGTTCGGAGATGGAGACGAAGCAGAGCCCTGATTGGACGAGGAAGAAGCAGCCGCGAAGATGTGGTTCATAGCGTGGGCTAATATCCCTTGAGAGGCCGCGTGATCCCCGAATATAGTATGGGTTTTGCCGCTGGCCGTCTGGCCATAAGCAAAGACCGAAGCGTTGTAGCCTGCCAGGACCTGTACACCAACACGGAGAAATGAAGAGAGAAAGAGAGCGCAATTTAGTGATAATGCAAAGCAAGCCCTTTCTTGAAGGATTAGTCCACATGAATCGAAAGAATGCCTGTGATGCACTAACTGCAACATCTTTCTCAAGGTATTAACACCACCTATTAAGCACATCAGAGCGACTACCTAGAACCCTCCCAAACGCGCTTCAATACCTCGTTCAACAGAGGCGCTACCAAAGTATCGAACACTTCTGGCGTGGTGTCGCTGGGCCCAAACAGATGGTGCATGAACTGCCACTTGACCAGCCCGCCTTTCGGCGTTTGCTCCACTAAACACGTCGTGCTTTCCTTCATAAACACCTAAGGCAGAGAGTGCACCATTTATACGAATGCAGTGTACATCACTGCATCGAGTATCAACAAAGGAGGACGTGAGAGGAATGTTGGACCAGTGCCTCGCCCAATAGGTGCAATATCACCCAAGCAAAAAGGTGCGTTTTGTTGAAGTGAGCTTACTTCGGATGCGCCTCCTTCTCGCTCGGCTCCAAAGAGCGGCCGCAACCGAACCGCTACTGTGACGCCGCCGTCGTTGTGGCGATGGCCGCTCTCGCCCATACTTTTCCTGTTCTGGCTGCTGCTTGTCTTCGGCGTGGATTGTGCTTGCATCGAAGGTTCCGACATCTGAGCTGAAATGCTTTTCTCGGGGCTGACCACGGGAGAGTTGCCCTAATATTGAGTTACAAGAGCAGATCAAACCAAGGCTGACAATGCTTGGGTACTCGCATAATACTATAAAGAGCAGGATTAGTCCAACAACGATTATGTTTAGATACAACCTATATTATTTGGTGCTTGCGCCATTTAGCGAAGGTAGTGATACTTATACTTAAGCCTAACTTTTGATATTTTTACCATGCCAATGGACGCTCGTCGGCTCATCGACGGCTTGCGAGTAAGCGAAGGGCGCCTAGCTGCTCCTGGCGACGCCTGATTTGCGGCCATATTACCGCTACTGTTTACTGTCTTTAGTTGCGCGGGCGACCTAATACTTTGTTCATCGCCCTCGCTGCCACCATGGTTGCCCTTTGGAGTAGGATAAGCGCTTGGCCTAGGGTTGGGAACTAGCTCTGAAACGCCTTGGTTGCTCCGTGGTTCCGAGATGGATGAGCGCCGGCCAAAACTAGACATTCGCCGTTGTCCTCTAGGATTCGACATGATCTTGGTGTTGGAGCTTAGCGTACGTTTTATGAGGAATGTGCTTGATACGCACCGCCAATCCTAGCTAAAATGACCAAGACGTGAACTATTTTCGGGCAGTCTACAATCAATGAACTCACGATAATGCATCTGGAAAACTTGGATAAACTCTACCCACAATAGCTTGGGGTGAAAATACTTTAGCCCTTCAATATTTCGCACGATGGGCGAGCTTCAAAGGGCTTCAATTATAGTAGACCTAAGCTTTGTTGAAGCCTCTTGTAATCTGTCTCATATTGCAAGTAAGTACTTCCTTCGTAGCCCGAGTTTCACGAGCACACTACACGAGCACACACCGTTCTTCTCAACAGCCGCCTCCGGAAATCGGGATTTTTGGGGCTCTCATCAGAACACTTGCGAACTTACGAAGGTTCTGCAATATCTTGTCCGTTGGGCACCAGAAACAGGACCGATCTTCTTTTGTCCAGCTGTCGACGTGAGCGCTCACAAAAATTTTAGCTTCTGTACGGACTGCCTCGAAGATAGGACATCGTTATAAGCTCTCGGGAAAGAGGAGATAAAGAACAATGCAAAACATCAAATGCGTAGTTGTCGGGTAAGTTGGCCCCGCTTCACTTCTAACTTCTGAGACTTTCTTGAAGAAATCGTCCAGATTATCCATTGCACAAAATATTGCATTATTTGTTGGCGACTGCGCCCCTAAACAGTGCACCTCACGTTCATGGTAACTCCGTATCATCTCGCAGGGACGGTGCCGTCGGCAAGACGTGCCTTCTGATTTCATACACCACGAATGCATTTCCCGGCGAGGTGCGTCTGTTTTCTCACTTGTCTTGTCCGCGCCTTGGTTTTATGTGGCGACCTTGATCTCTTTGATTTCTTTCCCGCTGAAAGTTTGCGCCCCTCTTATCTTCTCGTGCGCGCCAACTGCTCGATGCCTTAAATGCCCCCCACCTCTTCTTTTAAACTTTTAATTTCTTCTACGAATCACAGTACATCCCAACGGTGTTTGACAACTACTCGGCCAACGTGATGGTTGACGGCAAACCTATCAACCTTGTACGTTCCAACGCCACTACTCCCTTGACACAGAGAATGCGCAGCCTTGCGCACACTTAAAGTTTTATCTGTACACGATAGCCTATCAATTACGCTAAGTCCATTTCATCATCACATTCTCGTGTAAAGGCACGTGGTGACTAATGCTATATTCGCGGATGCGCGCATTACCATCTCGTGTTTGTTTGTGTATGCAGGGACTTTGGGACACAGCCGGCCAGGAAGACTACGATCGCCTTCGGCCTCTCTCCTACCCTCAGACTGACGTCTTCCTCATCTGCTTTTCGGTTATTTCGCCCGCTTCATTCGACAACATTCAAGTACGTTTGTCGATGCCGCAAGTGCTGTCTTAATCAGGGTTGCCTGGTGTAGCGTTGCCACCTTCGACCTGTTACTGCCACCTCCTTTGTATGATGACGCTTTGACCCTACGGGGTGTTTAAACTCGCTGAATCATTACTGGTGATGTCAGATCGTCTTTGATATTATTCTCTTATATCCGTGTTCGTTGTTCTTTTATCTATGCAACAGAATAAGTGGTACCCTGAAATCAAGCACCATGCTCCTGGCGTGCCCTTCATTCTGGTGGGCACCAAGATGGACTTGCGCGACGACGCTGAAACACAGAAAAAGATGCAGGAACGCGGCCACTCCCCGGTGACCCTGCAAGCGGGCAACGCGAAGGCTTCTGAACTCGGCGCCTACAAGTACCTCGAGTGCTCGGCGCTGACGCAGGTGGGCTTGAAGCAGGTCTTCGACGACGCGATTCGCTGCGTGCTCGAGAACATGGTCAAGCCGAAGAAGAAGAGCAGCTCGAAATGCGTTATCGCCTAAATCTTGTTGTTTTCGCGGCTGTCCTGACATTGCATTCTTGTTCATAGAAACCAGAAACTAGTCGACGGTGCACCGGTGCACATGATTGGCCATAAAAAATATGTCTATTTAAGGGTAGAAGTTTGGAAGTGGGACGTGCGGACGTGGGCGTCGAAGCTCAATTTAACTAGCAGTCGAAGGGGGGTTACTTCTCTTAAAGTCGGGAATTTTGCGCTTTATTAGCCATTATATTCGATTCGCATCACTGGCGATCTGACTAGAGACTAGAGACATCTAACGTGATTTTTTTAACACAGGCCCCGAAGCCCGAGGGCCGAGGGGCCGGAATTAGAAGGCTAACGTCTAACAAGCCACCAGTACTAGGAGGAATGGCTTATCGCGCGTGATGTGTATGCAGGCAACTTCGTAGCTGCCCGACGCGTACTAGCATCTAGTCTAGTCTAGTTAATACTCTCCCAATAATAAAGAAAGGCAGGTACATAGTTGTCACAGAGAAGGCCAATTCAGGCTCCAACTGGCGTCTTTCCTCCGAACAAGTCGGCGGGACTAAGTGCCCGTTCGTGTGTCACGTCCCAGGTACACGAGGTATTTCTCCGGGCTATTTTTTTGACCCAGCAGGGCATCGTCTCAATGTTTTTCTCAGGCGCCGGGCGCCAGCCGATCTCAGCATCGCCTGTCCTCTTTCTTGCTA
>Ga0307982_1003026_pt1 | contig 13447 bp, 13 predicted proteins | sample OrgLakmetagen989_FD_201847 | JGI IMG/M metagenome (GOLD analysis project Ga0307982, IMG submission 201847) | Saline water microbial communities from Organic Lake, Antarctica - #989 | ecosystem: Environmental > Aquatic > Non-marine Saline and Alkaline > Saline | place: Antarctica: Organic Lake...
ACGTGACGTCACTAAACCATCCCTGTAAAGATTAAAACCCTCCCTGTATGGGAATTCCCGGGAATTCCCAGAAAACGCCATTTTTCAAAAGGGAATTCCCAGGGAATTCCCATCGATTCCCGACCTCAGGAATTCCCGCTTCGGGAATTCCCCCCCACTAACTGTATCTGTAGCTTCTTACTTCGTATACAGTACTAAGTACAGATACAGTAGACCGCATTCGTACAGGGGCCAGTTTTAACTACCCACCGGTACTGAAAATTTAGCGAAATATGTTGCCCCGCCCGACCACGTTTGACTCAAAGATCGCCGAGTTAGTTGCTATGGCGCGAATGGGAGGGAGATGAGGGGTTTTCTAAAATACATGCGAAGTTTTGTCGAGCCTTTCGTCGATCGAGCGGAGAAATTTGAGATTCATATTGCAAGCAGTTTTCCAGTCAAAATTGATGACTTTAGGCACCGTTTTTCTTAAAATTTACCGTGAAGATCAATATCTTCATAGCGCAGTCCTCGTCAACTGTTGAAAGGGTCTTATTGCCCTTCTATTCCAGCCTTTTGGGCTTATATGGGGTCCATTTGAGCATCTTGGTGGTGAAAATGGTAAATACAACAAAAACACAACGGAGTGAATTTCGAGGTGCTTTTTCACACCAAACCCCCCAAAAAAATGTGAAGACCGCCGAGTTAGTTTCTTTCGCGCGAATGGGAGGGACTTGAGGTGTTGTTTGTGGCTATTACAAAGTTTCAGACAAATCCACGCTGGTCCTCGCGAGTTACAGCCCGTGCCCCTAACCGATGGGAAGTTTATACTGGCCCCTGTATACCTGTGAAAAGATACTACTGTAGATACAGGATACAGGATACGTACTCACAGTACAACCACATCAGTACTGTACATGAGACATGAGTACATAATTACATTATACATGCAGGGTGCAGCGGGATCTTCCATTGACCGATTGACCTCTTTTTCCTTTTTTTTAATCCCTCTCTCTGAGTATTAACTCCCCAGTTCCCAGAAGACGCCGGCGTAATTGGGACTTGCAATTGCAATATTATACTTATAACATTTAAAGTTTTCAGTAACATGTAATTGTGATTCCCTTTATTTACTAGATAACAGGCAACACCAATAACCATTAAAAGACTTAATACGGTACTTCTTTTAGCTCCGAGAATGGATAGTGAAATAGACGGCGGAGTACTACAGTTACTAACCGCCGCAGTTCGGTTTTAGGAACAAGCCCAACTGAACGTATGATTTTTTTTGGCGAGAGATCACCCCGGCCATCATCAAAAGATCCCCTTTGCGAGGTTCTCGAAGGAAGTTGGGAGTTCAGTGAAAGAGGCTGACGCATCAATGGTGGGTGCAGCAGGCGCAGACGCCTTTGCAAGCAATGTTATAAGCGCCTCTCGGGTTAGCAAGCGGCTGACTTGACGAGAATCCGCTCTGCAGTCGCGGAGCCCTAACACGAGCACCGTGGGTGAGGCAGCCCCCAAAACAAGGGTCGCAGACTTCGCGCGGCTCGGCCGGATTTCTTGCGTGGAGGCATGGCAGAGCCGCCGAGGTGCCCCCACCCAACGCCCTTTCCACACTTCTTCGATCACGACGATAAGCTTGTACGGGTGTTCACCACTGCCGTCGGGCGCATAAACCCGTATGTTGGAGCCTTCTTCGCTGAAATTGGGGGCGAATGGAGCGCCAGTGCTGCGATCGAGCAGGAGTGCGTACCTCGAAGACCCGCTCTCCGCCTTGGCCATATCCAGCAGTGGCGGTTGCATGATTTCCGCTCGGCTCAGCGTGTCTGCCCACAGGAGTTCGCGGGCCGAGGTGGAGCCGCCCTTGTGCACGCGTACACTCAGGCCGCTGGTCACTGCCACCACCCAATGAAAGTTGTCGTTTCCAGTGGTGCCCACCACTTCACAGATGGCGAGTTGCCCGAAGCCAATAGGGTCGCGCCACAGGCTCTGAAAGAAGGGCAGCTTGTTGGGCAGGGGAGATGCTCCAGGCTTGAAGACGCGCGACTCGTGGTGCACCTATGGATATACAATGAGAGATGGAAGTGAGACGCCTAAGAACTTCTCCTTCCTCCCCAATTCCTTCCTTGATACTCTCAATCCGATCCATGAATATTCGCACGTTTGAAAAGTATAAATAAGCTCAGGTTCGAATCTTTACCGACAGGAAAGGGGCCACGGGATGCCTCTCGATGGCGTCGCGTATCATATTAGGACCTCCTTCGTCGAACTGATGGAAGCCTCCGCCCTGAGTCAGCGGCACCCCCAGCCGTCCGACGCACTTGGCCAGGACCCAATCCCCGCCTGGAGCTCCAAACCAGGGGGCGTCATCGAAGCAGCGCTCTAAAGCCTCTCCGAAGCCGAGCATGAAGCCCCCGCTGAGCACGATGCCCCCCCCACCAAACGCCATGTCCCAGCCGATGTGGTTGCGCGTGTCCATCATCTCCGAGCGGCCGCCAAAATACCAGGACAATGACGCGTCATAAGCACTCAAGTACTGCGCTAGCGCGAGAGGGTTGAAGAGGGTGTCATCGTCGCCGACAACATACCATTTCTTGAGCGCAAATCGGCCGTGCAAGATCAAGTGCAAAATGGCGCCGCGGTGGAGGCCTCGTCCTTTCACGCCTTGCTTCATCCACGCTTTCTTTTGAATGTGCCAAGGCACGCCACACACGTCTAGCCCAGGTGGTAGCAAGTGCCCTAGCGTAGTGGCGCTCACGTGTTTGTCTAAGCTCAAGCAACCCTGCGCGCCTGGCAGCCACCACAACTTGAGGAGCTGAAGGCGCTGGCTGACCGTCGCCGCTGAGGAAATGATGCCAAACGCCATGTTGGAGACCGCGAACTTGTATTCGTCTTGCAGAGGTGCCTTGTTGCTGAGCCAGCTTGATGATGCTTCCGACGCCACTAGATTCGCCTCTGGCATCGTAGCAATGCTAGCTCCACCTTTTGACACCCACGACTCAGGTCCACTGCTGGCATCGTCAAATGCATGCTGCTGCTGTTGGGAGCTTGCGCTTCCGTGCCATGGAGCTTTGCCTTTCGGTGTGCTGGCCACTGTGTGCGTGTGCCCTTTTCCGTCTGTAGCGCCACACACCATTTTCGACTTCCAAGCTACCCATGTGCAGTCCGAAGGATTGATCGTTGCCTCTGCTGCTGACCCTAAGCGCCGGCCGAACTCGTTCTCTTTTATGAGGCTCATAGCATCATTCAATGCAGCGTCAACCAATGCAGCAGTGCCATTCTTGTTGTTGCTACTTTCATGCATTTGGAGTCTCCGCTGCCGCCTACTTCGCGAGCGGCGACTCCTTCGAACACTTTCCACCACTGGGATCCCAAGGAACGCGGGCTGAAAGGCACCTAGATTGCGCTCTCGCATGCCCGTGTAAGTGTTGGCTGGCCCGCCGCCGTCCTGATGAATCAAGTTGGCTAAGGCACTCCCTGCTAAACCCCCTAGAATTTCTTTCTTCTCGTTGCTCGGGGGTGCATGCTGATGCGCACAATCCCTTAACCTCAAGACCAGTACCGGGCCGCTGTCTCCTGCAGTCCCACCGGTGAACACCACTTCATGGGTAGCTAAATGGCACAAGCCACGCCTCGCACCCACCAAGAGTGGCAAACCCTCCTTTGAGATCTCTTCCACTACGACCACTGCGATCCATGGGTATCTCTCGCGCCCTGCTCCTAGCCTTCTTCTCCTTCTCCTACCTCTCCATTGCTCAGCCGATCCCTCCGACTCGCCGCTATGCGTGACGACATACTTTTCCGGTAAGTAAACTGATGGAATGGTGCTGGCTCTCACGAGCGGAGGCTGCCACGCGCTGTATGCGTACCGTATCAAGGTCTCGCCGGTGTTTTCAAACACGGTCTTTTTGGCTTTCACACCGGGGGGTGGGCTTATCGCTTCGTTCCTTGTGAAGTCCCACAGCTGAGAGGTGAGCCGACCTGGCCACAGCCGCACCGACAGCCCTGCGCTGACAGTGGCGGTGTACAAGCCTGCACGCCCGCCCACGCGCACTTCGCACACGCAAGAAGCACCCAGCGCAATCGGGTCCCGAAACAGGCTCGCGAAGAAAGCTGCCTCGGAAATTCGAGAGCCGTGCGCGAAGAGGCCGCTTTTCTGCTTTACTTTCACGGACAAGAAGCCGCCACCTACGGGTGGCGCCTCCATCAAGTGCCTCAGAAAGACCGAGTGCTTTTCGTCCATGGCTTTGAATCCTGCCACGGCGGTGAGCGGCACTCCCAGCCGCCCCAGGCAGCGGTGGAGCACCCACGCCCCAGAGGGGGACTTGTTCCACGAAGCTGCGTCAAAGCAACGCGCCAGGAGCGCTACAGAGGGCTCCAGCAAATGACCGCTCAGCACGACACCTGCTCCAGTACTAGCTACATCCCATCCTTGGGAGCGACGCGTGCCCGTGTTTTCGGAGCGGCTTCCAATGTACCAGTCCTCATCTGGGCTGTAAGTCTCAAGGAACTGAGCCAGGGCCAATGGATTCATAATGGTGTCACAGTCAGCCAGCACATACCATTTACGGTTCGGAAACTTGGCTGCAAGTAGAAGTGGTGTTACCACAAAGCTTGCAGTAGAGCTAGCCCGGAACCAGGGGCATTTTGCCACCAGTTCTCGTGGAAAGATGCAGTCTTCGAGGCCAATCCCCTGTCCTTTCAATTGGGTGGTCCTAGGATATGCATCCGCGCTTTCCCGAAAGAGGCAGCCCACGAGGCCAGGCACCCACCATCGCAACAAGAGGTCCGATATTGCTGCTACTTCGTCAGCCGATGTCCCTGTGGCTCCGCTGCCCTCCAAGTGCTCCTTGTAAAAGCCAAAGGCTATGTCCGAGGCTAACACCTTGGCCTCCCCAGCTAGCCAAAAAGGTTGAAGCCCCCCAACGGCTGCAGGTGGAGCACTGGAACTCAAGTGCCTCTCGGTTTGAAGGTTATACGAAGAGTTATTCCAATGCCCGAGAAAGAAGTCGCCATCAAGACGGTCACCCGCATTCGTGTAATCCTCGACGACAGCCGCGTGGGTAGGTTCAATTGAAAACCACCCAGAAACCAACGGACACAGTGTTGCAAGAAAGAGTCTATCGGTACGACGCAGCATCATGGTGGGTATGAAAATCGTTCTACTCGCTGCCCACGGAGATAAACTAGCTACTCTGTAATTAACATGGGCATCCCTCTGGCACTACAGAAGTAGTCCTACTGTAGTTGTGAACGACCAGTGTTATGAGCGTGCATATTGGGTAATCAGGGAGGCGCCTGATAATGAGTCAATTGACGTCTATGAAGTGCAAACGACTACTAGCCAACATTTTTAAGCACCGGCTAGCGCAGTGAATCAATCGGTGCGCCGCGGCATCTCTACACGAGCTTCGTTTTGACGCTGTAAAATAAAAGGAGTCGTAAAGAATTTTGAGGGGGTAAAGCAAGGGTATCTTGGGGTAAAGATTGGATCGGTACAGTCGGTACATATTGTAAGTTGTTTTACTCACCACTCACCAACCACGCCACTACTGTACAGTCGTTCTGTAGTAGAGATAGGGGGGAATTCCCGACTCCAGGAGATGGCCTTGGGAATTCCCGAGATTCCCGGGAATTCCCATTGATTCCCATAGATTCCCGGGAATTCCCGGATATTTTGGGAATCCAGGATCGCAGGAGGCAGCCAAACCCCGGCCTCCCTTGAGAACTTTTTGGTTCATTATCAACCCGATTTACTCTTGACAACACATTGATACCTAATAAGAAACAAGAAGCTCTGGCATTGACGCAGACTTGCGTCATATCCACATCTATAGCGCTCAAGACTCCTCTGTGTTCTTGTCTTTAATATTGCGCCAAGTGAAATGAGAAAATTTTGTATAAGCCAATTCAAGCAAAAATCATTCCCATGCGCGTTCGTAAACCTCCTCACCCTCGCACTGATTGAGCCAGCGGAGCGCATGGACAGCAGGCGCTTCGCGACATGCGTGTAGAAATCCGACGATGGCGCCCACGCCTCGAAGAAAACAAGTCGTCCGTTGTGGTAGCCAACTTCGTCGGGATATTTGCCAACATCTTCGAATATCATCTGTTTCTGTAGCGCGACCTTTTCCTCCATCGTTTTTGCCTCTGGGCGTGGCTTCGTGAACAAACTTTGCCACACGCCACTTTGAGTCTTGAATTGCAGGTAGTCCTCCATAACTTCACGCCGTAGAGCAATGATGCGATCGATCTCGGCGGTGTTTTCAGGCGTGCCAGTAGGCTCCGGAAGCGGTAAAAAGAATGCAATCATATTCCTCTCCACCACAGCCTCATGCTCAATGTATAGAGAATGGGTAAAATTGCGTGAAAATGGATAAGCTAGAAAACATCAGAGTTGATATTCATCGAGGAGGCCCACTTTATTGGTGCCACAGGGCTACTTGCCGTCCATGTTTCTTAGCTGCCCTTGCAGAAGTCCCCGAACTTTGTTTCCTTATATCCTCGGGGCAGGCCAAGCATGAATCGAGATGTTCACCTAATCATGTGGGGTTCGTGGTGCCCGCTTTACCCAGCGTACCCTTTCTCTTGGATAAGCGTGCCGACCAATGATTACAGTGAGCAAGAACAAACGCGCTGTCTGAAACAATACATTGAGTTACCGTGAACTGTTGCATAGTGACAGCCCGCTTGTGTTTCACCTCAGCACTTTCAATAACTTGTTGAGGGACAAGTCCTTCAAGAGTATTCATGACAGCAGCAGGCGACGTCAAAGTCAATTCGAAGTCTGAAATTTCTGAATCGGGCACATTCACTTGGTCCACTGTGGTAGCTGCTGGTGCTGCAGCAGTCTCGACCACCAGCTCAGCGTCCTCGGCGTCCATGGTCAAGTCCGTGGCGATGGCGTATACCTTACACAAATGATGACGTTCCGTAATGACGTGATGAGTGATGACGTAAAACGTGATAACGTTACGTCACCAAACCATCCCTGTAAAGATTAAGACCCTCCCTGTATGGGAATTCCCGGGAATTCCCAGAAAACGCCATTTTCAATAGGGAATTCCCGGGGAATTCCCATCGATTCCCGACCTCGGGAATTCCCGCTTCGGGAATTCCCCCCACTAAGTAGAGACTGACCCTGCTCTACTGTACTGCTCTCTCTGTACTACAGTACTGTAGTACCGTACAGTACCGTACAGTACTCAAGAAACCGACTCAAGCTAAACAATGAAGCCCTGAGGCCGAAGACTAGAAATGATAACAGATACTATAGTGGGCACAATCGCGCAATGGCACTGATAGAAGTGCAAATGTACGATCATTTTAAAGCTAGGGACAACGGTATCGACAAACCCTTGCTAGGGAACTAAAATCCCTTTCTAGTATGTTACATGTTTTGACATTGCAAATATGTTGTGCGAAGCACACGGCTCTAGCTAAGGATCGCGCGCTAGCTTGATAGGATGATTGAATGCACGTTTTACGCAGTAAAATCTCTCAAGTGAAGTAAGCACTGCCGCGATGCCATTGCATTGCAAGCTTAAAGCTCTCATAGTTCTAGTTTTAGCTTATGCGCCATTTGCGACTAAGTATGCTGCCAAGCCGGGTATATTTCCGACTTGCTACAAAATGGCTAATCATTCAACCAATTATGCGATAGCCGGTGGGCTGCGTTTGGATTTTGACGAATTTGTCTATCCAAGTAATTCGTCAATCGCTGTATCACAAGCTAGACCCGCTGATGCAAGTGAGCGAAGTATCTTTATCTGCTATTCTGGCCAGCTTAGGGGATTCAATGGAGACGGCAGCGCAGCACAAAATCACATCGATAACTTTATCAAGCCTCTTAAACGCGAAGTAGGCTTCAAGGATGTTACCGTAGGTTTCGTGTTGAATCACCAAGAAGTTATTCCGAAGAAGATTGCGGCCTTGTACAATACGGAGTCTAATGTGGATCGTGTCGTTATGGGCGCCGTGTCTCAAAGTCAGGCAATTGAAGAAAGAGGCCCTCTACACCCACAATTCTTAGGCATCGAATCATGTGGGCATCTTATTTTGAAAGAGGAAATCCAACGAGGCAGGGCGTACGATTTTTCCGTTCGCATGCGGTATGATTTGCAATTTCGTGACAATTTGGAAGCGTGGGAGCTCAAGAAAGCATATCGCGCGCAGCTTCACTCTTTTGCTCGGCTAGTCCCTGCATGGCCTATTTGGAAGACCAACTCTCCAATTCAAATCGCGCTATTTCAGAAGCACTACAAGCTACGCACCGACAATATTCAGCGTTGTTTGCCCCAAGACGTCTTCTTCGTTGCTCGAGCTGCTCCAGTGCCCTCACCCATCGGTCTCAGTGCGGCGTGGCCTTTTCTAGGCAACCATACGCTGCGGAATCATGTGAGTGGGGATACTCGTGACCATTACGAAGCGACTCTTTTGGGACAAGCTTTTGATCGGGGCGCTCGTATTGCAGTGTTGTTTAGCTGTGGTGGAGCCAGCTGCTGGGAGCTCCAGGAGCCGACGGCTGCTTCCAAAACTATGATGACGAAGAAACGAGGGGCCCGAACTTCGAGTAGATCACACGGTGCTGTAAAGAAGGAGCCAACAGCAAGAGCCATGAATGGGCCCCTCCCTTTGCATTCAGAGAGGAGCCGACGGAGCCTTTTCTTTACTGCCGTTGACGAAGGTATCCAAGGCCTCATGAGCCCCTTTCGCGAACCAGGAGCTACGGCAACTTCCAACCGTGTGCCCCGAGGCGCATTTGGCGGCGACCTCATCACCAACGATGATGACGTCACTAGGGATGCGAGGCGAGGCTCGTGGGAGACCCGCCGCGTGCCAGTAGACTGGGCTGCAGTAGCCAAAACAAAGGAAGCCGAGCGCATCAAAGCCAAATGGTGCGCGGAGAAGCCAGAAAGCGTGTTATGCTTCGCCAAGCACAAGGGCGTCTACGATGAGCGTGGCGACTTGGCGAAATTCCGGAGGAGTTCGCAGATTGAACGCCTCAAGGATCGAAAGCGCCAGAAAATGATCGACGAGCACGAAATGCTCGAGTTGTGGTGTGGCTCAGGCAAGCAGCGCATGACGTCCGAGACTTGTGTGTCCTTCGCAAACGGCCCGTCGCATCGAGAGATTCATGGCATGCGCGCGCAAACGATTGACTTGAGCGCACCAATACGGCGAAGGCGTAGAAGAAGAAGAGAGGACTAGTTTGTTGCGTTCAAGAATGGGCTTCAAAGCCAATTGAATGCGGCAGGCAGACCTGGAGCTGTCGAAGTAATATGCGGCATTTTTTAAAGGGGGGAATTTTGTCCGTCCTTGTCCCTTAAATCCGCTGTCAGTGTGCTCCTCAATCAGGACAACCAAGCCATTCCCCCTTTTCAAAATTAAAAAAAAAAAAAAAAATTTGAAAAAAAAACCCCCATCAATTGGCCCCTGGATAAATCTAGAGTAGGGCATAATCGAGTGGCGTAATGCGCAATGCGCATTCGCATTTCAATTCAATGCCAGGAGATTTGTATTTGAGTCATTAGAGTGGCGTATCTACTATTGCTGGGCTGCTGGCGGCTGCTGCTGGGCAGAGAGTTATCCAACGAAAAGCTAACACTTTTTGAAGATTGTAGAACTTACTGCTACTATCATAAAAGGCTTGTCCAATGACTAGGCTACTCCTCAAAAGCTCCAACACTTTTGTTCAAATGGTTTGGTTAGAACTGCGAAGGGCCTCCAACTATTAATCTAGGTCATTTCGTGTGAATTGGCGAGGCCCTGTGGTCGTAGCTACTTGGTATGGATAACGATGATGAGAACGATGCGGACGAAAACGAGGACTACGAAGCAGTCGAGGATGGCCCAACTGGGCCACTTTACGAGGAAGAGACGAAGTATGTGACTGAACGCTGCAGTGGCATGAAGCAGCCGTCAGGCATGTGGTAAGCAGCTGCCCATGCTATGATTTACTCTGTAGTTAAAAGTAAGCTAACCATGTTGATTGACTTACGAACTCTCCAACGTGTTGCTCTGCAGTTACGATGCGGATCCTCCCGATTGGCAGATCTGGTCTGTCGTAGTAGATGAAGACGAGGCATCGTCCGGCTTCAGTTCGGCGATCACCGTGGAGTGGTTTGACTCCAATGGAGTGACCTTCTGCTGCGACACCCATGGCAACCGGATCACTTCCATTCAGGTTCCTCACACCTAGCCCGATACATCGCTAGCAATTTATACTGGTAATTGATTCAGTGTTACAGTATTTTTCGAAGTCTGCTATCTTTGCTCATTTCGGTTCTCTATGTGCCTAGGGCGACGGCCGAGCTTACACGTTGGTAGGCGGTGTCTGCGGCCACCGCGACGGACCTCAAGACGAGGCACAGGTAGCGGGGCCGTCGGGAGTCGCCGTATTGCCCAGCGGCGCCGTCATTGTAGCCGATACCAACAACCATTGTGTGCGGCACATCTTCCAAGGATGGGTGTCTACGATTGCGGGATCTCCCAGGGCTCCTGGGGATAAAGATGGCGTTGCCCTGTACAGTGCCATGCGCAGCCCCTGTGGCGTGTGCTGTGACCCCATCGATGGATGTGTTTACGTCGCTGATACGGTACAATAGTAATGACAACTCGTACACAAGTCGATTGTCTCTGCTCGTGTCTTTGTATTTGAAGCTCAGACAAACACTGGTTTCAGACTTTTCACTTTTGAAGGTCTTCCTCCTACTTCGTGCGTAAAACTAATCAAAATCGCGACCATAACAGGGCAATTCCAAGATCAAGCGCATCACGCCTGAAGGTGCCGTCACCGCCTTCGCCGGCGATGTTCCAGGTTTTCGCGACGGGCTCGGTGTTGAAGCTCAGTTCGAGTCGCCTTGCGCGCTGTGCTATTGGCGAGGCCGTCTTCTGGTGGCTGACACCGGCAATCACGCGATTCGGGAGGTGGATGTGAGGTCCGGGGCTGTGCGGACATTAGCGGGGGACACGGGCTTGCCTGGCTACTCTAACGAACTTGAGGTGCCCAGAGGAAAGATTGCACTTGAGGGCAGGTTAAAAGGGCCTACTGACTTTGTAAAAACCAATATTGCTAACAGGCCTTGTTGCTACCAGGCCTTCTTAATGCTTCGTTACAGCGATAACTTCTAAACCATGTGTCATATTCGTCATCTTAATCACGCCTCCACCCTCGACACCCCCCTTTTCACACAAACCCACACTAACAGGACTTGCAGTTTGCGTTCCCTAACGGTTTAACGGTCCGCGAGAGCGACACAGGAGACGAAGAAGCGATTCTGTGGGTGGCGGACTCTCGCAACGCTTGCATTCGGCAGCTGCTGATCGATGATGAACTCTATGAGGACCAAGAAGTTGATGCATCGAACGAGGAAGGCGCTAACAATAGGCCACAGTCGCAGCCGTCGATGCATTCGCCCGTGCACGAAAACAACTTGTCTCCGTCGCAACGGCCTTTAACGTCGCCTGCTTTCTTGGAGACCGGCGGACCTTCGCCTGTGGCGGTGCCGCCGTTCACGGTGCAGGAGCCCAGGCCCGGGGTGCCCATGAAGACCAAGGTGGTTTCATGCGAGTCGCTGGTTGGCGGAGCCGAACCCCCAGACCCGGATCGAGACCCGGAGGAAGGCGACCACCCTGACCCGATGCGAAGAGGGAACGCCAACGGCTCTTTCGAGGAGGCAACTGTGGAACAGCCGGTAATGGTTTTATTTCATGCTTTTTGCCTCTCAACATGTTTGCTCTTCACTTTACTCACATACACTTTAGAGCCAGAAGTTTACTCTTGACTTACGCTTTTTTCAATTTTTTTTTAAACTCCACATGTTTAGATGGGCCTAGCATTCAACTCCATGGACCAGCAGCTCTTGTGCAGCGATTTCGCGAACAACAACGTGCGGCAAATTGCGTTTCCAAATGGCGGGCCGACGGCACCAGAGCCCTTCGAAAGCGACGACGACGAAGTTGACGACGACGAGGAAGATGAAGAGAACAAGGACCTTGAGAGCGATGATGATGACGACAGCGATGACGACGACGACGATGAAGAGGAGGCTGAAGCGGACGATTCAGATGCGTCGTCGTTGTCGTCAGGAACTGCTGGGGATGATGCGCTTTAAAGCTTCAGGTTGTACGTACACAGCTTTCTACGGATATCGCACTTAATTGCACTTTGAGCCCTTTTCTGCTTACTGGGGGGAATCGGGGTTTGAAAATTCCTCGATCTATGATACCCCCGCCGCCGCCTGTACCTATCACTTTCACTCCGCGCATCTGCAGCGCCGAGGAGTCCCTCTCCCTCTCTGTCTCTGCAGCCAACCGCAATTCCCTGGGCTTGTGATAAGTGATAATTTTTCTCGTTTTACTGGCGACTTGCCGTGCGATGTTAGGCCATAGGCGTTAGGAGGCCAGGAGGTGGAAGTAGACTCAAAGGGATGCACAATCTTCATAGTCCATAGTCCATGGCCCTACTACCTACTAGTCTAAGTCCCGTGAGAAGAAAGCTCACTGTACATTTTTCTGGCCAATCAGCATGATTGATTTCCCTCAACTCCCGACGGCACCAGAAATTATTGCCGAAACGCCGAGCCAAGCACGGCGCGGCAAAATCTTCAAATAGCAGCACGTTGTACCTCACCAGGACTGCCGCTGTGAAGGGTGCGCGAAGGAGTGCACATCTATGGAGGCCGCTACACTGTAAATTAATCTTCTGGAAACAAGTCACAGCGAAGTCTTCCCAATGTTTACGGTGATCGCCACATGGGCAGCACTAAACCTAGTAGGCTCCGGTTCAGCTGTCAAGTCCCCATCGTGGCCGCCTCCGTCGAGCCTCTCTAAGGCGCCGCAAGTCACTGTTTTGCAGGTTGGCCAAGCTTCTTATATCACGCGGTTCGCTGGTCACATTGCTACTGCTCGTAGTTTCGCATCTGCGCAAGGTTATGGCTACAAGCTCATAACGTTGTCCGATGGAAGCGCATCCAAGGGCCGTGCTGCTGCGAACGAGGCGTGCGTTTATACGAGCAAAGTTCGGGCCATCCACACAACTCTTGCGAGATTGGCAAATGAAGGAGACTGGCTGCTTTTCTTAGACTTGGACGTCGCCTACGCCACATGCGATCATTCTCGCTTCTCCGCGCTCATGCCTGTAAATGACGGCGCAAACGGCGAATGCCACTTGATTGCTCAAGATAGCTCACACACAGTAAACACCGGCGTCTTAGCCCTCCAACGTTCACCTGTGGGGGAGTCTTTGGTGGCTGCATGGCTGCGTGAACAAGAGCGCCTAGGCACTTGTGAAGGCGCTGCTGACCAGTTAGCACTGCAGTCCGCAGTGCTGAGTCTGATAGTCCCGGGCTATGCGAAGGAGTGCGACCCGAACTACGCTGCGGCGGCGCAGGAGGCCGGCGAAAAGCCTCTAAGACCGTTGCACATCGCTAATTTGTGCTACAAGCGAGTATTAGCCGCTGTTGGC
>Ga0307982_1003032_pt1 | contig 13425 bp, 12 predicted proteins | sample OrgLakmetagen989_FD_201847 | JGI IMG/M metagenome (GOLD analysis project Ga0307982, IMG submission 201847) | Saline water microbial communities from Organic Lake, Antarctica - #989 | ecosystem: Environmental > Aquatic > Non-marine Saline and Alkaline > Saline | place: Antarctica: Organic Lake...
CTTGCTTTGTTTGCGCAACGCACGCGCATTCCCACTTCTGCCCGCAGCATTGGCTTCTGTGTCATTTGGGTTTGTATTAGTTCGAGTTCGAGTTCGAGTTATGACAGATCTGAGTGAAGTATTGCGCTTGCCCATGTACAGTGGTCATGCTCTCACGTGCTTCTTCTCGTCTCCATTCTCTTGACTACTCGCACCGCAGCATGCTTTGCTCTGCTTGGCTAATACATTACCATACTACCTAGACGGCGGTGTGCTCCGATTGGCTCATATATCGTATATTGCTATAGTACGTAGCATAACCTGTCGATTGTCCGGTAAGAACGTATCGCCCACACTCTTATCTCGTATTAGCGGTGAGGACGAACCCTCCCCCGTAAAGGGGGAGATTCCTCAATAACTCCACAACCCCCACATACATGAACAGTAGATACGTACACGTCGCAGACAATACAAAACTTCGTTGATCGTGGCGCGGCGCTCCCCGCGCCGCTGCAGTAACGCTGTGATATGACTTATACTTACACACTCTCTTACACACACACAAAATCTTTGGTAGGGACTTTTTGACCCCACCGGTATAAACATCAAACTTCGTTGATCTATTAGGAGGGCAAAATAGAGAACAGCAGCAAGTAAGGGCAAGCGAGCTTATCATCAATACGTAATATTCACAGGAAATCAAACAAATACACATAAGGGTGTCTAAAAGGGTAATTTAATTCATTAATAGGGCACCCCTTCACCAGTGAAGCCCCGGGAGCAGACTATAGAAGAAACATGAGAATCAACAGAGAAGAAGGTTACAGGTTTTAGGCACACAGCCAGTTCCGGGTGATAAGAGGTTGCCACGTAAAGGAAGTGGGGGTTAGAATTCGGTTTATTCACCTGTTAGAAACCAAATTCCTTCTTTTACTGAAGTACTAAAAATAGCTAAGAGAGCGAGGGTTGAGAGCAAAATCCCCCGCTCTTATCACCCGGAACTGGTAGAGTTCTGATACCGCACCGAAGAAGGTACACGGGAAAAAAATGTAAACATTATTTCGCGAAGGTTTCGCCATCGAAACTTCGTGGTCGCTCAATTCCCACGGATTTAGGCTAGACTGCTCTGTTGTTGCTCTGTTTCGCTATTTGCCATGCGATCCAAATGCAACCACTAATCTCCACCACTGAGCCGATAGAGTGGCAAGTGCCAGATAAAGCGAGATGTGCGCAGGATTAAATGGCAAGAGCAACATTTTATCAATTTAATCACGTTAATGTACTTTTCGATTTAAATATTCATGCATTAAGCTAGAAGTGTGCCGAGTCCCTCTCACATTAAATAATAAGCAACTGGTGCTGGTGCTGGTGCTGCTGAATACTTCTGAGACCTTCGTTCTCATAAATAATTTGTCCAATCGTGTTATTGGCAGAATTTTCTCATACCCGCCGGTGAAATGCTTAAAGAAGAAAGGTACACCACAGCACCACAGCTCTCTCGTCAAGCATCGAAGGTGTGCTCTTTTCGTCATTAAATCTCTTGAGGGATTTAAAGGAATAGTGAAATTGATTTGTTGATTATAGAACAAAAAAGTACTGCAATAGAGTTTGTACCTTTTGGCGGCCCTATCAATACGTGACATCGTACATCGTAGATCTTCTATAGTGTATGTACTACTGACAGTTCTCTTTTATTTGGACCATTGCCAAACCAAATACCATTCGAACGATTAGTTAGGCACAATCATGACGCCACAATTCATTGTACATGCTATGCACCATGAATTCCGTAGCTTACTTCGCATGAGGGAATTGCTTTTTCTTGGTCTACTTCAAAATCACTCAGTAGAGATTGATACCATACCTTCGAAATAGATAGACTTACATCATCTTGCCCCTGGCTCGTTCAAAGAGAAACCTGAGAGGAGAAAGGAACATTATTCATTGATAAAAGCGTTTATAAGAATAATATGATAAAAATTAAGACGTAATGTTTCTGAGCTCCATTTGTGGAATCAACACGCTATGATTCTCAATGAAATATTTGTACGTGATGAGCTTCATCTCCCACATAATATCGCATGAAAACAGAGTTGAATGGAAAAGAATAGAAATTAGGGCTTATTTCAACAAAATAATTTCTTGGAACACACGATGTTTTCTGACCTGTGGGCTTCAGAATCTTCAGGCCTGTAAACTGTCGTGGGATATTTCCATGGCTACAAACTCCCCGAAACCATTCTTTGACGACTGCGACGAATCCTCGATTCAAGTGAAATGGTGGGCCATTCCGGAGCACTCAATATTGGTTCAATACCGGCGAGAGGACGAAGACGACTGGAAAACTTATGGCAAAGTGCTCCCAGTTCCTTCGGTTGAGGCCATGAGTGAAACTACAAATAGAAACTATGGCACACGTCACATGCAACATGCCAAAGTTGTTGGTTTGACAGAAAAAACAACGTACAAATTGCGTCTTCAAGCTGAAGCGGACGGGCACGTTTATGAGCCATCTGAACCGTTGACAATAGATACACAAGCGCCACACTGGCCACTCATTCATAGGTTGGCTACCTTTTGTGGTGGATCTGAAAATCGTTCAGGTGCTATTTGTAAGTAGGTGTTGAAGTGCTCACACATATATTTTTCAATACCCCGGTAGTATCAGCTCAAATTTTATAATTTGGACAACAATAATGAAAGTTCATTTTGAAATGATAAAATTTGCTTCGAAAGGCTCAATTCCGGAGCTGCAATAGTATCTAATTCTGGATTGAGAGGCAAGTTTTGTCGGTTGTCGATACACTCCTGAATTATAGTGGCATTAATGAACCCGCCGTTACGAACCTATTGAATGCTGGGTCGACCTTGGAACTGCCGTGTAAGCAAAGGCATGGGCATGGGGGTACACCCGGAAGCCCCTTTAGTCCTTTAGTAAATTAGTAAACGGATTTCAGTGAGCAGTAAACAAGGGTTCTGCGCAGGACAAAAGGCGCTGTTTGGCTGAAAACTGGCGTCTTTCTTGTGCATGTGTAATGCAGAGCTATAATCATATCTATTTAGTTGCGGTATAAGAATATCACGTTTATGGCCACAAAAATTTGACTCGCCCGTGAAAAAGAAAAATTGAACCCTTTGCTCGTATACTAAGAAGAATTCGATGCAGACCGGCCGAGGTGCTCGTTGAGAACAGCAGCAACATTTGGTTGGTTTGTAGCATGCGCAAGGCTTATCACATCCAGGCCACGGGCATTGGCAATCGAGGGATTGGCACCGCGGCTCAGCAAGAGCCGAGCCACTCTTAGGAAGCCTTTGGCGACACACAAGTGCAGCGCCGTGCTCCCATCGCGCTTTTGGCTGTTGGGGTCTGCTCCACGCTCCAGCAGCAACAAGCACACCTTAAGAGCAAAAGAAACGTAAGCGCAATGCCAATGAGAAGCCTGCGAGTAACAGGCTTAGAGACCACAATCAAAGGAGTCGCTTGGGAACTGTTAGGTTGCTGTGCCCTACCTCAGTGTGGTCATTGAACGCTGCTTGGTGAAGGGCGGTGTCGCCGTCTTCGGTGCAATCGAGAAGCATCGAGGGCTGCTTGTCTAAAATCACAGTGGCCAAGTCTCGGAGCCCGAACCACGCCGCCAGGTGTAGCACCGTGGACTGGTTCTTGGTGCGAGCGTCAAGAGGAGCGCCGTGGTACAAGAGCAAAGTAGCAATGTCGGGCCGCGACGCTGCTATCGCCAAATGCACCGGCCTGCTCGGAGGATGATATAAAGAAAAGCACGACATGGGCATCAGGGAGTAAACTGAGTTCGAAAATTAAAAAGAAAAAACAAGCAGGAATAACAAGGTAGTACACTACTAGGAGTAAGATGGCGACAGCAACGCGCACCCATCGAGGCCGCGGCTGACGGCGTGCGCTGTTTCCTCAGCGACGCTGCCACCTAACGCCAGGATCTCTTTCAGGGCTTCCACGTGACGGCGCACGACGGCCACCTAAATGCCATATGCAAAACGATAGTAAAAATTAAATCGGAAAATTGTGAAACTTTGCTAGATGAAGTCGTAATGAATCATGAAAAAAAAAAGAGAAAAAAAAAAGAGGCGAGGCGCGCTCTCAGAGAGTTAAAAAAGTGAGGCGTTGACCAAAGACACTGCCATACCGTCAGTGGAGAAGCCCCGTCTAGCTCCCCGCGTGCATCAAGGCGAGCGCCGTAATCGGACACCAGCGCTCTGACAGCCAAGGCGCTGCCACTCGCAGCAGCGCAATGCAGGGGCACCAGCCCGCGTTTGCCCGCCTGATTGGCTAATGCACAGGCAGCTGCGCGGCCGGCACCTTCAACGGCATCCTCGTCGTCATTATCGCCACCACCACTGGAAGCGCGACCTTCACGAGCAATCTTCGCAGCGTCCCGGTGGACGTGCCCTAATATGGCATGGAGCATCAAGGGGTCCCCTGACTGGGCGGCGTGGTGCACGGGTGTGGAGTGCTTCACGAACTCCTGTGCCTCCGGGAGCGCCCCTTCCCTCAGTAGCAACTCGGCCACCCCACTGCGGCCGGGCACCAGCGCTGCCAGATGCAGCGCCGTGCAGCCGATCTCGGTCACTGCGCTCACGTCCGCCCCCGCAGCCAGCAACGCCGCACACGCAGCGGCAGCCGCACTTGCGTCTTCCACGGGACTGTTGTTGCTGTTGCTGGGGTTCCCAAGACCAAAACCCCCAATCCTCCCTCCTGCAGCTACGTGCAGTGGCGTTTCGCCCGCATGATTGCGAGCTTTGAGCGCAGACGCAAGGGCGTTGGCTGAAGTGTCGGTATTTCCTTCACGTGGCGGTGCCTGGAGAGCATCGAGCAAGCATTGGAGCACTCCAGCGTTAGCTGTGCGCGCAGCATGGTGCAAAGGGGTAGTGCCATCACGAAGCGAGGGAAGAGCCGGGTTGGCGCCAAAAGCGGGTGACGTCAGCATGCGCACGAGGTCCAGGTGCCCGTGCTGGCAGGCAATTCCAAGCACTGACTCGCCGAGGCGGTCGCGCGGCCGGTCCGCCGTCGCCCAGTGCTGTGGAGTGGTTGAGCTGTTGTTGCCCGATGGAGGGCGTGGGGTGGGGCTCGCGAAAAGGTGCGGCTGCGTGCGCTGCAAAGCCAAGAGCTCCCGCTGCACTGCTCCGCAGTCACCCGCACGCGCGGCGCGAAAGAGAGGTGGATCGTCTGGTGGAGCGAGGCCAATACCACTGCCTCCCCCGTTGCCACCTCCTGCCGTCGAAGCAGAGGTCGCCGCAGCACCAGCTGCTGCAACAAAGGCCGGAGGAGCAGGCCTTATGGGCTGCGAGCCTGGTGCTTGATTCTGCGCTACTCGCCGAGCCTGCATTTCGGTGGCCAAGAGCTGGGAGATGGTGTGCGCTGCTCGAGTGAGTCGAGGCGCGAGGGGCTCGAGCCCCGAAGTACCTGCGGCGTGCCGCGCTACTAAGGACAAAAGCCTAGGATCTGCGAGGATTCGTGCTGCAGCTTGTTCATTCTCTGATGGAGAGCTTGGCGCTCCTGCCTGGGCGAGCCCTAGCTCAGCCTGTAGCGCAGGCGACCGGTCGAGCACCTGCCGAATGCTGGCTAGCAGCGCCGTTGCCTCCGCCTGAGGGATATTGATCCGGAATTGGCGCGGCGTAGCCGCCGCTCCTGCAGGCCCGGAAGCAGTACCAGCGGGAGAAGATGGGGAAGGTGCTGCAGCTGGTGCAGGTTCTGCAGGTGCTGCAGCCGTGGGTGCAGGAGCCTCCGTAGGCTCAGGGGGTACCCATGGTGGTGGGTCAGGTAGGCCTTCAGCACGGCGATATTCTAGAACCTGAGATCGAAGGTTGTGATTGGGAATTATGTCCTTTGAAACGAGCCGCTCACCAGTGCGCGGACTCGTGTCGTGCCGCTCGAACCACTTCTCGATGGCGGCCCTCTCGTAGCTGTGCCCATCCGATGCTACTACAGGATTGAGAAAGAGCTCTGAGGTAATGCAGCAAACGAAAGCTGCAGGCAAGCCTCCTGCGTCGCTTATATCATTCGTCGCCTCTCCACTGTTTGAGCTAGATGGCTCAGACTCTGGACATGCCTCCGGGGTTGGCTGCGTGGATGAATCGGCTCGGGAAGTTATCGTTCCCGAAATTGCTCGTGGCAAATCTCTAGACTCGTTGTCTTCAGACTTGCTTTGTCGATCGACACGAAGCGCGATTATCACTCCGCCGAATGAACCCAAAAATGCCGCGATGGCCCCTATGGGAATCGAGGCTAGAGACGACCATGTCGGTACTGTAGCTGGGAGGGATGCCGCCGCGCAAGTTGTTGCCATTTTGAAAAGCCACTTGATCACATTCTCACCCCAAAGGGGAAACCAGTGCAAGGGTCCACGAGTAATACATAGAATAGAATATCTTTTCCTCTTTTTTCGAATGTAGGTAGAGTTGTCTCAACCGCTGTTGCCCACCTCGAGCCCGCCCAGGTGGCATTTAGAGTGAAGAGCCAACGCGATATCCCACAGGCTTCGAAGTAGTGATCAAAGGAGCAGAAAAATAGGAAAATGTCGAGTCCAAGAGACGACGCCAAGTCCGAGGATGGTGACACGTTGGCACAAGCTAAGGGCGTGGATGACGCCCCCAGCAGTCCAGTTAAACCCGAGGTCTGCCACCAACCACGCAGAAAAGAAATGTTCTGCGCCCATAATCAAATGAGCATTAAGATTCCGAGTAGATGTTGTCTTTCTATGGCTAATATAGAGGGTGGGTTGTGTGGTTTCGCTTCGTTGTCTCCTTGGGTTGCCTCACAATCCATTAACGGTTCCAACAGGCGGGTGAGCGCCCACCAACTGGGAAACTCCTGGGGTACACGCAAACATACCTGATCTTCAAAGATCGAGCTGCGCCATCTACAGACTTCGATGGCGACGGGAAAGAGTCAACAGAAGACCAGTGCGAGCACGAGGTGCTCTTTCGCTGTGGGAACTGGTAAGCATGTGGTAACGCATTGGCATTGCGCACCTGATTCCTTTCCTACATGTGCAGGTGCCTGCTGCTAAACATCATGGCGTGGCCCATATAATCACACAAGGGTACTCATATTCGTTTCCCATTTCTACAGGTGCTACACCGGGCATGTGGTATTAAACCGCGACATTTCGCTCGCAGACATGCCGATGTGCGTGCCCTTGCTGCAGCGCCAGCAGTCTCGGCTGCACTACTATTGCAACGCTGATGGAGTGCCCCGCCAATCGAGCTTCAGCGCGCCCATGCAGCTGGTGTATGACGTGGCCGATTACGCGGCCGAATGCTTGTCGAGCGACGCTTTGAGTGAGGAGCTGTCGGCAGCCTCCGACGCTAACGCATGGATGGACGACGACAAACACACCTTCTTCGGTGAGGAGAACTACGAGTAGAGGGTAACACCAAGCCATATGTGTGAACTATGGCATGGGATTACTGGGTGCTGTGCAGTAGATTGCACAATTGTGTTGCTCGAATAGTTATGAGTGCAATCAAGGGCACTGCATACGACTTCTTGATCTTCGAAATTTGAGGACATGCTAGGCTAGTGGTATGTCGAGTGACTTTACCTCGTCCTTCACCTCCTTCTCAATCCTAAATGTGACTTATGCCCCAGAAATGCCATTGGACCGAGAGAAAACGCCTCCCTGTATGGACGACATCGCACTGGTGTGCTCAAAGACCTACGCGCGCGGCCTCATTTTCCTCACTATTTACTTCGAGGGATCATTTTACTTCACCGTTGGTAATAAATCGGCGTGCACAACAATCCCTGAACGTTGCACCCTCTGCTTTGCTCTTGCTGGCCGGATTTTTATGCGACTCTGCTGCCGCGATCCATGGCCCTCATTTTGTACTCTTGTTGCTCTATCACTTCCCTCTTCTTCACGCAGCGGACGGCGGCGGCGACCAGCCTCTTTTGGACGTGAAGTTTCCCGACGTGTCGCACCACGGTCAAGGCCTGCAGCTGGCCTCCTGCGGGGTGCCCACCCACGCCACTTTCGACGGCCGGCCAGCCCCTCCCTGGTACGCCGGCCTCACCCTGTGGCACGCGATGCCCAAAGAAGTGAAAATCGCGCCCCCACCCACCCGGAACTTGAGCAGCAGCTCGTACGTGCAAATGTACTTCTTGCTGCGCCCCCGGGCCGAAAACGGGGGCTTTGCGGTGACTTCGGCGTACCGAGAAGTACTGTTTCGGTTCGGGTCGTGGTGCTACGGGGGCTCGGTGCAGCTCACCCCCAACATCACCCTCGCGGACGTGCCGCACGTGATCCCGGCCCTCCGCATGCAGCAGTCGAGGCTGGAGTTCGTGTACGCGGCCGACTCGGTGCCCGCCACTTCGCCTTACGCCAAGCCCATGAGCTACATGGCGAAGCACGTGCCGCTGATGGAGCGCGAGATTTCGTCGGCCGAAGACGTGCTGAGCAAGCTGGTGGAGCGGCTCACGGCCATGGGGCTGGGGGACTCCATCAGCGCCTGGCTCGAAGGCGATGCCTCCCAGTCCTTCTTCGAGTTCAGCGTGGTGGCCTCGGACGCCGAAGCCAAGTGCCTCGAGCCCGTGGAGCTGATTGCCACCAAGACCTACTTCGCGTCGGGGATCCTGCTCGTTGTGATCTATTTTTCCGGCAGTTTCTACTGCGTGGTGGGCGATGGCGGCGCCGAGCAGCCCTTGCTGGACTCCAAGTTCCCAGACGTGTCCGCGAAAGGGCGGGGCTATCAGGTAGTGCAGCACTGCGTGAAGGTTGAATACCCGTTTGGCCCTATTCTATGAATAAGTTCTTATCGTCTCCGTTTTATAAAGAATGTTTTTGTGAGGAACGGAATGACCCGACCTCACTCTCACCCAATGAACTCTCTAATTGGAACGGCCTATGCCTCGTTTTCCCTTCTATGCTTACTCGAACTCATTACTGTTGCTGCGTCCACTACCACCAGGTGAATTCTTACGGCGAAGGTGCAGCCGGATGGCCGGGCCTCCGGAAGTTGAGCGTGTGGCAGTCGACGGGCGCCATGCAGGCGGAGATGGAAGCTCGGCTCGGGAAGGAGGCCGCTGAAGCCGCAGCGTCAGCCCAGCCTACCCTCGCCACTTCTGCGGCCGTGGACGAAATGGAGCGCGTGTCAGGCTCCAAGGCGGAGTCTCCTTCGTCGCCGCGGGCGGAAGGCCAAGGAGCCAAGGACGGGCCCCCTAGCAGCAACGGCAACATGGACGCTGCAGAGGCAGACGACGCTGCAGACGCCAAGAGCAGCGACCGAGGAGGGGCGGCGTCCCCAGGGTCCGAAGCCAAGGCGTTGGGGGTGCCGCTGACGGCCGAAGCCAAGGACGGCGGCGGGGGGCTCCGAGACCATGGCGCAGGCCTGGGGGACACCGCGCGAATGGGGCGCCAGTCGCTGGGGGCGTTCCACCGCCTGGCGCCGCTGGGCAAGGGAGGCCCAGGAGCCGGAGGCAGCGAGCTGGGCAAGCTCAACTTGAGCTTGGGGAACAGCCCAGGAGGCTTGAAGGCGCCGTGGGACGCCACCGGCAAGCCCCTGGCGTCGCTGGGGTCGCCCTTTGGGAAACCGTCACCGCTAGACTTCAAAAAGAGCCCGTGAGGAGGGTTTTTATCACACGGTTTTGGGCGTGGCTCCGGTGCCTTCATCCAACACACCAAACCAATTAGCCGAGACAAATCGAAATGGGCAAGTCACTGGTACAATAGCCCAGTGGCTTATAAGTTTTAAGTTAGGACCTCTGAGGTGCTCATCAACGGTGCTCATGATAGCTCAAACATAGCTCGCTCACCCAGGAGCCCACCGCCCACTAAGATTATCCATATGTTGAGTTCGGGAATTTGGAATTTGGTTTTCTTAAAGTAACAAGCTTCGTACGTGCATCACAGGGAGTCCAGCTCGTATGAGCAGGGGGCAGAAGAACCCGAATTGGGCATCGTGAATCATGGGCTTGTGGGTTTAAAATCAAGCAGAAGGGAAGGGGATTTTCGAATTTTCGATTTGAAATCTTGACTAACTATTAAGGCGGCCTGGAGGCCGGAGGCCCAATCGAGATAAGAATTGGCGTAATTTCCCTACAGAAGACGGCGGGTCTAAATGGGCTTCGTTTCACAGCACATGAATAGCAAAGGATTCTCGATCGAAATCGCCACATGCGCCATAAATGAAAAGAGACAAATGCGGTATGCTTCGAGCAGACAGTTCCTCTTCAGCACCGCACAATTCCACACCCTTTGCTCGCAAGGACATTCCAGCCCTGCCAACGTCTTTAAAAGCGCGTGTTCACGAAGTTTCCGCCGCCTGTGCCTCCCGCGCCTGACGTCAGATTGGACGCGTAGCTCACCTTTTCTTTGGTGTCCTGCGCCAGGGCCTGGCCGTACCCCGACCGGAATTGCGTCGGCTCCGTGCCAGCGTCCTTCGGTGCTGACGGCTTCGCCCACTCGAGTTTCAAAATCAAGTGGTCGTAACTGTATTTTGAATAGGCAAAGAGAGACAGAAAGTGGGAGGATAAAAAGAAGATCTTGGGAAATACAAGCATGGAAATAATCACAAGCATTCGAAATCTGTTGAAGCCAGCAAAGAAAGAAGGACGAAATCCGAGAGACAAGAACTCGAACCAAATAAGAGCACTGAACCACCAATAGCCCAATCAAGAGTTTATGTGTGAAGAAATCTGTAATTCAATAGCTATCCTCCTGAAACACGCTCCTCCCCTTGAAGTGGCGAAGACGAATGCTACGGCTGCGGTGCGCCGACTCACCCGTAGCCCTGAAGTGCGTCCATCGCTCGCTGGCCGTCTTCGCGACGGTTGAAAGACACGAAGGCAAAACCACGCGACTGCATGGTTTCCTTGTCCTTGGCGAGGTATATGCGGAAAATGCTGCCAAAAGGTTCGAAGAGTTGCTGCAAGTCGGCTTCTTTGGTGGCTTCACTCACGTTGCTGACTCGCAGCGTCTTCAGGTCGCGGTCGTCTTCTACCGTCATCGTCGACAGCGAGGAGCCCATCGCGGCGCCGCCGGCTCCGCGCATCGACGGTGGCACATACTTGCCTCCAACGCCGCCACCTGCAGCGTCCATCGCAGCCAAGCCACCCTTGGGCCCACTGAAGCGACCGCCGCCACCACCAGCCATTGGCTCTTCCTCTTCCTCATCTTCGCCTGCTTCTTCCCCCAGTTCGTACTTGCGCTGCAGAGCACGCCACTGCTGCTTCTTTTGGAAATTTTCGAACGCTTTGTTGACGTTTTCAGACGACTGACCACTGTCTTCAGCCTCCGAGTCCTTGGGGCTAAGCATCAGGACCTCGTTCATGTCCTGAATAGTCACGTTGGACTCGTCCTTCACTCCCTGCGCGTTCCCAAACTTTTGAAGCCGCGCCAGTCGTGGAGCAACTTCCACCGTTGTCCTCTGCACCTCTTCAATCACACGGATTTTAGACGTGATTTTGACCTTTTGCTTTCGGTCGTTCACCTTGTATTCTGTGCGTGTCTTGAACCCTTTGGCATCCACTGGAGTCTCCACGGGATCTGGGAGTTCGTCGTCTTCATCATCGCCCCACTTTCCTTTGCGTCCACTCATTGATATTGCTTCTTAGCTTGTGCGTCTCCCCTATTCAGTGCTACTTCAGTATTGTATTACAAATTGTAGCTTATGTTCGTGGTTCTGGCGAGAACAGCGAAAGACAGCCACCCCCAGGAAGTAGCGAGTGGCGAGAGAATTTTGTAGATCCCCCCGAAAGGAGGACACCATCAAAAGCTCTCATGGAGTACTCGCACCCAAATCTCTCTATTTCTCTCACTCACTCACAAGCACACACTCTCCCTCAATTTCTCTCTCGCACTGATGCGTGTGAATCGCTTTATTCCCAATCAACAAGGGGTGTCTTTCTTGTACTCGCTAGAGAATTTTTTTCCTCTGTTGGAATTTAGAGTTTGGACTTATTTGCCATTTACGTGCATACCTGGAAGAATTTCCCGAGTTTCGACGTGTCGCTATATCTTCGGCACGAGTCTCTTCCGCAGCCAAAATCAACAGAACTGCCGTCTCCTACTAAAGGCATTTTTATTGCCTTCGTATTTTAAATGGGTCCCGAGGGGCCTGAATTAGAGGGCCAAAAGGCAGAAAAGGAATACACAGGAGAGGATCGCCTTTTTGTGTATATTCCTCACCCAAGCCCGGCTACGAGAAAGGTATACAATTGACTTTAAGGACATAGTCGGTGCTGCTTCTTGGCGTTACTTTAAAATTGCGTGGGTGGCCGTTAAGCCGAACTCTACTCTAGGCTTGTCACGTTTCACGCGTGCCCAATAGTCGGCTACCTAGAAGCCTCATGCTCTTTCGTGGGTATTGACCGTTTATTTTCTGAACCCCCCCCGAGGGGGGACTGGATTTAGTAACTAACAGATATTTTCTAGAAATGGGCGAATGCCGGGAGGTGCTGGGCGGCGGGCCAGCACCTCCTTCGAAGCTATAAACGCTTTGAGTGCAACCGGGATCCCAAACTTAGTGAGGTAAAGCGTTTAGAGCATCGCCGGTCGCCTACGGCCCGTCGATCAATTTACGCCCCCTTATCATGTTGTGGGGCGCCACATTGTGGCGCAGCATCCACCGCACGGGCTTGTAGTGGCGTCGCCATGAAGTGTAAAGCGGCATGCATTCCCGTATACACCTATAAACTGACTTCGTATATGAGTCTTTGTCTGTGGGCGGTTCTACAGGAAAATCTCGAGAAGAGTATGGACTGCAAACTCCGACGGAACCCTGACACCGGAGCCAATGGCTGTGAATCCAGAATCGATCCCAAGTAGGGCAAAAGTGGAAAGGATCACCCGCAGTCTGCCTGCGAGACACAGTCATGCACGGTGGGCATTGGGGGGGAGCGGATTCCTAGGACCTGTTGGCCACCGACAGATGATGAACCCCTCCGTTATGAATTTGGAGCACCGCCCTTCTTGAATTTTCTGTGGATTTCTCACTCGATCAAAGGCAGACGCAATGGAGAAAGCTTATTTTGGCAGCGCATCCCGGCAGCTACAAGCATTATCAATACAATCTTGCCGATCACCAGCGCGGAACCTGAACTCTTCGGGGTAAACGCAGACGACTTGTTCAAGATAGCAGTCGACCTGAGGAAGTGCTGAGGAAGCACAGAGGGAGTGCCGAGGAAGCATAAAGGGACCATAACCTAGTTCAGAGGGTAGCACACTCCGTGTACTGGTATACTACTGCAGATGTTAAAGACTATTGGAGGCAGTGAATTAGTAGATAGAAACAGGCAGGCCACGACACAAGCAGTGCAGGGGATCGTGGCGCCGGACCTCCATGGAAAGAAATCTAATAAGAAATGACTAAACCAAAGTAATAGAGACTGACTGCACGGCAGATACCCGCAAGGTGATAACTATGGTGGGGATGGAAACCCCAACCACCAGTGCACACAGCGCCCCATGAAGCGGG
>Ga0307982_1003033_pt1 | contig 13421 bp, 22 predicted proteins | sample OrgLakmetagen989_FD_201847 | JGI IMG/M metagenome (GOLD analysis project Ga0307982, IMG submission 201847) | Saline water microbial communities from Organic Lake, Antarctica - #989 | ecosystem: Environmental > Aquatic > Non-marine Saline and Alkaline > Saline | place: Antarctica: Organic Lake...
TGTTGATGAGCTCCCATTCACCTGCTGCTCCAGTTTGGCGCGGCATTCGCGCAACTCTTTGTCTAAGCGCTCGCGCCGCCGCTGCTCCCGAGTGATTTCAGCGTCGCGGTTGGAGACCGTGGAGTGCAGGTGCTTGATTTCGTCGCCCTATTGCAAGAAAAGCAAGCAAAGTGCCATGCAAAAAAATATTGACAGGCTTGTCTTTCATCATGCGGGCGTTCTGAACAGCAAAACCCATCGTGAAGATGCGCTCGTTGGAATTCCTCATCTCTTCTCTCCTTCAATCACTTCATAAAGCCTACCCAGCTAGTCTCATTCTCAACACAAAAGCCTATCTCATTCAACCGTAGGTCTTTTCATCATATAAGCATGGACACTCTATAAAGCGATGTACGTGAACTCACTTTGGCTTTGTTGTCATTATCTAACCCTTCGCGCTGCTGGTGCAGTTCCATCAATTGAGTCTCCAGCAACTTCGCCTGCGCCGCCTGCTCCTCGGCTTGCCGCGTCAAGTCTTCCCGCGTCTTCATCAGCTCTTTCACCATGGTCTCCTGCCCCGCGTTCATCTTCGCGCCTTTTTCCACGAGTTTGGTCAAGTTGCCGATTTCATCTTTGAGCTGGGTGATGGTCTCCTTCGCCCGAGTCTGTTTGACAAGCATGGGGTTCGGTAGGATGGATCAGAGACAGAGGGCCAATAAAGCTGTGGCTATAAAGCCTAGCTAGAATGACGCGCTTATCATTAAGACAGTAATTCGGCGCAAAGGTGAGCTCCCCTAGTTTTAGAACCCACTCAGAGATAACCTCTCGCCACAAGCTCTTGAAGTGAAACAGTCCGAGGTAGCACTACTGCACAACCTAAAGGACAAACCTCTCTACACTACCCAGACACCTACCTCTTTTTCGTGCGCAACATCAACTAGTTTCCAAGCTTTTTCAACTTCTTTGCGAAGTGTTGCAATCGTGTTCTGGTCCTCCTGTGACAACTTTAGGGCTGTATGTACTTTAGCGGCGTTGTTCACGATTTCTCCGTTGAGCTCGCGGACTTTCTTGATGAGTTTCTTCTCATGCTCGTGGCTGCGCTTCAGCGCCCGGTGAAGCTTCTCATATTCCATTCTAAATTTCTCAAGCGACTTGTCTCCCACCAGGTTAGCGAGCACTTCCTGGAAGTCGCGCTCGAGAGCCTCGAAGGCCGCTGCTGAGACCTCCGGATCATCTTCCTTGCCCTTTTCGTCACTCATTGCGCAGAGCCTTGAGCAAGGTATAAAAGCTTATTTCGATCAATAAACCGTACTGGCTTTACACGGCAGCCACGAGTAGCAGGGCGCCGTTCGAGCACTAACTCCCTCACCGTGACAAAACGACCTTGCCACAGCGCTAAGAAAAACGTGCACCGTACAGGGTAGTATCGGTAGTATTGTTCAGCGCGTATATTCATGTGAGTTCTAATTTTTCGTTCGGGCCCCGAGGGGCCGGAATTAGAAGGCTAGCAGGCAGACAGAAAATTCAAGGCAACCAATACCAGAAGGAAAGACTATTATACCATACTAGTATATACCATACCTAATTAGGCACACAGGCCAGAGTGGCTATGGAAGTGGTGATAGCGGTCCAAAGTGGCTAGCTCATCCACGCTTTCGTCGGGGTATCTTTTTGTTGCGTGGCTACTCCTATTATTACTACCTGTAGTAGCTAGCTAGAGTAATTCATGCAATGCTATAAATATCGAGGGATAGTTATCTCCCTATAGGTTCAACGAGTAGAAGCAGCAGAGCTCGATGATTTATTATTAACTGTTCGTGCTCCTTCGTGGCTTAGGTTTGAAAATTCTAGGCTACCTGTAATATTGAAGTCATGCCTCCAAAGAAGCCCAATTATGGAAAAGCAGTGTCGAAACAAATCGGCGGTGCAGCATCGTCGAAAGTGCAGAGCTCGACGGGTGCCAAGGTCACGACAGTAGTCACGTCTTCCAAAGCTACTGCTCAAGATCCACCGATTGTCACGGTGGAGATCGAGAGCGGCGGGAAAGCAGGCTTTGGTTGGGGCGACGGTGGCAAGGTATGATTCTCGCCTTTACTCCTCGCCTTTGAAGGATACACCTCTATATCCTAGCCTCAATTAACGTTTTCCTTAAGTCCGCTACTCCCATCTGTAATCGTGCCACTAAATAGGTATCAGTGGTCAATCGGGGCGGCCTTGCTGACAAAGCTCGTGTGAAGATGACGTATCGATTAGTACGCGTTGGAACGAGTTCAGTAGAAGCTTCAACTAGCAAAGCTGAGATCGAAGCGCTGTTAAAAACTGCACGTGACGCAGGTGCCTATTCGGTCACCTTTGCTGCTCCAGGTGCAGTTATTAGTGCACTATCTCAGACCGCGCATGGCGCTACCAGCGTTACCACCGAAGGTGATGCTGCTGATACTGCTCAAGATTCTGCCGACAAAGAAGTTGCTGAGGGGGCTGAAGAGAAAGCTGACGTAGGTGCCAGCGCTGGCGCGACCACCGGCAATCTTGATGCCGACGCTGACATAGAAACTGCTGCCGCTGAAGAAGCTGCTCGGATGCAAGCTGAGAATGAAGCTGCAGAAGCAGCCGCGAAAGCAGCAGCTGAGGAACAAGCAGCAGCAGCCGCCATTGCTGCTGCCGCTGCAGCTGAGGCAGAACGCATCAGACAAGAGGCACGCAATGGCGATGTTGTGATCCTTTACAACATGTACAAGGACCCTTTTCCCATCAAAGATGGTGTCCTGACTGCAGCAGCCATCGATGAAGAGTATTGCTTGAGTGACGCAATGCCTGGATGTCAAGTACGTCTTTACTTTCTTTGTGTGTGCGACGGACTGCTCTATTCACAGCAAAATCAAATCAGACTGGAATGAGGTCATTCAATTTTTTGCTTCGTTCTGTTGTGATTTAGAGCAATTCTCGTTTTTGCTTCTCTTTCATGTCTTTGAGTTATAATCCTTCCTTATCATACACGCCTACGCCATAAAACTTAACCTTCCAGATCCACTTGAGCCGCATCTCACCGGAAGAGTTCACACGATTTTCGCAGCCCTCGGAAATGGGCCCTACGTTTGAAGTGAAGTACGAGCACGAAGAGCCCTGGGGCACTTTTCAGGACTTAGACACCCGCCGCAAGTACCACGTATGGGTGGTCCAGAACAAAGCGGTAAACAGCAAATATTGGCACACGGCCATCCTACACCTAAGAACTATCCTTCCTCACACCCTTGCCTTTGATTCAGTACCGACGTTTATCATTGGATGAATTCAGAACAGATTTTGCAAAAATGCCTCGACGTACGTGTACGCGGGTCTATCTTCCCAGTCAGGTTTGACACTCATTACTCTCATGTCTTGATGCAGGCTGAAGAGCGGGACCGCGCGAAGATGAAAGACCAGTGGGAACGGATGGCAGTGCAAGCCGCGGCGGAAACCGGCCCTCGCACCGAAGAAACCTGCAGCTGCATCGAGGGCAACCCTTGCGTGGACCCTTACGTAAGACTTGCCCGTCTGCGTGCTCTCGACCGACTGAACTGCTCCTTTTATAGTTCATTTTGACCTGACACTTTCTTTTACTATATTCGCCTTCTTCATTGCCTTTTTGTCTTCTGGAAATATCTCTCTCCTCGCCTAAATATTCTTGTAGATATGTCTAGATTGGTATAATCGCATCACCGTGGCGATAGCTCATGGGTTCAAAGCAGGCGCCGACACTCGGCTGCTTTAGTCGTACGTAAGCAGCCTTCATCATTGGATGCCAAAGCAGCCTTTTCATACCTCAGCTACGCCAGAAGCGACTTCGTAAATTTGATAAGACTTCACTAGAAGAGACCACTGCTGCTTTAGTCCACGGCACTTGCCTTGTTCGCGAAGAATATCTGCCGTAAGAAACCCGCGACAAGTCGATGGAGAAAAGTGCATCTCCAATGGTCCCCAAATCCGTATGCTATATGGAGTACCGGCTTGTAGCGAATAACCAGAGGCTTGTAGATGTGGTTTTTACGCAGGCTGAGGAGTTTAGACTGAATACAGTTCCATCCTTCTTCTTCCTCCATATCCAGCCGAGTCTAAAGATTGACACAAAATCGCTAAACGTGCAGGTTGTATAATTGTATAGACCGCACAGATCAGAGCAGAGAGTACAGTATCTTTCTATCTTTTGTCGCTTGATTGGACGCCATCGTTCAGATCGCATCCTCGCAACATCCAAACATCATTGTGTACTCCTCTTCCTCTGTACGTCGGAGCCTCTAGAGATAGAGACAACTATGGCTGAAGTGATTACGACAGGAGAGCACGAATCCATTTTCGCAGTGATTTTAGTTCAGGTGTGAACAAACAGTCGAAAGGCTAGCCCTGAATTGGCCCTAAGCTCTTTGCACGTCGCATTCTAACCGAACTGCCATGTCTCCGCTACAGTGCATCATAGCCGTCTGCTTTCAACTGTTCATCGTCTTCTCGTATTTCCGCTTCAAGGAGCTTCGCAAGGTCAGTTGCACGCCATGTATCCTTTTGTGTCTTTCTTACCATATTCACGCGACTCGCTGATGTTGCCGCCTGACTATTCCAGCGATCCTATGAGCAAGTGGTGTTGATGTCCGTTACCTCAATATTTGCCAACATCATCTACACACTTGGCCCACCCGATGCGCTTTATCCGGAAGGCTCAGCTGCGTGCTCGACCCAAGGTGGCACTCTCTTCCTGCTGCAATCCCACGGCTCCTTTCTCATAGCTAGCTACGTAGGAAGCGGTGAAGGTTCAAGTCGTGAACGCGTAATCGAGCACGACCAAGGCCGCAAAGTTGCCGAGCCAGTTTCAAAGCACTCCTCTGACGCTTCACTCTTTCGTGGCCAAATCTTTATCTAAACCCAGGTTTGTTCATGAATTTCTTTGACGTCTCGACGGTGGGCTGGACCATGAACATTGCCTGGTCCCTGTACCTCGTGGTGGTGCTTCAGCAGCGCACGCCGAGCCCGCCGATCACCCACGCGGTAGTGTGGGGCAGCGCTGGCTTCCTGTCTCTGATGCCCCTGACTACCGATAGTTACGGCCAGAGCGGGCCATGGTGCTGGATCAGCGGAGACAAGCCGGTCGACCAAATGTGGCGGTTTCTGTCGTTCTACATCCCCTTGTGGCTTGCAGTCGGGGTGAATGCTTACCTGTACTACGCTATTTCGAACACGCTGAAGCGCTATGCTGTGCTCTCCAAGGTTAGTGCAAGCGATACTTGTATATGCATTAGTTGTGTGCGGCATGAGTCGCCTTATTGAAATATTGACTGATGACTGATATTGGAGCTCGATAGGAAGGACTTGGTGCGATATTTGGGCTAAGCTTTATCTCGACGTATCGTTTTGCATTATTCCCTCTTTTCTGAAACAGGGCGCCAAAGGTGACAAGCTGTCCAATATGGCGGAAAACTTTAAGTACTATCCGCTCATTTTCGTGGCCAGTTGGTCGGTCAACACGGTCCTTCGCGTGATACAAGCGGCTCACCCGGAATACAAAAACAATTACGAGTTCAGCATTTCACACGTTGTTTTTCATGGGTAAATATATAGGCCTGAGCATAGTTCCTTTTTGCTTGTTGCTTGTCTTTTTTTCTTCTCTTGATTTGACACCGCTTCAGACTTTGAAGCATCTTCCTCCTTCCTCCTTCAATCGTTCCATCTAGCTTGCATTCACTAAAGATAATCCTCTTCCTTGCACACAAATCATAACTTTTTCAGGTCCTTCTACCAAGCAGTCGGCAACACGTTTGCGTTTGGTTTTAATGACGTGGTGAAGGCCAAGTGGCAAGCGCTGTGGGCGGAAATGCAGGCCACCCACAGCTTGTGGCCCTTGTTCAACGTGGACGCCAGGGAAGCGGCGGACGGCGATGACGACTTCGTGCGCGACGTCGACAACAACGACGCCGACAGCCGAAATATTTCCTTGACCGCGAACAACGGTAGCGTCTGAAGAGTAGAGTGAAGTTCGAAAAGCGCCCCCCATGGAAGGGCCTTCGTTGAAAAAACTAACGGATCAGTAGGTGCCTGCTTCGTGTCTACGCCGGTCATTGTCTTTCGCCTTCATGAAAACCACTTCTCCGCCATGCAGGGCGCCTTTTTAGAATCTACTTAATGACAAAGCCGGAAGAGTGTCAGTTGAAATGAATCTTTGGAATGCCAATTGAGTTGTTGAAATAACCATAGTCCTAAATTTACACAAGATTCTCCTATGGGGATTATTCTCGAGATCAGAAGAGCATAGAAATAGAACATTTGGCATTTGGTATTCCTAGGAAATTTCGGCGCGCCCTTAAAGAGTTCCATCTCGCATATATATGTGTTTGTGTATGTGGGAGGTGTGGAGTTATTTCTGAATCGTCCCCTCTGTGCGATACGTTCTTTCCGGACAATCGCCAATGTATTAAATATTATGCGCAAGGAAGTATTCACTAAAGTCCACACCTACTTATACACCATCACCTTTGAAACTTTGAAACTATTACTGAACTGAATTACGTAGCAGCACGGGGGTTCTTGTGGTGTTCATTGGAGGTTTCATGCCAGGAAGCACATTGAGCTGTATCAAATGAGCCTCATTTAGTCCTAGGTGTTTGGCACTAGGTGGGGCCGGGCGGCCGGGGAGGCCGGAGTACATTCTGCATTTTGGGGGTTGTCTCACGGAACGCCGAAATTCTGGACGGCACCACCTGCTGTTCGACTCCTGTCATCCTGTTGTCATCTTCTGTCGTCATCATCACTTCTTCTGTTGTCATCATCATCATCAGAATAGAAGCAGCAAAAAAATCTTTTGAGCTCGACTCCCTCTTCTTCTACAGTACTTCCACATCAACTTTGACTTCTTCTAGCCAGTGTTGCGGCTTCAGCGCTTAAAAAAGGCTACGTGTCAATCATTCTAATAGAAAACTCCTTAGCTTGCTTGCCTCGAAGTAGCACGAGAGGGAAACATTTAGTTGGAGTGTTGCTATCCCAATCGTCGTCACTTCGACTCCCAAAAATATGTCAAAACGAGCGGTTCGTAACTTCTCAACTCCATGGCGATACGCTAGCTTCCTATAGGCTTATTCAAGTTTATTCCTAGCATGTCTATTTTCTCTTCATTTAACAAAGTTATCGGTTATTGTTTCCTCGTGTACTTGTTTTTCAGCGAAGCGCAGAGGAAATATCTTTGCCACCTGAGGAGCGCGACGCTGTCTCATGGTTGCAACGGCACGCGCACTCGATGCGCTGGGAGCTGCCCGTGTACAGTGAAGTCGAGCGTTCGGGCGAAGCACACGAGCCTACCTTCGTGTTTCGGGTGGCGGTAGGGCCAGTGAATGTGACGGCGAGCGGCACCAACAAAAAAGTGGCCAAACAAAACGTTGCTCGAGCCGCCATGCTCCTCGCCAAAGCAGATGGTTTGGTACCTGCAGAAAAAGTTGCGAAGATCAAATCGCACTCGCAGAGCCTATATGAGCTTGTTCAACGCCAGGTGAATGGCTCTTTCGCTGCAAATACTAGCTTGGCAAACTCAATTATAGCGTAATAGTAGTATGTCACAGGCTTCTCCTTTGATTGGTCTTCTCGCAATTATCATGTACTCTCGCTCAGCACCTCGACTTATCGTACCCTGCTTTCTCAGAATGCGACGTGTTTTGTTTCATTTCCGGTCTTTTTTTTTTTTTCGAAAAAAGGGGTGGACCCTCGAGTACCCCTGGGCGCAGCACTCGCCTCAGGACTTCGTGTGCGCGGCCGTGATCAACGGGCGGGTGGTGGCCGAAGAGCGGGGCACCACGCGACGCATGGCCCGCGAAAACGCGTCGCAGCGCGCGAACCAAACCCTGTGCCCCGAGCCCGTACGCCAGCCTTTCGCCCTTGAGGTGCTCGCGCGCATGATGTAGCGACGACGACTGCCTGTGGCTACTATTGCGTCTTCCTCTTCCAACTCATAGCTACCACTTTTGTTCTTGTTACACCACCCCTCACACTTTGCATGTTAAACTATTTACATCAGCTTCCAATGAAGTGGTTCCTTATCGTGTGCTCATCGCATCACCGTGCCCTCGTTCGTAATCTACATCGTGATGCAGATCGTGCGCATGGCCATGGCGCAGTTCGGCGCCCTCACCGAGCACATTCGCGTCGCGGCCAGCACCTGCGTGGCAGGCTTCGTGATGGAGTCGAGCGAGGGGCTGCGCGTGGTGGCCATGGGCAGCGGCACCGGCTACTACGCGGACGAGTTTGCGCCCCAGGACCCTTCGGCCGAACTCGTGGTGGATGGACACGCAGAGGTAACAGGAAAAAAAAAGAAGTAGCATGATGAGTGGTGTACTTGAATATTCGCATTGATCGGATTGAATGCCTTCCAAGCTCAGCGGCTTCCCTCTTGTCTGCTGATTATATTCAAATCTACTTAGGTGCTCGCGCGGCGGTCCCTTTTGCGCTTCTTTTACCTTGAGCTGGAGCAGTTGCAAAGCGGCCACCCGAGCATCTTCGTGTGTGCACTCAAGGGGCGCTATTCGCTTCGGCCCGACGTGTCGTTCCACCTGTACATTTCAGTGCTTCCCTGTGGCGATGCGAAAATGGTGGCCGCGGCAGGCGTAGGAGGAGGTGGCAACTGCGACCACCAAGGAACAGCATCGGGAACAGGAGGAGCAGGCGGCGCCTTTTTGCGCCCCCTGAGGGCGATTCACTCCCACAACGGCTGCGGCCACCCGCTGCCGAGCGCCCACGACCTGCACCACGCGCACTGGCCTTCCGTAGGGCGCAAGTGTGAGGGGGTTCTAAGAGCGCGGCTGGACACCGGTGAAAGCTATTCGCCGCTCCCGCCACCGTCGACGCGGCCAGTGGGGCAAAGTAATGGAGGAGATGTTGCAGCAGCGGAAGGCGCAGAAGCGATCACGTCTCGCATTCGGAAGGTACCCTGTAGATTATTCTTCAGGGCTTCTTGTTATGAGAGCCTGAAAAAGGTATGGATCTCTTTTAATCTTTTTGGCACCTGCAATTTTCTTCCATTTTTTTCTTCTACCTCTTCTCCTTTATTTCACCTACTTGTGATGTATTCCTCACGTAGCTCATATCTGTCAAACATGAATACACAGGTAAGCTGCAGTGACAAGATTTTGGGGTGGAACGTGCTGGGGCTGCAAGGCTCTCTGCTGGCGTCGCTGCTCACCGCGCCGATTTACCTCCGGAGCATCACCATCGGTGGCAAGTCGTTCAGCCATGGCGCGGTTGCCCGCGCGCTGTGCTGTCGAGCGGCCCCCATGGCCAACCGCATAGCCGCGCCCTATGCGCTCAACCACCCCGCGCTGTTTTACGTCGGGGACCAAGAAGTGCCCGGGCAGCAGGAGCCAGCGGGCCACGGGGGCCAAAAGTTGAGCGCGCTGGCGTGGTGCTGGTCGCACGGAGACGCCTTTCCCGAGCTGCTCGACTGCCGCACGGGGCGCCCGGTGCACGCAATGCAGGTTGGCCTCCTCACCTCCTTGTGTGTGTTTTTATAAAACCATCATTTGTACTGCATTAGCTTGCTTATCTATGAGAGGACAGCGGGGGTACTTCCTACATCATATGCTCGCTATGCGCCCTGTGACTTTTCGAAAGGACTTGAAATGTTTCCCTGTTTAGTTTCTGCTGGTTATTTTTTCTGAAACTATCTTTACATGCTGTCAGTTTGCGGGCATTACCAAGGCCGTTGAAGAGGTGGGAGGTACCAAAGCTGCCGCTGCTTCCGAGAAGAAGGAAGATGAAGCAGCCGCCGCCAGCAAAGACAACACTGAAGAAGAAATTGAGAAAGGCGAACACCGTGAAGAGAAAGAAGACGTGCAAGACGCAGTCTCTGAGCTGAACCATTGTGCCCAAATGAACGCTTGGCCGGTGGCCATTTACAGGGACATCTCACCGCCGAGACCAGTTCCACCTCCTCCTTGTGCGTACGTAGATTCGTCACCAGCAGCGAGAGTTGTGGATTGCTACCCAGGTGGGACAACTGCATATGGTCCGCAGGCCACGGGGATGAGCGGTCCAACTTTAATGCCTTCGGATGGGAACTTGCCGATAGCAGGGGCAAGCAATGATGAACACGGCTACTGGAACCAAAATAGGATTGCCAATGGGGCACCAACATTCAACGAACCACTTTACAGCTCTGAGTATGGCAGTGGTGGTCTCAATGGTTCTGTGTACACCGCAATTTCTGATGGCTATGACCAAGGTGGCCAAGTATACAATGGCGTGTACGCGAGCTTCAGTGGCCCCAGTAGACTTCCTGGACCAGATTTACCTGCTGGACCACCTCACTGGCATGCGGCGGCACCTCTCACAGTGCCGCCTACTCCAGGTGTCGCCGTAGGGCAGCCACCAATCACAGGGCTTTCTTTTGTGCCTCAAATTATGACGGGCACCAGTGGCAGTGCAAAAACGAACTACTCTAGCCACATTCCTTCCAGCAATAGCACCACTGGCAGCTCCGGCATCATTATTGGCAGCACACCTGCTTCAGCAGGGCGCGTGTTTTCGGTAGAAGTAAGCTGCGACGTGCGCGGGCAAGCGTTCACGGCCCAAGGCCACGCGAAGAGCAAAAAGCGAGCGAAGCAAGCGGCAGCCAAAGCCATGCTGAATCAGTTGGTGTCTAACATGGGACCGGTGGTCGCGCTGCCGACGAGCGCAGTGGCGGGGGCCTCGCTCTTTGCGCACTACCAAGCTCTAGTGGCGAAATTTGCAACGACAACAACACCGAGGAGCATCCAAGATACTGACAAAAGTAACAAGATTGACAACAAGGACAACATGAACGGCAGCAATTTAATTAACGAGAGCAAGTACGGCAGCAATTTCAACATCGGTTTCAACGGCAGCAGCGACGACAACAATGGCCACTGCACTGACAACAGTCGCAATCAAATACATACAACACTAGAAGGTGACGGAGCCCTGAGTTACCGAAGAGCAAAAGCGGCAAGTGAACAGTACCAAACCGTAAAGCAAGCCCTCCATGCTTTTTACGGCACTTCGCGCAGTAGCGGTGGAATGGGCCAACAATGGTTGAGCCGCCGGTTGCCGCCTTCACGAGTGCTTGGCCGCTGTGGCTGCTTGAGCACAGACCAGATGTCTACCGATGCTGCTATAGCCTCTACTACGCCATCTAATACTGTAGCCACGGTCACGCAAGATGCAACGCCTGAACCACCAGCGCCACTTCCAATGCCGGCTGGCCTTTCGTTTAAAGCATCGGCCGTGGACCGCGATGAAGATTACTACGCCAAGTGACTTTTCAGAACACCGAGCGATTGTGCAAGTGCAGGAACGAATAATAACGAATAATTTACCTGGTTATTGAAATCCAAAAACAGTGCTCGTGCGCTGTGGCAGCTTACAAAAATATCAAGCAATCAAAGAAGAAATAAGTGAAATGACTCAGCTGGCCAAGCGAAGAAAGAAGCAAAGTCAAATGACAAAATTTAATCCAAAGAAAAGGTTAGTTACTAGTTAGAGTTACAGAAAGGTAGCCCTCAAATTTCATGATCGAATACGTCTATAATGACTAGAACAAAACAAGAGACATAAACCTCGTTTTTGCGTCGAGTTCGCTAAGTACACCACGCATATCCAAGTAGGCGGAATCAGTTTTTACTGGCTTTTTTTCGCGGTAATGATGCAGGAATGATGGACATGATGGACATGGGCGTATTCGGTATGTGTATTCGCCCTGATTACCATGTGTGGCTAGAACCTTAGGCCTTAATTTCTTTCATACCGTAAATAGTGCAGTTAAACGAAGCGTAAACTTATGTGTATATATAGCTATCTGGCGCTACAGACTTCCGTAAAAACGAGCCATATCGGCAGTGTAGTATGCTTTTTACGGAAGAGCCGAATAATTCGTATTGAAAATCTACTTCATTTTGGGAGGATATGTGCCAAGCATTTCTCTTGCGGCATCAATTACGCGCTCAATATTCGCGTTGCCGCCGTTGTCCTTTGAGGCAGGGAAATTTTTGCTTCCGTAGCTCTGTAAGGTGACGCAGCGGTACCGCGCTCCATTGGCCGCCGCGATGTGCGCGAATTGCGTGGGGTGGGCCTGGCAGCCCGTAAAGCCCAACTCCAGCAAGCTTTGCCCGGGGCTGAGCCATAGGGCCCCACCTAAATTGCCGCCGTGGACGCCAACGACGAGGGCAGCGCTGCGCCACAGGGCGTACTGGGCCAAATAAGACATCTGTGAATGTGTGCCATTGTGCATGCACATGCAAGGGAAGGGAGGAATACGTCAGAAACGGAGTTGTGCCCAGCATGCGAGGGCGAACATGATATGCCGACAGCCAATTAATAGTACTTCACAGAAATTCAACAACTCTTTCAGCCAATTGCAAACGTATTTTTGTGCGTCCATGATAAAAGCCCAGCCAAAAGGTTAAGGAAGATAATGACAATGAAGTACACTTCTTAGGTCTGCTCTGGCTCAGTTATAAACTTCACCTTTGAGTCCGTTACAACTCGGAGCAGGGCGTGCCGATGGCCAAACTTCTTCCTCAAAGTTTTCCAGAGATCACCCACGTTGTGCACGGCGCGCCCACGGCTCGCAGATCGGTCCACTAACACAATCGAGTCCCCGCGCAACAGCCAATCAGAGGGCAGCGCAGTGGACGAGGTCAAAGCGCGTGCGGTTACCTGCGCTGCCTCTCCTGCGTGCATGGGAGACGAATTGCTTGTGTACATTGCATGGCCAGAGGAATCAGGATTTCTGTTCGCCCAGTTAATCCACCCCATAGGATTGCTTGAAGCAGACTCTAAATTGCTCTCCATGTCCTTGGGCCCTTTTTGTCCATGCTTTGTGGTGCTTGCATTGGCAGTGCCAGCATCGCTGGCGAAGGCCAATGCTTCGCCAAGGCGCGAGCCAGCACGCGAGTCCCAACCCCCCCTTGATTCCAAGCGGCCCACGCCAGCGCGTCCAAACGCGCACCAGCTCGCTCCCGAAAGGCCGCCAGCACGGGGCTTCGGCGCGCGGCGCGGCACATGTGAGGTGCCCACCAAAACGACGACATGCTGTTGGGCGGCAAAGCAGCAACGGCAATTTCTTCGCCGGGTTCAAACGGCGAAGCGCTGGTGAAGGGTTCATCCACCTTCATGCTCTGTGTGCTACGCTCTCCTCCTTGATGACTAGTAGAATCTTGGTGGTTCAGAAGGGCAGTAAGGCTGCGATGAAGAGAAATTGAATAGAACGCTTCACGCGTCAGCACCTGTCCACCAAACAAAGCATCCCAAACGCTGTAAACAGGCCATCGATCTGCCAGTGTGGCTGCTGCTTGTGGCGGGGACATGGTAGCATTCGACAGCTTCACTTCAGCAACAGCAGCTGCGGCTACATCTGCCATCACAGGATCGCGTCGATTATCCTTGTAGTAGTGGTGGCCATACATTAGGACTGCAGTCCA
>Ga0307982_1003034_pt1 | contig 13417 bp, 12 predicted proteins | sample OrgLakmetagen989_FD_201847 | JGI IMG/M metagenome (GOLD analysis project Ga0307982, IMG submission 201847) | Saline water microbial communities from Organic Lake, Antarctica - #989 | ecosystem: Environmental > Aquatic > Non-marine Saline and Alkaline > Saline | place: Antarctica: Organic Lake...
CCTTAACTATGGACTGAATGTGAGGGTCTCGCTTTTTTCTGTTTTCCGCTGCTTTGAAGCCTGCCAAGGTGCGACCTTGGGAATCAGCTACGCGACTATTCAAGTTGGATTGACTAGAGAGGCAGGTAATCGTAGCATCGATGAGAACCGTGCGATTTTTGTTGTCTACCCCTATGATATCAGTGCGCCAGCTGAGGCCATCCTCGGGATTCGACAAGCGTTTCTCAAGGCGCCAGCTGTGACCAAAGTTAGCCGCGATAAGACATTCACACAATTGCTCCAGTAATGCGCCGTGTGTGTGGATGGCTCGTCCTTGCTGTTTACAGGTGCATTGCTTGTTCACGATCCGAGAGGAAAAGCGTTTTCCCACTGTCGCATTTATGTTTCCAAAATGGGTCCGATACAGGGATGATTCTAAATCCTCTATCTATCGTCTGCTGCTGTTGTCACTGTTGTCCACCTCTGTCTCGACAGCGGGACAGTCGGCCAATGCCTTTTAGCGATTTCACCGGCTTTGTTGATCTTACATTCTACCGTCTGTAGAGCACCACCGCAGGGTGCGTGACTACGACCCATACCTGTTGATCTGGAAGGACTGGGAAGTGACCACGTATCATTAGCGAGGTAGGAAACAAGCATCGCCAACAACAGGAACCCTCCCTGTATAGCTCTGCAGCTCCCAGAAGAGCCTGCAAACCCCACTGCTCACATATCGGCAGGCTTGTGGCTTGTCTAGGCTCTATTTTTATCAGGCAGCTATGTATTATTAGTGGCGCGCTCTAAGGCAGTAAGGGGATTATAATCCTACCTTTATTTTTTTGCTTTAGCTTGTTTTTTCTGAGCCCTAAGCTTTTTTGCTCGCTCGCGGGTATCGGGTATAATGTGTATGGACGAAACATGGGGCTCCTTCAACGCGCAGCGCGAAAACTTTAAATGCGAGTTAATAGTGAAGTTTCGCAATTGAAGAGTTGTTTACCAGTCAACTTTTTGCGCATAATCAGTTCGGAGTCGATTCGGGAATGCCGCTGCCGTCATTTAATGAAAGCGCTTTTGAGTAGCCCTCACTGCGCGCTGCTGCCTCATGTGAACTAAGTCAACGTCAGCGTGCTTCGGCTTCTTGGTGTACCTGCCACAAGTGAAAGCGCATTCGAAAGCGAAAGGTCAAAGGGCAAAGGTACGACGACTAAAAAAAAATATGGTAGAAAAGATGAGCGTTTCAGAATAGAAAATTCCAGCTACCTCCAGTGGCGAACGGCTTTGAGTTACATGTAAGCATTTTCTCATAATAACTCCAAAATATGCAAGCTAATCCACAGCAAAGAAAAAAAGAAGAAGAAACGCGTGCGCCTTGCACACACACACACCCGACACGCACCATTCGTAAAACTCGTCGAACTCAATGGTGCCGCTGTTGTCGCTGTCCACGTAGTCGAAAATGGCCCGCATTTCGTAAGGGGCCACCCGGAGGCCCAGCATCACCAGCAAGTGGTCGAGCTCCGACCGCTCGATGCGGCCCGAGTTGTCGCGGTCCACGGTCCGGAACACGCGGCGCACGCGCTGCCGGTGCAAGAACTCTTGGTCGCTGAGCTCGTGCACGTCGACCTGTTGGTCGTCGTCGTCGTCGTCGTGGTGGTGGTGGTGGTGCACCACCCCCAGCACCTTGGTGAAGTCGCGGTTGCCGGTGGCCCGCATCGTGGAAATGGCCCCCTGCAACTGCCCCACCATTTGAGACTTGGCGTTGCCTGTGTACACGTGGGGTAGGGGGGGGGGTGCGCGATGAAGGAACAGCGCATGAATGCATTTCATTATGGAGAACATGCAAGGCAACAAATGAAGGTCCTCAAAGATAGACACGCGGTAGTTTCTGATTCGATAGAAGATGCATATAAAAAGCAGCCAAGGAGAAATCTATATCAAACGCACTATTCACGTAGTCTTCGCCCAAAAGTTCTTCAATGATTTGGTACAGGTCGATGTAGCCGCGCATGGTGGTGTCGTAGCGCGCAAACAACGCCGCCACTATGTGCGGCTCAAACGGGTAGATCAAACCTAGCCGCTCCAACCCCCCCGTGAAGCTTTTCAAGTCCACAGCGCCGCGCGCGTCCCGGTCGAAGAAACGAAACACCGACCGCATGTGGAACCCCGCCAAGGGGGGCCCAAACGCGCTTTCTCGCAGCTTGTCCTGGAGCTCTTTCTCGGCGGCGTCGACCCGTTGCACGTCCATGCCTTCCACCTGGAGGTATGAAGTGAGGTATGAAGTGAGGTATGAAGTGAGGTGTGAAGTGAGGAATCACCAGGAAAGGGTGAAAACGCACTCGTTGCACAGCGCAGACAGAAATGTCTGAATTCGCCCGAACCTAGCCCATGTTCAACCGCGTAAATTCAAAAATGAAGCAACAAAAAGACAGCAACACGCGTACGGCTTAAAATAATACCGCTTCCCGGTAGTAGCGGCGCCTCGCCGCGACTAGGTCTTCTTCTGCGCGGCCCAGAGCCCCGCCTTTGGTAGACAAAATGTTAACAGGGCCGAGGTCGTTGTCGTCGTGCACCGGCTCGCCGTCCTGTAGTGATGGTTCAAAAGGTCAGTAACATAAAAGAAGAAAAATATGTCAAATGAATCGAAACGGGCGACAAAAATAACTAGAAAATAAAAGTGGTAAGTATTCATGCTAGTTTCAAGAGCTAATCTATCCTTGGCATGCGATGCTTGCACAGCTCAGTTGTTTCTTTTTATAAATACTTCACCCTAATATAATACCTGAACATGGTCGAAGTGGGAGCACGACGCAGCGCGCTTCGCCGGGTCCACGTAAGTTTCCCGGTAAATGCTCATGGTGCGAGTCACCCTAGGGTCTCCAGTCGGCAAGCTCGAAATGTTCTGCAGACCTTTCACGGTGAACAAGGGCTGGTTGATGGATTTGCCTCCCAAGCCCGACAATTGCGGCTTCGTAGTGCCCATCTTTTGCCGCAAGTCCGTGAGGTAATAGCCTCGAATCGGGTGTTGTTCTTTGTCGGACGCAGGCTTCAAGTCGTGCCGGTGCAAGCCGTCGAGGCCAATTTTTGCCAGGCGCATCGACTCCATCGAGGTCTTGCGATCGGAGCCTCGCAACGGGTTGTGCTTCGTCGCCGAAAAACGCTAAAAGAGGAGAGATGGGACAATAAGTAGATATGAATCATCGACATCAACCACAATCGAGTGAATAGTGCAACAAAATAAGCACCAAATCAGGACTAAACTCAATCTAGGTTCATAAAGCGGTCAGTTATGAGTCTTGACTGATTCGTGACGATGTTTGCAGCGGTTCGAGAAAGTGGTGGGAGAGACACAAATCGAAACACCAAAAAGTGCGCGAAAAAAACATCTACAACAAAGCTATTCAGTCAAGTTGCTTACCGACGTGTTTTGCATAGTCCTTGTTTTGTTGTTCATGGCGTTGTAAAAAGTGTTCTTGGCGTCCATCATGGTTGCAGGATTACCGACTTGCGAGCGGCCGCCGACAGGAGCAGTCGAGGGGCGTATACTTTCTTCCACCCTGCGTGTTGGTCCCCGGACGTCGTCCATTTCACGGAACATCATCGAATCTGCTGGAGATTCCATGAGAAGGACTTCTTATCGACTCGAAAATAAGTGCGACTTCGCTCAAGTTTATGACAAAAAGATGATCCACGCCTTCGACCTCCGAAAGGTCAAGCAAAAGTGCTCGGCGTTGAGTGTAGATGAGTGACGAGCCGAGGAAACAAAAGGATGATGCAGCTTGCAGCTTGGACCAAATGTATAAAATTTGGACCAATCACCAAGTCTTCATATTGCCAAGGATTCAAAAGACTTCGATCTTTGGGGTCACGGGGTCACCCACCCACCCATCGCACAACATCACCCTTTGAGGTCTCGAGAATGGCAGATAGGCAGCCGAACCGGTGTCGACTGCGGTCCTGGGCCATGCTTAACTGGCTTCTTCTCGCCAGTCTAGCAGCCACACCTGGTTCGCACTCTTCCAATTCCTTCCAAACTCTGTTTCTTGTTAGTGCCGGGAAGGCTTCGCTGCTTGTAGTTCTCTTGCCGACGCCAGTGGCACAGTGCTCGTAGATCTAACCTGCCAGCTTGATACCCGCTTGTATTTATTTAGCAGCCATTCCGAGGGCTTGTCTGGATAGAAGCTTAATTTTATGCTACTTACAACGTGCCCCTGTTTCTGTCTTTTCAGGAGCTGTTGCCGCTTTGTTGCCAGAAGTCTTCGTGTCGCCCTCGAGCAGTTCCTGTAGGTCTAGTTGCGGCGCCACTCTAAATACCTCATGCCCATCGCTACGATGTGGCATGTCACGCGCGGCTAACAACGGGACAGTGCGCCTCGCGGCAGGTTTGTACTCGGGGATTGACAATTACGGTTTGTCCGCCGAGCGCGGTGTGAACGGAACTGGCTTGTGGCTGGTGGGCGCCGGCAGAGACTCCACGATCATGCAGTGCCCCAGCTACAGCAGCAGCGAGAACATCTTGTGGCTCCGCTCTCAGGGGTTTGTGCAGCACGTCTCAGGGTTAACAGTGACGGGTTGCCGTGGGATTGAGGTTATCAATGCAACGCTTGAGGTGCACGACGCTCACTTCGCGAATGCAACGTCAGCCCTCAACGGCACTGGCATCGCGGTGCTCGGCGCCAAGGGCACTTCTTTGTCGATCGACCGCTGCAGTTTCGAGGGCCTTTCCGCGACCTTTGGCAGTGCTCTGATGGCCGAAGGGCCCGTGAGCGTCGCGGTGCGAGACAGCAACTTCACGGCATGTGGCATGGTGCCCAAGGCTGACGGCAACAATAACCACGACGAAGGTGGCAACGTGCTCAGTAGCATGGAGGTGGAAGCGTCCACCGGTGGCGCAGTGCTGCTCTTTGGCACGCGCGACGCGAGCTTTGAAGGCTGCCGATTCACGGGCAACGCGGCCCAGGGCAGCGGCGGTGCCGTCGCTCTGCAGAGCAGCGCCAACAGCGACGACGACGACGATGGGAACGGAGGCACGCACAGTAGCACGAGCGTTGGCCCCATGTTCAAAGACTGCCACTTCGAGGGCAACCGCGTCGTGCCGTCCGAAGCCTGTGCTGCTGCGCGAGCGTGCGACGCCGTGGGCGGGGCCGTGTACGTCGAAGCGCAGGACGTAAGCTTTCATCGCTGCACGTTTGCTGACAATGGGGTGCGGGCCAATTTGCTTACCGGTGGGCGCGGAGGCGCCCTCTATGTAACGCCGCTTACCCGCACGACCACTAGTTTTGACCTGAGCCCAAGCACATTGTCATCCACCCTGGGAAAAAGCTCAAGCCAAGCCGGTAGCAGCAGCAGCAGAGGCAGCAGCAGCAATGGTCAATCACAGAGCACTGTGGATCGCAGCGCGCAAGAGGGGCGAATTTTGCTTGACGCTTGTGTGCTCGTTGACAATTTCGTCAACTCCCCGTCGGGTTCAGCCTCCGCCTGCTTGGGAGGCGCCTTCTACGCGTCCTACCACACCGTGCTTTTACGGTCCTCAGTGCTGGCGCGCAACCGCCTCGACACGGTCTCGAGCGACGGGGTGACGGCGTCGGTGAACATCTTCAACCTGGCGCCTTTACAGGGGGGTGCCGTGGCGGGCCTGGAAATGGGTCTGCAAGTGTCCAACTGCTCGTTCGACGCCAATTCCGCGGGAGTAGGGGGCAGTGGTGGCGCCATGTGGCTGGAGACCAAGAGCGAAGCCAACATTACGGGCAGTATCTTCAAAAACAACGTGGCCTACACGGTACAAGAGTAGTTTCACGAACACTAGCGTAGCGACCACCCTTGCATCTATCCTGAGCGGCACGAACTGTGGCTCCTCTCACTCTTCGTGCATGAGTAATTTACCACTCGATCCAACTCGATCTATTTTGTAAAATCCCCATTCCAATACCCATCTCTCACTACTCCCTTGCGATGTATCTCACACTCTTCCTATTTCTTCTCTCTAGGCTTACGAGCGCGTGGCCAAAGGCGGCGCCATTGCGGCCCTCAGCGACGGCGTGCTGCGGATCGCCGACTCGGTGTTCGACAGCAACCGCGCCGCCGTGTGCCCCCCCTACGACTCGGGGGGCGCAGGGAGCCGCAGCGGGAGCAGCGCCCAGCCGCGGCAGCAGCTGCAGTGCGGGTCGGGGAGTGGGGGCGCCATTGCGCTGCAGCGCTCGGGAGCCTGGCTGGACCGAGTGGTGTTCGAGAACAACGTGGCCGAAGCCGGCGGCCAGGGCGGTGGTTCCCTAGGTGGCGCGGTGAGCTATCAGCAGCGGCTGCATGCACCGGCTCTTCCATTTTTTCACAGTCTAATCTTGTGTCGTTTTATCCTGGCCATTTTCCTCCACCACCCCCGTTTTCTCTTCCTCTCTTGTTCTTTTTAAGCCTCTCTTATAATTTCTTGGTCTGCTTTTCTTTTCAACCAGTTCACATTTTGCTCTGTTCACTCGCACACTCTCTTACAGATCAGCGTCGTGGACCCTGCGAGAGACCGAGTGCGGTTTCGGAGCTGCACCTTTCGCCACAACGCGGCCTGGGGCCAAGCTCTGGCGGCGTCGGGCGCGCATGGTTCGCGGGGCAGCGGCGGGGCCGTGGCCATCGTGGCGGGGGCGCCCCTGTTCGAGTCCACGCTCTTCGCCAACAATTCGGCGCACGCGGGGGTGCGCGCGCCTGCGTTTGGAGGCGCCCTCTCCGTGGCGTTCAGCGCCGAATCCAGCGTCCTGGGCTTCACCCAGTGCGTGAATTGCACCTTCACCTTCAACCGCGCGTGCCCCAACACTTGCCCCCCATGGAGCGCGCGCGACAACCCGCACTACACTCAGGGGGGCCACGGGGGGGCGCTAGCAGTGTCCGCCGGCTCGGTGCGCTTGACCAACTGCGACTTGAACCACAACCGCGCGTACAGCTCGCTGCTGTCCCCTGGGCTAGGGGGGGCTTTGTTTGCGACTGGTGGTGGCGGCATGGAGGGCGAGAACTCCACCTTCAGCTGGAACGTGGTGGTGCCGCCGCGGCCGCCCAAGTCCCGCACCGGCGGCTCGCTCATGGCGACCTTGCTGCACACGCACTCGATTGCGCTCGACGAAGCGACGCCCCACGAGTCGTACGTGTTTGGGAGCCAGGTGGCGGTGGTGGGGGCTACAGGGGGATCGAGCTCCAAGAGCCCGCCAGCCACCGCCAATTTTACAGGGTGCGGGTTTTGGCCCAGCTGCCGCGCGTCGCAAGTGCTGGGCTTGGGGGACTTGAACGAAGCCGAAGCGGCGGCGGCGGCGTTCAGTGCTGGGATGGTCCAGGGAAGGAGCGAGGATTGGGCGGCTCTGTTGGGGGCCCGGGGCTTGGCGGAGTGCTTCGACTTGGTGGCGATTGGCGCGGACATGAAGCTGGCAGGCCTCAACTCGCCGTGGACCAACGAGAACCCCAGCGACAGTCATCAGCAGCACAGCAACCAGTCGCTGCACGCCCTGGTGATTGCCATCGGTGGGAGCCACGCGGAAGAGGCTACAGGTGGCTCTACGAGCAGCGCGAATGGTGGTATTAGCAGTAGTGCTAGCAGCAGCAGCTCTAGTAGTAGTAGCAACAGCAGCCGTCACACTGCTACTACCACTGATCTCCACGGTTCAGTTGGCACCACAGTGACCGACGGAACAGCGAACTCGGCAAAGCCTGGGCGAGGCAAGTTAATCGTGGACACTTCGTTCCCGGCTGGGTTTGGCGTGTGGGCAGTGGGAGCGCTGGTGCAGATTGTGCCGCAGGCCACGAGCGACAGCAGCTACAACGCGGAAGGCCACTACGACGACGATGACGGCTCAGCGGCCCAGGCGAGCGCCTCCACGAGTTCGAGCGTGACCAAGACGGGCCACAGCCATGTGCTAGGGGTTTTGAAGCTGATCAACGCCACTTTGGAGACGGCGGTTGACTTGACCATTGGGTCCCGCGGCGTGCTAGGTCTCTCGGGGGCAGCGCTGGTGTCCCCCAACGCCCTCAACGACGGCCGCAGCAGCAACAGCGACGAGTTCAATGAGTACTTGTGCAACCCTAGCGCGCGGTACGCGAGCGGGAGCGCGAGCGGTGATGGCTTTGCGGCCGCGGACGCAGCCTATGCTTCCAACACTCGTCACCACCGTGACAGCAACGGGAACGGCAATCGCGGCAGCATCGACGACCAGAGCGGGTTGCCGCGTTGCCCGCTGTTGCGAGTGCGGGGCAGCGCCAAGCTCGGGCGCATTGAGCCGTGGGTGTACGTGGCGCTCGGGGTGAGCACCCTGGCGTCGTTGCAGAGCGCCGCAGAAGACGCAGGGTGGACTCCAGGCCAGTTCATGGAAGGCGCTTGGGAGTGGGGCAGCAACGGCCACTTTGCCCAGGCCTTCAAAGCGCTCGCCCAAGACGCGCTTTCGTTCCGCGCCCGCAACAACAACCTCCCCCTGTGCCTGGCGGGGATCGTGCTGGCGTTCGACAACGAGCTGGCGGACACGGCGGAAAATGGGGTAGGGGGCCTATGGGGCGGGTGGGGCTCGCACGACTTTCACTTGCCCCCGCGGCTCCTGCAGCAAGTGAGCCTCAACGACATTCGCCTCAACAACGCGTGGCTGGTGCTGGCCCAAAACGCGGCCCTCTTTGTGTGGACCGAGTCCCTGGTGATTCGCTCCGTGCCCGCGTCTAACCTGACGAGCAACGAATTCCGCACCGGGGATGCGGTGGTCGTTGGCGATGATCGTTCCATGGTGGTCTTGGACGGGGATTTGTGGCTTGAAAACTACGACCCGTTGCGGGACCGGATCGGGAAACTGGCCGCTTGTGAGGTGGCTGATGAAGATGATGTGGTAAGTGACCTTGACAACGGCACCGTCATTGGAGGCGACGACAACGACGGCTACGAAGACGACGAATACTCCAATACTACGGCGCCGTACCATCTTCAGGTTGGATTCAGTTTTTTTTCGATGTACGATAAAGCACCTTTTGGGTTGCTCAAATTAGCGCTACAATTGAAGATAGATTACATCGTGTAGATTTTTTTTTTTTCTCGTTCACTTCTTTTTGTCCAATGTGAACTCCACAGGTGCTCAGTGCGGCCATACAGGGTGCGTCGAGCCGCCTGGTGATTGAAACCTTGACCCGCGCGCACCGCAGCAAGGCCTACGTGTATGTGCACAACGCGTCGAGCGGGTGGGCGGGGGTGGCGGACCTGCGGCGAGCGCTCCAGCCCGAGTCGGTGGTGGTGAAGCCGTCCTCCGCGCTCGACGGCTGGCCGCAAGTGTTGGGCCAGCCGCAGCTGACGGCGTCGTGGGAGGTGAGTGGAAGCTGTAAAAATCAGGTGGACTGTTGAGTGTTCATTCCGAAGGAGCATTTACGATTTATGTGCAGTGGTAAATGTTTTGCTGAATTTGGTACCTCGTTCTTTCAGGCTGGAGAACCACGCAAATTTTAGTCTTGGCTTTTTGTAGTCAAAAGCACGCACAATTGCAACCTCAGGGGATGTTGACATCATGCACCTCTGTAGATGAATTGTTGAGTCCGAATACCAACGGGTAACTTTGGTGTGCGTTGGGTGTTACTTGCAGGTGGTGGACTTCGGCGTGGTGAGTCCGTCGAAAGCGGCCAACGTGCAGGTGCTCAGTGCGCAAGACGTGAACATGACCTGGCACATCGTGAACCAGAGCAGCAGGAGCTCGAGCAGCAGCGAGGGCCCTGACGTCACTTTCCACGGCGTTGCCGCGGTGGAACAGTTGACTTGCAGCAGCGTGCTTTCGTACAGCACGGTGGAGAGGCAAGCGAGCCGAAGCGGGGCCACGCAAGAGCAGCTCAACTGTTCGACTTGTCTTGCCAACGGCTGTTCCTACTGCGCGTCGAATGAGTTTGACAACAAGAAGAATGGCTTTGGCTGCGCTCGCAAAAGCGATGCCTCAGAGTGCGACACCGACGACCAGCCGTGGAGTTGGTCGCGTGGCGGCGACGCGAGCGGGAACTGGTTCGAGAGCAACTGCTGCCCCTTGCAGTGCTCGCAAGGAGAGTGGGCCTGGCCTTGGCAGAACCACAAGCGCGGTGAGTGCGCCATCCAAGAAGGCAGCGGGTGGTACGCGGTGGAGTGCCAGTGCTACAGTGGCTGGACGGGCGACGGGTGCGAAAGACCGTCTACGCGGGCCTACGTCGGGATGGTTGCCGCGGGGGCGTGCGTGTTGGTGCTGCTCGTGGGCGGGGGCGCGTTTTTTGTGTACCGGCAGCGGGTGAAAGAAATGGAAGAAGGCCACATGGAAGAGCTGGTCAACCAAGAGGCCAACACCTTGCGGGACTTGCGCGGGCGTTTGTTGAGGTCCAAGTCTTCCGACGACCGCACGTTGGGCTACGACGGCCGCCGCGAAGAAGGGGTGCAGAGCTTCTTGTCGGAACTCACCGAGAAGTTGGTGCTGCAGGACGTGATGGTGCCCTTCGAGCAGTTGACTTTGGAGAAAACGATTGGGGAGGGCGCCATGGGGGTGGTGTACCGGGCCAAGTTTCGGAGCGCGCAGGTGGCGGTGAAGCTCATCAAAACCCACGAAATGATGGAAATGGACGACGACGAAATTGCGCGCTTTCGCGCGGAAGCTTACCTCATGTCGCGCTTGCGGCACCCGAACTTGGTGCTGATCATGGGGGTCACGCAGTTCTACGCGGACAAGCACGAAATCCCTGCTCAAGTGATGGCTTCCGGCACCAATGGCGTTACTCTGACCAAGGGCTTCAAGGTGGGCGACCGGACCATTGGCATCATTTGCGAGTATTTGAACCGGGGCTCCTTAGCTGACGTGCTGTACGGCAACCAACTCGCGAAAGGGAAAAGTCCCAGCGACCAAGCAGCAGATGCTCAGCAACAGGCGCTTCAGGACACCGACCGCGCGGCGCACGGTAGTGGGAACGGCTTCGAGCGCAACCGGTTGGAGACGCCGTGGGTCGCAGGCGAGCTCTCGGACCCGAACCGCGAGTCCTTCTTCGATCGGAGCGGTGGTGGTCGGTCCTACAGCGACCATTTTGGGAACGGCGGCAGCAGCCATCACAACTTGCGGGACTCCATCGAAAGCGAACAGGGCGACCACGAGCCGGCTTCCCGCTGGTCGTACGAAATCATCCTGAGCTGCGCGCTGCAGGCCGCCCGGGGCGTGCTCTTCTTGCACTCGCAGTCGCCGCCGATCGTGCACCGCGACCTCAAGTGTTCCAACTTGGTGATCGACGACAAGTTCGTCGTGAAAATTACGGTCAGTTGGATTGCTATGTTAGGCACGTGAGTAATTATGCTGTGACCAGAAAAGCTTAGTGGGTATGGCTCCAATTGCTTAAGCCCCATGTTTTAAGGGATCACTGCAGCACTTCATGAGTTCCTCGATCATATCATAGCTCTTGTGATATTTGTAGAATAACTGTTTTTATTGTTTTGCCATTGCTCTTTTATGCCGTCAATTCTTCTGCTTCAGGACTTCGGCATGTCTCGGTTGTTGCCGCAGCAAGTCGCTGAAGAGCTTGACTTAATCAATCACCGTAGCGCGTCTCCAGCGCTGAGAGGTTCATTCATGCACGCACCTGACTCAGACGTCATGGGCTTTAGGAAATCTTCTTCGCCAAACAACTCAGAATCAGAGAGGGTAACCCACGTGGCTGCTAGCAGTGATCTCAGCAGAGACAACAACTACAGTGGTGACGATGGCAACAGCGAAGGCGTGAATGCCGCCTTGTCTCCGGCGCTCAATTCGCTCTTGCCCACGGCGCTCGATGACCTGGAAGCGCAAGTTGGCGTGACGTCATCAGACCCGCAGCTGGAAGACCCGCGACAGCAATCCCGCCACCCAACCACAAGTGCTGGAGTTCGCGACGCCGGCTTTCACAGCAGTAACGGTGGGAGTGCAGATGAAGAACAAGAAGATGGCAGCCGTGGTGCTCCTCCCCCGAACTCTGTGGCAGTGGCGATGCCGAAGCCTCGACGCGCGGTGCCTGCTTCGGTCGATCCCGCGGACTCAACCACCACCACAGCAGACGCTCCGCCTCAGCCTCTTCAGCCTCCGCCTCCCGTAGCCCGCAGCATTGGAGAGCGCGTTTACATCACCGACGGTGCGGGCGTGGCCATGACCTCGAACGTAGGCACCGTCGCTTGGTGCGCGCCTGAAATCTTCAACAACGGCCAAGACGCGACCACGTCGTATTCGCTCGCCGCCGACACTTATTCGTTTGGCATGTGCTTGTACGAACTCGCTGAACGGCGCGCGCCTTTTGACCACTTGTCATCCAGGTTGGGGTACAATCGATTTGAAGAGAGCATGAGCGAGAGGGGTAAAGCTGGCGTAAAGATCGTTCTTGTGTGCCCACAACTTTTCTCTCGTATGAAAACTTTCTTACTCCATTTACTCACTAAGCACACAAGCTCATCTCCATTGTGCACGCAGGTTCGACATTGTCGACGCGGTCCTGCGCGGCGACCGCCCGTCCATCACTTGTCCTTTGCTCATGCACGAGCAGCCTGCTTACCGTGCGCTCATGGAGAAATGCTGGGCGGCCACCCCCGAGCTGAGGCCCGCCTTCCTCGAAATCGTGGAGACCCTGGAAGAGCTCTACAGGGAGGAGCGCGCGAACAACAAACGCCTGGAGGCCGAGGCCCGCAACGCGTCGCGCTCGGCGTCCCAAACGTACCGGAACACCTCCAACTACGGTGGCGGAGGAGGTGCTCGTGGTGCGCACGGTGCTTTCAACCCCATTCACCGCCCCCCGCGCGTGCTCTTCGATTTGCCCACCTCTCCCCGCATCAGCGGCCCCACGGCCAACATTGGAAACAGCATCGACGGGAGCACGTCCATGCACTCCACCCACGATGACTCCTACTACTACAACAACCCGCGCACCGCCAGCATGAACGACTACGCGAACGCCCCGTCGTACTTTGACGGCAAGTTAGGGCCTGGAAGAGCGGGCTATCTGCAATCGCGCGTCAGCACCGATGGCAGCCGGGGCGAAACATACAGGCCGCTCTCATCTGGTGAAGAAACGCCACCTCCCCGGGCTCGTGGTGGGAGCGTACAGACGTTGGCGCGGTTCATTCCGAACTTAGGCCTGGGGCTGTTTCACCCCAATGACAACAGAAGAGACCAGCGCCGATCTCGCGTCCGCCAGAGTTTTTGAGTTCAGAGGTTCATGTGTTTGTGCACTTTATGAGCCATGAGCCCAATAGCTCAAGAAAAGCATGTTATATGAACCCCGAGCCAGGCTTCCAGTCCGGCCCGGGGGACTCTGGAGACGCCGATTAGGTGGCATCCTGTCTGCTAGTTACTAAATCCAGTCCCCCCCTCGGGGGGCTCAGGAAAGCATGCCGAACTCGAACTCGAACTAATACAAACCCAAATGACACAGAAGCCAATGCTGCGGGCAGAAGTGGGAATGCGCGTGCGTTGCGCAAACAAAGCAA
>Ga0307982_1003035_pt1 | contig 13416 bp, 12 predicted proteins | sample OrgLakmetagen989_FD_201847 | JGI IMG/M metagenome (GOLD analysis project Ga0307982, IMG submission 201847) | Saline water microbial communities from Organic Lake, Antarctica - #989 | ecosystem: Environmental > Aquatic > Non-marine Saline and Alkaline > Saline | place: Antarctica: Organic Lake...
ACATTGAGACGATGCCCTGCTGGGGCAAAAATAGCCCAGAGAATTGCCTCGTGGACCTGGGACGTGACACACGAACGAGCACTCAGTCCCGCCGACTTGTTCGGAGGAAAGGCGCCAGTTGGAGCCTGAATTGGCCTTCTGGAGCGAATTCGCTAGCGCATATGCAGCTCAAGTGCATTCTTTATGTGCCTCTGTGGCTGCTGTGTACTTGCCTTTCTTTGTTTTTGGGAGAGTATTAACTAGACTAGACTAGACTAGACTATAATTGCTATTCATTTCGGGTAATAAAAAGCCTCGTTCTAAAGAGCCTCTATGGAATTCCGTTATTGGTGTGTGCTACGTGCGAGCGCTATAGCTTGAACATATATCGCCTGGTTGTGTACCCTTTTTGCTTTATCAATTCTAATTTAATCAATTATCAAAAGCAAGCGGCCTTCTTACTTCTTGATCTTGCCAATGAAGGAGGAAGGAGGATGGGCAAACTACTTTACAACCGGAAATATGGTAGATCGCAGTAGTGACCTGGACTAGTGGTGGCCATGAGTTGAAGAAGGGCAAGAAGCGCGAAGGAGCGAGAAGCGAGAAGCGACAAGGCGACTTGGCATGAAAAAGACATAAAAGTATGTTCTAATATAATGATTATTCAATAATAGTGCCGTCTCCATAATTCCATCAATCGCATCTAGGCCTCCGGAAAAAAGGCCGAGCCTTCTTTTTGAAGATTCCTGGGAAAAAAAGGCAGCAAAAAGGCAAGCCAACGGACAAATCCCTAGCCCCAACGGACAAATATTTAGCCCAACGGACAAGTGAATATCCCAACGGACAAGTGCTTTTCCTCCCTGTAAAAACATTTACGTAAAAAGTACGAGCCCGGCTTCCGAGCCGGGCCAGGGGATTCCTATGATGCCGCCTAAATGGCGCCCTTCCCCTGTATAGCTACTAACACCAGTCCTCCCCTCGGGGGAGGCGCGAAAAAGTACGGAGCCCTAATCGCATCCATTCAACCTCCATTTTTTACCGCGAATGAAGATACGACAGCGCGTCCACCAAACGGACTAGTAGGTTATATGCGGAGCATTGCTGCTGCCGTTGATTCTAAGGCTTTAAATAATTAAACCTATTGGCCGCATGGAGACGTTCGATTTGACGGTACGTGTTCGAGCATGTAGTTAATTGATTTGCGTATGACGAGTTTTGTTTACATTCGAAGTGGTTGCAATTAGGGTGACGACGAGATCCCGGCCGGCGGATATGCACCAAATCTAGCTCTTGGGGCTGTAGTAGATCTTTCTGCAATTGCAGGTAAATCATTGGGTTTCAGTAGGAGCTTAGCCTAGTTTAAGAATCAAACACCGTCTCATAGCGTACTTGATTTGATTCCGGCTAGGAAGTTTGTATACTTGTAGTGAGCGCGCGCAAATTATACTCAATGTCTAGTTGCATTGGTGCCGCGTTTTTTAATTCGTGCAGATGGGGATGTAGACGTCGATAGCGGGAACAGCACCGAACTTGACTACTCTGAAGATGAAGACGACGACGACGAAGCAGGCAGCTACGCTGGCGCTACAAGTGGTAGTTCTGTCCGGTGCAATGCAACCAAAAACCGTGGAGTCCATAGTAATGGCGACAAAGACGTTAATGCAGCGGTGCGGAAACGTAAGCGAGTAGACACTCACCAAGTTGTCGACAAGGCTATGCGTACTGAGCCTGCCAAGTCAGCTCCCCTAGCTTCAACTAAAGCTTCTGCAGCAGCAGTAGCGGCAGCGGTCTCAGCAGTGTGTCAAAATGGAAATAATACAATTGCCAACAAGAGCACCAACGGTATGCCTAATTCATCGAAAGAAAAAAGTGGGAACGTCAATGGAGCCACAAAAGACTCGACTCTGTCCGCAGCTGAACGCCAAGCGCAAATGCGGCAGAAATTCCGCGATGCCAAGGCGCGCGAAGCTGCCTCGTCTGGAGACGCCGTTGCCCGGTTCACGCAAGTGCCCGAAGCGGCGTCCAAGGCGCTGAAAGTGTCGTCCATCGCGACGGGCCCTTGTCGCCGAACGTCGCTCGACCCTGCGATGGCGGCCCTGGCAGCGGCCCGGCGGCGGCGGGGGTGGAACGACACGCTTTCAACGATTGAGCGGCGCAGAAGTGGAGACCACGACAAGGCGCTCATTACTGAAGCAGCAACAGCAGCACCAGCACCATCAGCAGCAGCACCAACAACAGTAACAGTAGCGCCAGCAACAGCAGCATCAACAGCACCAGTAGTAGCAGCGCAGGTTGAAGCGCCACCGCGAGTATCTCAGGAGACGAATGTAAGCATGAGAAGTAGACCAAGAAGCAGTGTAGACGGAAATACAGGAGCTGCGGCAGTTAGAACAGCGCCAACAAAGGCATCGCCGCCGCCGCGGGTGACTCCAGAGACCAGTTTCGTTGATAGCTCTGACGACGACGACGATATCCTTGAGATTCTAGAGATGCAGCAGCCCAGCTTTCACTCTAGTCGACGATACACTAGCTCCCACATGGTAGATGCTGCCATGGCTGTCTTAGACGTAGTGTTTGCCGGCAGCAGCAACAGCAGCAGCAATTCGAGAGGTAGTGTTGGCAGCGGCAGCACTACCAACAGCAGTAGCAGCAGTAGGAATAGCAGAAGTAGCAGTAGCAGCAGCAGCATTGTGGTTGGCAATAGCAGGAGTGGCAGTGATATTGATGGAGCTCGCAGAGAGAAAAGTAGCGCTAGCGTGAACCAATCACTAGACAACCCGACGATGGATTTGTCCAAAGAAGATGATGATGCGCAAAGAGGGGAAACTGTGCCAGATGCTCCCGAGCCTCAAGGCACCAAGCAACGGAAATGCAGCCCCAAGTTTCCTCCAAGCAAATGCCCTGCAACTTCGTTGCCCTCGCCGTCTTCGTTGTCTCATCCTCAGTCTTCTTCATCGTCGCCGTCGTCATCTTTGCCTCAGCCATCATCATCCTCCACTTCGTCATCATCGTCCTCGTCTTCGTCTTCCTTTTCCTCTTCGTCCTCATCTTCAACTGCTCCTCTACCGGCGCAACCCACTCGGTCTTCTTCACCAACTCTTGATGCCAAGCCCAAGCCTACTCAAAGCGCGTCCACCTCAAATAGCACCAAGCCCAAGTGCAAGACGTGTGTTACCACGGGCGATCGTTACCCTCGTTCGTTGTGCGATGCCTGCCTCCGCTGCTATTCTCACTGCAAATGTGGCACGGGTGGTAAACCAAATTGCGCGTAAGTAATGCCCCGCTATTCCTTGCAAGCAGCACTCCTGCCCGTCCATAGTTGTACACAATGCCATCATAATGTACGCTTCGTTTGATGCCATCTTTGTCCTTTTTCGCCCACCGTTACACATGGAAACCCACTAAGAATTTGCACGAATTTGCATGAAATCAAGAAATGCACATGTGCTCACGAATTATCAACTCCCTGGATTTGGGGCTGTCTTGGTGTTGTAATCATCAGTTGCAAATTGTGCGAGAAACGCCTTTATTTGTACCTGAAGCGCACACAAATGCGGAGCTACTCAGCGTTTGAACGCGCACAACTCGAACGCCAACGCGGCATTGAACAGGTAATGATTTCCAACTTTCTTCCAATCTGGAAGTTGTTTCTTCTTAGACTGATGCACACATGAAATTCTTTTTTCGTGCATTCAAGCTGCTTACAATTGTTTTCTTTAGAACTTTTTCGAAACCACACCACCTGTAAGCATTGCTGTCTCATCATGCTTCAGGACAAGTTGCTCCGTGAAGCCAAGGAGCGGTTCATGCAGCAAGCAGTCAACCCTGCAGACCCGTTTGGTTCTTCCTCGTACGCGCAAGGCCAACCGCACTATACTCCTGAGTTCCGCGGGAACGGTCGATTCAATAAGGGCAACAACAGCGGTAGACAACACCGCCAAAGCAATCAGGCTCACTACACTGCCAGTAGCAGCAGCAGCGGTAGCAGCAGCAGCACGAGTCATACATCAGGACCCTCGCAAAGTAGTAGCGGAAGTCCGCATTGGATGTCTGCAGACCCTTTCGTTTGCTTGAAACTGTCCAATCGAAGCGCGCAGCTGGCTGAAATCAAAGCCCAGTACCGTCGGCTCTGCTTGCTTTACCACCCGGACAAGTCCACTCACCCGCAGGCCACCGAGGCATTTATTGCCATTTCGAGAGCTTATCGAGAACTGTCGAACCAATCTTGATGGACATCTTTTGATTGCTACTTGCCTGCTTGCCTGTTTTTTTTTTTTGAATGCTTATTTGTAGATACCCAAGCGCGAGAACTCGGAGCTAGTTGCCAGCCGCTGATACTTAAACTGGTATAGCACTAGAGGACTAGAAAACACGCAATGCAAACACATACGGGTTTGACGTCGATACCTGGCATCACCGCCTAGTAGTGCCTCTGAGTAGTCCTGTTTCTCATTTTTTAAAGGAAAGTTATGATGAACTAATCTCAAATCTCTAGACGCGAAACTCGCATTTCCCGAACCCAGTCCTTTGGAATAGACTACCCTACTCTAGCCCAGTAGAAGGCGCAATGTAACGCGAGCTCGAAAACTTATTGCACTCAACCCAGCTACATCGAGTATACCAGCTTTAAAGCCAACTGATCATTCAAAAGTGGTAACATCAGCGGTGCTACGTGGCCACCAAACTTTCCCAAGCACCGCGCAAAACCGACCCAATTACGACGCGATTTCGGTGCGAATAGTCCTCCGGAAATACGCCCTGCTTTGCGTCCAGGTACACTTCATTGTCAAGAGATGTCTTTGTGGCATTGGCACTGATCTTATCAGCAACGGTAGGATTTTCCGCAGTGGGTGCAGTTCGTGGCATTGTGAAAGTGTGAGCGGCACAAAAGCGAGCACTTGTCACCGCCAGTCGAGCTCGATTGACCACGGCCATGGCGTCAGCTTGCTGAGGCGAGTCTTCTGACTCAGCCAACGTCATCACACAGCGCAAGTCGGCATGCTCATCGTTTGTAACACTCAAGGGCATTTCATTCATGAGATCTTTTTGTTTTACTCCTGTTGTCGAAGATTCTTCGGAGTCCTGGCCCTCACTTCCCAGAGTTTTTGCAGCTCCAATAGCCACCACGTTGTTGGCAGAGGTTGCAACTTCAAGAGGGCGCTTCTTAGAAGGTCGAGCACCATTGCCATCATTTGAGGCTCCAATATCGGCAATACTTTCTACTCCGCTGGCAGGGGCAGAAACTTTTGATGTTAAGGCCCCATTACATTTCGAGCTCAAGGCAATTATTTCGTCTTGTTGCAAGCCGCAAATTGCTGCGAGATGCCGCGTGGACTTGGCTTTATCTATCTTCTTCAACAGCGCTTCAACTGAGGCCACAGGTGAATTGCTTGAGTGGGATTTGGGCTTCTTGGCGTCCTGTAGTTCTCCAAAATTTCTATCATTAGGATCTAAGGATGCACCACTTCCTGAAAGTGCAAGTGCCGCATGAAGAACGATTGAAATCTTTGATTGGGCGTCAGCCAAGAGAAAGCTATCTCCACAGAGTACCATTACACTAGCAACCATTCGCACTCCCCTCAGAGCCTCTTCTGATGCTTTGAACGAGTCCCCTGCTGCTGCGGCCACTGCATTTAGTGCAGCTGTTGTGGTGGCTTCTACGGCTGCAAAATTACTGGCTATATCACTTTCCATAGGTCGTTGTGCAGGCATCGATACCTTTGATACGCTGCCATCGTTTGAAGTTTGAGAATGGGGCAGCTCATTTCCAACGGGAAGACACATATTACTGTTGAGAGGCGTTGCTGATTTTGACGTTGAATTTGCTCGAAAGTCCTGCGGCTCGGGATTGGTCAAGAGGGCAAGGCTGGGGTGGCTCCGAAAGCAGCACGTGCAAATGGCAAAGCTTGCGCGTTGGGCGATCGCAAGGCTCAACGCCGCCTCACTCAACCCACCGCAACAATGCAAGCCAAACACGATGTCCGCAGGCTCCACGCACAAGGGCGGAGACGAAAGCGAATCGGCACCGATTTTTTTATTAATGTGGCTGCTGCCCTCTTCTTTCGCTACCACTGCGGCTTCTTCTTCTGTGGTCTTTGTTGTTGTGCCTTCTTCTGCAGCCACTGCATTCGCTGCAATGCCAGCGGTTGACGATGCTGTAGTAGCATTTGATAGTAAACCAAGTACACTCCCTTCAACGAAGCTAATAGTGCTTGTGGCGAGTCCCAGTGCGGCTGCGCGCTCGCGGCCTGCAGCAAGGGACGGGGCGTTGTTGTCGACCACCGTTATTTTCACTCCAGCACCCAGGGCCAAACAACACACCAGTGCTAAGTCGCCGCGGCCGCCGCCCACATCCACTAGATGCACTATGCTGCCACTGCCGCTGCTACTGTTACCGCTATAACTGATTTCATCGTCGCCACTGACGTCATTTACACCCTTGCTATCGTTCTTGGCTGCATGCACGAGCCCCTGAGCGCGGCGCTCCGCAACTAGTTGCGCCAGCTGAGCGACCATCCACCTGGTTAGAATACCGCATGAAGAAGTGTGTTGAAGGTTCACTTTGTCAAGATTTTATAGGCACGAGCTGTGAGATGAAGGCTCCTATCAACTTGAAATCAAATTGGAGTGATTTTTCTCAATTTGATAAGCACCCCACACAAGTAATCCATTCTCCAAATTATTATCAAGGCGTGCTGTACCGAATTTGAGGCTTTTTCTTCAGCTCGAGGTACTCAATGCGAGCTTCATCAGATGGGTCTGGCAAATTAAGGGATGGCTCGAGGGCACCCCAGTTCCCAATCAGCGCTTCACTTGACAAAGTAACAGCACTCTCTTGAACCACAGAAGCATCTTCAATTGAAGCGGCACCCTCAAATTTTGCAGCAGCATTCGCCGACAGATCGCTACTACTTGCAGGTGTCGTAGTTGCGAGGCCTTCTTCGCTAAATTTACTTCGCTCTCCAATTTTAGCGTCTACAGTTTCATCTGTATCCGTATCCTCCAACAAGAGTGGCCAGCGTGCTGAGACCCTCTGCAACGCAGCCCATTCGCGCTTCGATGTTTTGCGCAGCCGCTGCCGAGGCCCCGTTCGCCGCCCGTCAGCTGTGCGCATCGCGTCGCACACTGCCTATTCAAATCAACAAGGCAGCAAATGAAGAAGATGTGTAAACGAGTTATACAATCCTTTTCTACTTGAAGTGCGAGCTGCACCCTTGTAGTGCAACTACTAATAGTAGCAAAGCACCTTGAGCGCATCGCGCAGCTTTCGATCAGAACGAAACACGTCTCGAAATCGCCCCACACGTCGCCCACCCTCGCCACTACTGCTCTGTTCGCTACCAGCACCCGACGACATTGTGATTTCATCATTTCCACCAGTGGTCAGTGCATGCTGTTCTAACGCCATTTGACGAAGTGAAGCTAGCTGTGCTCGATCGCATCCGCCCAGTGCAGCTCCCACGGCGGTAGCAGCCGCAGCTGCAGCTACGTCATCCTCAGCACAAAGACTTCCACTTTCGCTACCACCGCCGTTGTCTTTATCAGCTGTTGTTGCCGCTGTAGCGACAAGATCCCAGCCGTCTAAAAGCAGTTTGAAAATGGCCCAGGGCTCGGCTGCGCAACGCACCACGGCGGCTTCAGCGACTGCAACGTAGCGGCGCTGCTTCTTGTCGATTTGAACAGAGCCCTGAACCACGTGCAAAACTGTGCCTCGGCATAGCAGCCCGGCAAATTCGGCCGCGTTAGCTCCCGTAAGAGCCCCTGGGCTACCTACCCAACCGAGCGACCACGAAGCTGTGTGCAAGTGTACCCGTGTGGATGCTTTACCTGGCTTGATTGGCCCGGGCCCGAACTGGCATTGCAAAAGGCACCCAACAATACTACCACCTCCATCCGACTCTGACCGCAGCACCTTTTCTACAACTAGAAGTGGCAATTCCACTGCTAAAAGGCTATCTGCACGGTCGAGTTCACCTGGTGTGCGCACCTTTTGAGGGTTCATTATTATAAAGTTAATCGTAGCTAACAAATCCTACTAGCTTCAGTAAGAGTTGGCACAATGAAATCGCTAGAACAGACAACTCCAAGCGTTAAGTTTATGGGATTTTCGATCAATCAATTCATAGGGATCAGTAATAAACTTGCTATCTGGCGATCAAGCGTCCGCAGGAGGAGATAAGAGCTAGCTAGAGAGGAAAGGCAGAAGGATGAAGGGCATTCAGTAGACTAGCATGATGTTTGATGATGAGAAGCGACGAACGACGAGGAAAGCGAGGAAGGAGAGAACGACGACGAGACGACGAAAAGATGAGAGTTCAAAGATTTCTGGCCCTTCGGGGGTTCGGGGCCTTTCTCAAAAAAGCCCGGCTTCCGAGCCGGGCCAGGGGATTCCTATGATGCCGCCTAAATGGCGCCCTTCCCCTGTATAGCTACTAACACCAGTCCTCCCCTCGGGGGAGGCGCGAAAAAAGAAAACGTGACAAAGTATATTCTAATTTACCGTAGGATTGATGACATTTACCATAAACACAGGAATCCATCGACGTCATGTGAACCACTCGCTGAGAACTTTTCAAGTTGTGGCTTACGGCGCCCATTGAATCTCGACCATTCGATAGCTCTCTCAGAGCGCTCGGCTCCTTACAACCATTTTGGCATCGCGGCGCTCAAACTGCGTTCGTTACAGAATCGCTACCCTGTTTTCGTTTAGTCAACAAATATGCCATCTAAAAACAAGAAGAACCAGAAGGGGAAGGCCGCCGCCGATGTTGACGATTTGGTGAGACAACACTTATTGTATAGCGAGTAGAATGGTTGTTAGGAGTTAATAGTGTGCAATTTTGTCTACAGTGTGGGTAATTTATTTTCACTAGCTGTTTCACACTAGGCTGAAGTGCATTACGAAGGCAGGAGCCTGGGTTCATACACATAGATTATTCGAATCAGCTGCCTCATATGTTTTCGTTGGTGGGTTATATATTTTACAGGACTCGGTCCTAGAAGCTGCTGCGGCTGGTAATGCAGAAGCTGCTGATGCAGCTCCTGCGCCGCCTGCTGCCGCCGAAGAGGCAGCTCCGTCCGCTCCGCCTGCAGCAACAGGGGAGGACGCGGCGGCTGGTGGTGGTGCAGCTGCGCCTCCGGTCGATGCAGCGGCTGCGTTCTTAGCCTCTATGGGGGTTGCCAAGCAGGCTGAAGGCGGTGGCGGCAAGAAGGACGACAAGAAAAAGAAGAAAGGCAAGCCCAAAAAAGCCGGTGGTGGCGGCGATGACGCGGAAGGTGGCGAAGGCGCTGCTGGAGAGGACGCAGCTGCTGGCGGAGGCGCGAAAAAGGCGCCAGAAAAGGAGAAGAAAATGTCAGCTGCGGGCAAGATCGCGGCCGAGCGCCTGGCCAAGGTGCAAGCCGACATGGCTGCAGCCGAAGCAGCAAAAGCTGCCGCCGAAGCCGAGGCCAAAGCCGAGGAAGAAGCTGCCAAGGCCGCGGAGCGGGAAGCAGAGCGGCTCAAGGAAGAAAAGAAGGCCAAGGCGGCGGCCAAAGTGGAAGCGGCCAAGAAAGCAGGTACTTACAAAACCAAAGCCCAAAAGGAGAAGGACAAGCTGGTGGCGGCGCGCTTAGAGGCCATGAAGGCGGCAGGGATGATTCGCGAAGAGGATCTGGCAGGGGGTGGCGCCAACCGCGGGACCGCCAGTAAACCGGTGTACGGCAAAAAGAACAACGGCAAGGACAAAAAGGGCCCTGCGCAAGAAAAGGCCAAGGCGCCTGAATCTGACAGTGCTGCTCCTGCCGCCGCAGCAGCGGCGGAAGTGCCCGACAGCTGGGACGACGAACCGGAGTCCGCTGCGAAAACGGAGGAGGCAGCAGCTGCAGTTGAGAAAGAGGTTGAAGAGGAGGGCGACGACGACGCTTCTTGGGACGCGGGCTCGGACGACGATGACGTAGCCGTGGTGGCGATCGAAGGCCTGGAGGAAGCTAAAGCCATTGCGAGCGGGGAGGACTTGGCGGTGCTGGAAGCGCGCAAGGAGGCGGAAGAGCTCAAGAAGCTGGACGCGGCCCGCCGGGAACGCGAAGCCGCGGCCGCGGCCGACGCGGAGGCCAAGGCGGCGGCGCGCGCCACCCAAGAAGCCAAAGACCAAGCCGAGAAGGAAGCCAAGTTCACCAAGGCCAACAAGGGCAAGGGCGGTGCTGGTGGCGGCGCAGCTGCTGAAGGCGAGGACGGCGACGCGGCTGGAAGCGGTGGGGGGTTGTCCCTCGCGGCAAAAGTAGTGGACACCAAGTCGATGAGCAAAGCGCAGCTGGAAGCGCACACCCAGAAGCTGGAGGCGAGGGATGCGCGGAAAGCGCGGGAAGCGGCGAACGAAGCGCTGCGGACCACGGACAAGCTCCGGTGCCCCATCGTGTGCATCATGGGCCACGTGGACACCGGCAAGACCAAGGTGGGTGCGATTACGTGAAGGGAAGATGGGACAGGAAAAAGGGAAGTTGAACAGCTTTTCTCAACTGTTATTGTTTTCAAAGTTTTCTCTGGCCATTTTTGAATTAAAAAAATCATTCCTAATTTTTGCTCTTTTCGTGCTTAACAGCTCTTGGACAAAATTCGGCGCACCAGCGTGCAAGACGGCGAAGCTGGGGGCATCACCCAGCAAATCGGCGCTACCTTTTTCCCGGGGACCACCCTGCAGGAGAAGACCAACAAGCTGAACAAGGCCATCAAAATGGACCTGCAGCTGCCGGGCATGTTGGTGATCGACACCCCAGGCCACGAAGCCTTCAGCAACTTGCGGAACCGCGGCTCGAGCCTGTGCGACATTGCGATCTTGGTGGTGGACTTGATGCACGGCTTGGAGCAGCAAACGCTGGAGTCGATCGAAATGCTTCGGGCCAAGCGCTGCCCGTTTGTGGTGGCCCTCAATAAGGTGGGCGTGAGTGAGCGAGAGTGTGGGTGTATTCGTTGTCTTGAAGCTCTCATTGCCTCCTGTATGGTTCCCCTCGAATTCCTTTTGTTTCTTTCGCGCTTATATATTTTGTGCGAACTTCGGAGAAGAGAACCCTTTGATTTTTGATGATTTTTGTTGCTTCCAGGTGGACCGCTGCTACGGTTGGGTAGAGTGCAAGGACCTCGAATTCCGGGAGGCTCTCGCGCTGCAGCCGGCGTCCACCCAGGAAGAGTTCCACCACCGGATGAAAGGGATTCGCGTGCAACTGATGGAGAAAGGCTTGAACGCCGAGCTGTACTGGGAAAACAAGGAGCTCGCTTCCACGGTGTCCCTGGTCCCCACGTCGGCGATTTCGGGGGAAGGCGTCAACGACTTGCTGCACATGTTGGCCCGGCTGTCGCAGCAGCGCCTGGCCAAGCACCTGTCGTTCAGCCCCAACTTGCAGTGCACGGTGCTGGAAGTAAAAGTGATCGACGGCCTGGGCTGCACCGTGGACGTAATTCTCGTGAATGGGCACCTCGACAACGGCGCCACCATTGTGGTGTGCACCACGGACGGCCCAGTGGTGACGCAAATTCGCGCCTTGCTGACCCCGCCCCCCAACCGGGAGCTCCGGGTCAAGTCCCAGTACGTGCACCACGACAGTCTGGAGGCCGCCGTGGGGATCAAAATCTGTGCTCCCGGGCTGGAGAATGCGGTCGCGGGTTCGCCCATCATGGTGCTGACTCCCGAAGACAACGTGGACGATTTGAAGGACGAAGTGATGGCGGACTTCGCAGCGCTCGCCAAGGTAGGCATTAGGCTGCTGCTTTAGTATTGAATGTCAAAACAGGAAAAGAGCACGAAGGAAAGTAGAGAGGCATTTGCCGATACGAGTTTTTGTTTCGTTACGTCTGCCCGGCAATGAGGTGGTCTTTGATTGAACGGCGTGCTAAGTTTTAAAATTGCTTTTGTCGTTCTCATCCTGTCATCTCCCTTTGTGTTCTTTTTCTTCCTCTACCCCTCTCTTCTTCAACAAGGGCCTTGCCACCGACCCGGAAGGGGTGTTCGTGAGTGCTTCCACGCTGGGCGCCCTCGAAGCATTGCTGGTGTTCTTGCGCAACGAGTGCAAACCCCCCATTCCTGTCTCCGCGCTGAGCATTGGGCCCGTCTACAAGCGCGACGTGATGCGGGCTGCTCTGATGCACGAAAAGAAGAAGCCGGAATTCGCCACCATTTTGTCGTTCGACGTGCCCATTGACCCGGACGCCATGGCCTACGCCGCGGAAACCAAAGTGCAAATCTTCACTGCTGACATCATTTACCACTTGTTTGACCAATTTACCAAGGTACATGTGCACTTGCTTGCTGCTGGAATGATTTTATGCTCATTTTTGCACATGTCGATACTTTTGAGCTGCATTCATGCATGACCATGCATCAGTGCCCTAATTGTTTTTACAAGCCTTCCTGATCTCTCTATCTTACGTGTTTTTCCTGGTTTGAATTCTGCAGCACCGCGCTGCGACCTTGGAAGAAGAAAAAGCGAAAGCAGTGGACATTGCGGTCTTCCCGTGCGTGCTCAACATCATGCCCAAAATGGTCTTCAACCAAAAGGACCCCATCATTTGTGGCGTAGAAGTGATCGATGGCATCCTCAAGGTAATTCAATCGAAGGAGCTTACGGCGTTTTGGAAGCATGTGCTTCATGCACTCAATGTACCTCCACTTTTATATCTATTCATTATTATCGCCCCTTTGCCATCATTTAGAATTTAGGAAACTCTTGCAATGCAGGCTTGCGCCGACGTGTACCCGGTGGTTATTTGACACGTGTTCTGCTTGCTCGCTTCCTTCATCAGGTGGGCACCCCCCTGTGCATTCCAAAGAACGGCTTCCTGATGGTGGGCCGCGTCGCTTCGATTGAAGCCAACAACACCAAAGTGCAGTCTCAGCGCAAGGGCCAGCAGTGCGCCATTTCCATCGTGAACGACGGCAACCCCGGCATGACTTTCGGGCGGCAGTTCACCGACGAGCACTCCCTGTACAGCGAACTGACCCGCGGCTCCATTGACGCCCTCAAGAAACACTTCAAGGACGAAATGAAAGACGACGACTGGCGCCTGGTCATCAAGCTAAAGAAGGTTTTTAGTATTATCTAGAAGTCGCTAGAACTCTATTTAGAAGTACACATAGCTATGCGCACACACGTCCACACACGACGCCAGGCCATTCGGGTCAAAATGGGCATTCGCACTCCCAATTACCAACTGTAGCTCCCTGCCACCACGAGGGCAAATTTACGCGTCGATACCCGATAGATCAAATTACCCTACTCCCCTTGGAAATTATTAAGGAAATCGCCCACCAACTCGCTGCTCGTTGTCGTCTCGTACTATATGTATATGCTGCTGAAAAGCGATTAGTGGCTGCGCCTTGAGGGTGCGCCCTAGCAGTTCTTCGAGTGCACAACGCAGACGGATCCGCATTGGGAGCGGACCAAACAACTAAAGCAATAGACTTCTCA
>Ga0307982_1003036_pt1 | contig 13414 bp, 14 predicted proteins | sample OrgLakmetagen989_FD_201847 | JGI IMG/M metagenome (GOLD analysis project Ga0307982, IMG submission 201847) | Saline water microbial communities from Organic Lake, Antarctica - #989 | ecosystem: Environmental > Aquatic > Non-marine Saline and Alkaline > Saline | place: Antarctica: Organic Lake...
GAGTTTGCCGCGAGACGCCCCGAAGACCAGTAGCTGCTTGCAAGGCTCGCGTCAGAGTTTTGAGGAGAGGCAAAGTTGGGAAGCACAAGTAATGGCAGCGCCCGGTGGCTTCGAGCACCAAGCAAGGCCACCCCGGCAGGGGGGATTGGCGCGCCCCCAAACCCGCATGACTCCACGGGGCTGGTACTGCCCCCAACTCTTCGTCTAGGACAAGCGGCTGCTGCAACATCCATTCATCCTCACTGAACTGCTGCTGGTGCACCCGCTCTGAAGGCAATGGTGGTGGCAGTGGCGAAGATGGCGGAGGGTGGGCTGGCAACACGCGCCAGCCTCCGACGTCCGCCAGGGGCACCACCGCCGACGGTAAGTAGCTGCGCGCGCTCAAAGGGGGGAAAAGAGCCACGTGGGTGGGCGTGAGCGACGCCACTTCTTCCCGCCAGTGCCCTTCCCAAACACAACGGGCGACTGCCCCCGACCACAAGCATCCACTGCTCGCTGCGGCACCGTTGGCGCTGCTCCCGCTATGACTCTTGCTCCCGCCGCTACCGCTGCTGCTGCTGTTGTGGCTGCTGCCTCCGTGTTCAGGCGGCAGGTCGACTCCGAGTTCGGCGGCACTGCCGAAGAGGAACGCCGAGTCGAGGCCCGAGGGTTTGGCGAGGAGGCGGTACAACTGCATGCGCACGAGGCCATTGTTCATGCCTGAGCCACCATCGCTTCCTAAACCACCATCACTAACGTCTTTCGAGGCACAACGCAGGAGGCGGCTCAGCACGCGTACGTTTTGGTCCGCTGGGTTCAAAGTTCGCAACGGAGCATCGTGCGCCAAGAGCGACGCCGTCAGCGAGGGTTTGTTAGGGAGCCGTTGGAAAGCAGAGACGACGTCCGACAGCTCGGCGCCAGACCGCAGCGTCACGAAGGACCGCTCTCGCTCTGAAGGCAAACCACTGTTGTCACTGCTGCTGTTGCGGCTACTGCTACTGTAAGCGTTGTCTCGGTGGCTGCTGCTGCTGCTGCTGCTACCGTCACAGCTGACACCTGTGGAACCATCACCTGATCGCATAGACCCATCTTCATGTTCGCCCAGTTGATTTGTCAAGTCGCCTCCGGGAGAACGATGGCGGCGACTCTTGCTGTTCCCACTGTACTGGCGATGTTCGCTGTGCTTGAAGGCCCGCCAACGCACACGCACCAAGAAAGCGGACTCCAAGTAGCGCTGGCGCCGGTTGTACACCTGCGCCCACCCAGGTACATCGACTTCGAAATAGCCTTTCAGTCGCCAAGGTCGCTGCGACTGCTGCTGTAGCTGCTGCAAGATTGCGCCTAGAGCAGGCCCACCGAGAGACTCCGGGAGCGACAGGGGCAGCAGAGGCGGGACCATGGGCAAGCAAGCTTCTGGCCAAGCAGCACGCAAGTCCAGCTCTAGAAGAGTGCTGGGTGCAGCAGCAGTAGCAGAAGGCGTGGTAGAGGCTGTGCCACTAGTAGTACGAGCAGGCTCTGCGCTAGCAGCAGTAGCAGCGTTTTCTACAGCATTGCTGACCAGCCGCAAGCAGTGCGCACCATGCAGCAGGGAAGGAAAGGCGTCAACGCGAAGCTCATAGCCAGCCCACTGTTCGGTGCCACCGAGGCGGAGGGAATCACCGAGCCGGAACGGAAGAGTGCTCTTCGCAACTCCAGCAGCATCAGCAGAAAGGAGAGCAGCAGGAGTGGTGGAGATGGAGGAGGAAGAAGAGTTTGATGGGCCGAGAACGACAAAGGTGCGCACTGTGCCTCGCCCTACATGGCTTTCCCACACCAGTAACGCTTCTTTACGACCAGCACTATTGCTCTGACTGCTGCTACTGTTGTGGCTGTTGCCGCGAGAAGTGGCATCGTTACTGCTGCCATGCTGACTACTGCTGCTGCTGCTGCTGCCGTGATGGCTGCTGCCTACCACTGCGCCTGCCACGTAGCCTGCCGCAGCTACGCCTGAGGAGGCCACGTAGTACGCTGCTTTTCCGGTCCCCACTACCCCAGACACTGCCGCGCCTCCGACGAACCGAGCAGCTCCACTCATAGCCTTCGCACCGGCACCTACACCATAGCCGCTGCTGCTGCCACCGTGGCGTTTGTTTTGGGAAGTGGCGCTTGATGAAGAGGCATGCAGGGCTGAAGTTGCTGCTGCCAAAAACTTTCCCGTTTGCACGTGCTGCACCACCACGACATCGCCATCACGAAGCGGATAACTATTGGAGCGGCTGCTGCTACCATCATAACCACCACCACTACCCGTGGCAGCAGCAGAATCAGTGGCATGGAGAAGTGCCACTCGAATGAACCGTACGAGCGTGGGAAACGCGTGGGGCCCTACAACAGCTACACCTCGCGATTCATCCATTGTGAGCCAACCTTTGCCTCGGCGGTTCGCAGCGAGGTCAATTTCTTTGGTAACAACCACTGGACTCTTACTGCTCTTGCTGTTGCTGCTTTTGCTACTTTTGACACCCGATGCCGATTGCGACGTCGGTGATTGGCTCGTAGACACGTGTGCCGTGCAGACCAAAGCGAAAGGAGCTCCCGAGAAAAGAACCGGTGGAGCAGTGGTGTCGTTGCGATCCATCATCGATGGCACGGACAAGGTCGCCTGCTGCTGCTCCGGGGGCGGGAATTGTGAGGACGCTTCATCTTCTTCTGCTTCTTCTTCCATAGAGAAGGGAGCATCAATCTCAGCAGAAGCTAAAACACCGTTCACGTTTGCTTCCTCGTGCGATGGCACAGTCGCAGGAGACGAAGGATTCGAGACATCAAAGCGACCTTGGAGTGCCCTTGCAGCGTCACCTGCTGCTGTAGAGGCAGCAACAGAGGCAGATGGACTGTCTCCAGCTAAAACATCGAAAGAGGCGCTCGGGGAAAGCGCTTCCGAAAAATCAAGGGACGCCACTGAGCCTATCTCCACGTCACTGCCGCTCCGAACATCGCTGCCATCAACATCAACGCTATCGTCACCGTTGCCTTCTGCAGCAGCTCCGGCTCCCCGGGCACTTGATCCCATGGTATGCGAATTCGCCTCCATAGGCGCAGCAAACAAATGGTCGCCACCTGCTGCGGTGTCGTCTTCTTCCTCCTCCTCGTCGTCGTTGTCGCTGATGGAGGTATGGCCGTCTTCGCTGATCCGGTCTCCTTCATTTCCTCTCTGATCGTGAACAGGAGGAAAAAGTACTTGCGTGCCTATTCGCGGAGCAGCTGTTGGCCTCACTACTGTTGTGTCAGATGCTGCAACTGCTATACCCGCCTCTGCACCAACAAGGGGTAGTGGCTGCATTGGCTCAGTGGCGGTAGCCTCTGAAGCGGTTACAACAGTTGTAGTGTTGGGCGATGGCGCGCGCGCACGACTATCACTCGTAGCTGCTGCAGCCGCCACCGCCAGGTCTGGAATGCGCAAATCGTAGCTCATGCGGCAGCGCAAAAAGTAACGCTTGAAACGCCCGATGTGCCTGGCTTCTAAGCTATTGCCACTAGTAGCAGTGGCACTCGAGGAAGTTGAGGATGTTGGGTCAAGGTCATAGACCACCATGTGGCTAGGGAGCGGGCCAATGACTTGACGAAGACTGATGGGCCCCGTAGGCATGCCCGCTACTTCCCACTTGGGGAAATTCGTGTTGGCGTTGTGGAAGCTGAAGGTGTAGGTGGGCCCCACCTAAAAGGAAAGAGAAATCCCCCCCCAAAAAAATAGGTAGCACCGAAGAAAAAATTAAAGAAGTTCAGAAGAATTAACTTTCATGAATAGAAAAATAAAGAGCATTATCCGACACACGAAAGAGGCGCTCTGCGATAGAATTGGCTATTCTTGCACTACGATGCACACACACACACACACCTCAAAGGGCACGTCCGGGCTTTTCCCGCTCCTGCGAGCGCGCATGGCCTCGTCCGATTCCGGGGGTTCCTGGCCCATTACCGGGGGGGTTCCCCCCTCGGGGGTACAGACAACCCGATCCATGGCCCGGTACAGGGGCATCACCTTCAAATATATATACACACAAATAAAAACAATAATTTTGAGAAAAATGTCAACAGAGGTTCTGATGTGTCTTCACGACGATCGTTGAATGGTTGTCACATAAATTGTTTCAATTCGAATTCGAATTCCACAAGTAAAGTGTGCTCGTGTTTCAATGTTGTCATTTACCATGTGCGGTAGCTCAGCGTCTGGATCAGGTTCGAAATCGTCTGTCGCTGCCCCACCACTAGCGCGTGCTGATCCTTTCGCGGCCTGGCGAGGCGGCGGCTCCCCCAAACCCCAATGCAAGTTGGCAATCCGCGACTTGGCAAACGACATGCACACTTTCACCTGACGCAAAAATCAAAAAGAAAGGAAAAAAATTACGCGTAGTACAAACGCCTATGAAATGGCCACTAAAAACAAAATGAGCTGCGGATGGAATGCTCATCGGGATAAAGTGACAGGAAAAAAGTGGATTAGACTGAGAGCTTGTTCAAAAACCGTGAATGGCTGTCCATATTGCCCTGATCGTTTCTCACCGTCGCATTAAGCACCATTCCAAGCCTCAGGTGCGGCGTTGGGAGCTCGTTGCCCATGTACAGTACCCCCATTGGTTTTTGCTTGAAGCGGCCTTGGATCTGCAATTCAAACAGCCTCGGTTTCCCTGCAAAATGGGCTCGGTGCGTCTCGTCTTCGGGCGTTGTGCGCACCAGCACCAACATTCTCCCCACAAAACAGTCGTTTTCAAACGGGATCGGCTCCGGGGTGTTCGGGGCTAGCAAACGGCCCGAAGGCTGCTCCAGCACTTGAAAACGCCCGAACCGCGCGAGGTAAGTCGAAGGCGACCACCCACCTAAGCTAGGAGCGGGCTCCTCCGAGGTGGAGTGCAGTCGCCGCCGCAAAGAAATTGTAGCTCCCGAATTGTTATGACTGGTGGTGCTACTGGTGGTGGTGGTGGTAGTGCTGCTGCTGCCTACTGGGGCAGCTGCTGCAGCAGAATTTATTCCAGTAACTTGATTAGAGCCGTCCCCGCCTTGGTTTGGCAGTTGGCTATCATTGGCAGCTCCTGACACAGATTGGGGTGGTACCTCGGGGAATGGCAATGCAGATGTCACAGTTTCTGCGCTATTGCCCGGAGATACTTCGCCCGCTACAGCATGTGGGTCTTCCACTTTATTAGCTTGATCTGAGTTAGTGCCACTAATTAGTTCCGGTTCCGCTGGCGTTGGAAACTGCACCGGAGCACCATCTTTTGAAGCATACTGAAGATTTGGGACTGGCGGTGCTGGCACCCACCATCGGCCAATTGCCCATGCAACTAACACTAGGAAACAGCCGGTTGCTACGAGGCAGCAGGCACGCCAGTTCGGCGAGCACGCAACGAAGCTCACAACCAACACGCTCAGTGCTTGAGCTTGGGTGGGCGACAAGATCTTGCCCATGAATTTTGTCAGCCCCATGGTTATAGCTGGTCGTTTTATAGCAAATTCTCACCCCTCTTGGAGCACAATTAGCTTTCGAAAAGTTTTTACACGCTGAACCTTAGGTCGTGGCTTCGTAGCACTCGTATTTAGTTCCATTACTTGGTATATGCGATAATACATAATCCACTAGCTAGGGCCATCTGCTTCAATCAAAGAGGCAGGCGTAGAACAAAAGATTTGGATGGGAAACAAAAGCTTATCGCGACCGTAATAATCGGAATAATACAGAGCATGCGTGAACGCTCACCGTGCCATTCCTGCCCACGCTACAGAATGAACATCATACGTATAGAAGTCGTCGAGGAATGTGGCCATTTTTCCATCGTTTTTGAGGTAGTAGTAGTAAAGCACTGCGTGTAGGAAGAATACGTAGAGTGATGAAATCTTCTATTCTAATTTCTAAGTTCTATTCTATTCTAAGGTACTAGGCCCCTAACGGGGTGGCTGCGCCAAATTCTGAGAATTCATTGTGTTGTCTGTGTGTCTGTGTGGATTAGACGGCCCTGGGCAGTCCTGCCGTGGTATCGAGTACACGAGGGATTTAAGGAACGTCTGAAAAGACGAAAAGACAGCGTACGAAAATTATATGAACTCGAAGCCAGGTTTCCAATGTAACTTTGAAGCCTCTGAGGATGCTATTTGGTCGTCGCGGTGGCGTTTCGTGTGGTGGTGTAAAAAATGTACATGTCGCGAAAATGGGCATTTCTACGTTCATTTTCGCACTGAAGTTTCAGACTGCAACTGCGATTTATTCAAGGACGTGTAGCATGGTTTACAAAGTCGAAGCATAGAGCATCCGCCGTCTTTGGCTTCAATTACACCTCGTGGTGATAACGCGACGTCGCTCAGCCCGTGTAAGCTTGAGTCCACCTTCGAAACATCGTAGTATTTACGCACCTCGACTGGCTCATAACCTTCCCAACCTAAGCGAACACGCAGTTTCTCGACCCAGTGTGCGTCTACATTGACGTCACGAGTGGTATCAGGCCGGCACAACTCGTCACAGCAAGCACAGGTACTGAGCTTAGCAGCATTCAATTTTATGTACTCGTCAATCAAATCCTGAATACGTTCCTTCGTTTCGTCACTTGGCGGTTTAATGTGCCCTTTCTCACGGGCCCCTCTAATTGCAGCGCCTTCAGTCAATGTGTGAACCAACGCCTCGGCTTCGCTACCTACAGGGATGCATTCGGATGGGTCATATAGCTCCTCAACATTTAGATGTTCCTTCTTCCATTTTGCAATTGCGTCGCGCAATGACGGCAGCCTAACTAACGTTGATCGACCGCATTCTGCCCGAGCAGTATTTACGCGCGCAAGAAGCGCGTGATGATCGCGTGGCTTGGGAGGTCGCTTATTTTCTGCAAATAAGTCATCAATAAAGGCCTGCAACTTTTTTAACTTCGTTACCTCTGGGTGGGCGCGCCTCCATCTTGAAATCGATTCTAACAGCGTTGACTGACAGCACGGCTTCCCATTGCTTTGTCCACTCACTTCATTCATTCGTGAACGCAGCTCATCAGTCGTTGGGGGGCGACCTATTTCTGCATATATATCATCGATACAATCATGTACAGACTTCACCTTTACCTCTGGGTGGCCGCGCCTCCATCTTGAAATCGATTCTAACAGCGTTGACTGACAGCACGACTTCCCATTGCTTTGTCCTCTCACTTCATTCATTCGTGAACGCAGCTCATCAGTCGTTGGGGGGCGCCCTCTTTCTGCATATATATCATCGATACAATCATGTACAGACTTAACCTTTTCAAAATCCGGATGAGCTCGTTTCCATGTTGAAATTGCTTCACGAAGAGCTTTCAGACCAATCAAAGCATGACCCCCTTCACTTCGCGCATCGTTAACAAGAGGAAGCATCTCTTCAGCCGTTGGCTGGCGACGCTTTTCCGTATAAAAATCGTCAATAAAACCATGAAGTGTTCTTGAATGCGCTACTTCTGTATGACGCCGAGTCCATAACGACAGTGCTTCCTGGAGAGTTGAAAGATCTATCAGAGGTTCAGATCGTAGATTTTGCACAGCGTTCACTCGACGAAGAAATCTCGTGTCTTCCTATTCTGTTAAACAACGTCGATTCTTTGCATAAAAATCGTCAAGAAAGTCTTCAACTTTTACGAAGTCCTCGTTGAAGTGAAGCAACGTCTCGTAGTGGACTCCGCCAACGTAAAACATGACAATGTCATCAGCATTCGGCGAAAAATCGGCCAACTGTATACATTCCGGTTGAGATATTCCGGAGTACACCATAACCTCATGGTCAGAATCAGTTATAACGCACACCTTTTTCTTGGTTTCCAAGCTCCAACCAATGAGATCGATGGTTTCAACCCAATATTCGTCAGTACATGGCTCCCCGTCCATGGCCACTTCGTGAATTCCTGAGTGAAGGTATATATCGTCACTAGTTGCAGAGTAAAATGAGCATTGAAGTAGTGCGTCATGGTTGTTTCTGAGAGCTTAAGCCATTTCACTTCGCCCCCTAGAAATTGTTCGCAGATACGACGGCATTGCACTAAAAGGCCGCAAGAATAGTTGAAGGCAATGAATATTACAATGGCCATAAGTAGGGTTGTCAACGAGTACACGACTTGACCGTTTCATAAACGCGATAAATACTTCTTGAAACGTTGAAGCCCTCTTGGAGCCCCGTTGCTTGACTCTGCCAGTATCAATGCAATCACCGCCATCTCCAGCGCAACCACCACCACGTATAATTTTCGGTGCATACATAGCATACCGTTGCTCTAGCATCCGAGCGTCTGCAGTTTTTTTTTCGAAATCGGATAAAGACGTCCACGCATGCTTCACACGCTTTGGATCACGAAAGCCCTTCGTTGCTACCGTTGCTGTTTCGACAAATAAATGACCCCTGTTAGATGTCCCGCTAAAGCGCGTCCGAGTGGCGCATGCACATCCTCGGATATGATTCAAAAAATACAATGCACCACAATGGGTGATATGATTTAATGTATCAGCTGCAGACTGCGTCTTTCTCAGTTGACAAGAATTCGTGTCGACCCATTTACGTACATCGCAACTTTGTGTGAATAAGGTAAACTCTGTGCGCATGTAATTCCGACGAATATCAGCAGTTGTCAAGGAATAAGTAATACGTGGTGATACGCAACTGATAAGCGAAAGTTAAGCAATAAAAATGCAAATCACTTTCAACGCGACTTTTAAGGATGAGCTCATTCTTTGTAATCGATGTCGACGACAAACAACTTGTTCTTTTCAAAGCCTTCGTTATGAATTGTTGACCGCGTAAATCGTTGCACCTGCTAAACCGATGAAGAATATCTTGATGGCGTTTTGATCGCGTTACATTCGCAACCTGCGAGTTCATAACTTGAATACATGTGCAGCCTACAACATGTGCAACCTACAACATGTAATAATTCTCAGAACACGTTCCACAATTCGGCAATGTTGGCAATAAATCTGCAACTTCCTGGGTAATACATTCTGAATTCTCAGAATTTATTCTCAGAATTTATTTCACACAGTCACACCCTTGACCCTTGGTGCATGCCCCCAGCCCTGAGGGACCGGAATTAGAAGGCTAACAGACAGATAGAGAAATCTAAGCTACTTATAAAAGAAGGAAAGCCAAATCAGGCTCACAAGCCAGAGCTACCATGGAAGTGGTGTTAACGGTCCAAAGTCTAGTCTAGTCTAGTTAATACTCTCCCAATAACAAAGAAAAACAAGCGCACAGTAGTCACAGAGGCACAAAAAAAAGTACATGTGCTGCTTTCGCGCTAGCATATTTGCTCCAGAAGGCCAATTCAAAGTGACCCGCTAATCGCTTTTCATCTATCCATTTTCATACTTCACGGCTCAGGGCTCAGGGCTCTTCAGAAGTCTTCAGGACCTGCAGCTGCAACTTCAGACATCAGAATCGAAGCGAACAAGACAACTATTCGGAAGTTTTTTGAGTACTTCACTCTTTTTTTTAAAGCCCGGTTGTGGGAAAGTCAAATCGGAATTCGATCCTTCGGACGTCTGGGGAAGACGACGGGCAGCTGGCAGCAGAGGCATTGGCAGGTGGGGCTGAGTAAATTTCTTAACTGCGAATAACAACTAACAGAAAAATACCCTTCCGGCGGCGTCATAAATTTTTAATGTATTCTAATAGATTTAGGTTTGTAGAGATCATTTGCCTTGAAACTTAGAAGTAGAAGTGAAATTGAAATTGGCATTCCAAGCCCAGATGATACCTAGCACGCCTTAAGATGTAACTTGGAATATCAATAAGGCCATATAGCACCACTACCTTATGTGCGTGAGTGTTCTTTAACGAGTGCGTAACTTTTCTTGGCAGTGGATAAAATTGGAAAACAGTTGAGAACTTGAGTAGCTACCTTAGTAGAGTGATCACCCTTTTTGCCACCAAGCACTTCAATTATGCACAGAGCACCTAGAACGAAGCCCACTTCCAGATATGATGAATCTGCATGCATTAATTTGCTCTCCTTCGACGCACAATGCTCGAGGAGGCGCTGTCATTGCATGCAGACCAAGGTTATTGTTTGCCACCCGCCTCGTCTCCAACGAAAGCTTGCTGCATAAGATACGGAGGAGTGAATAACTGCACCAAGATAAACATGAATATAAACACTGCACCATATAACATGATATGATTTCCAAAGAGTGGAGTCATCGCCGCGTATACTGATGTCAAGCCGAACAGGACCGTGAGAACTTGAGGAATTTCCTCGGACATTGTCCTCACGAGACGCTTACGCTCTTCAAGAGGACCAACTGAGCGAACACTTATAAAGTACGATAATTCTGAGCATGAAGTATTTGGAACCACTGTAGAAGGCGAGCTTGCGCTCGATGACGGGGTCCAATTCTATTTACTTGGAGCTGTAGGTCTTGTTTAGTACGGCAACCGGCTCATGCACCAGCGTCGTTGAGCTGAACAAAGACTTAAACGTGAAGTGACCAATCCGTATTTTTCGCCGCTGTATCACATTGGGTCAATTGGCATGTTTCCGACCGAGCAATATAACAAAATGGCGAAATTTTAGCCGTTTCCCAAACTTCTGGACGTAACTAATAGTTCTCTGCAGATACGTGACCATTAAAAATGGGGAATGCGACCAGCGATGGCCTCTTCGGTGCTTACATGATCATCAATATCACGTTCATTGTAACTTTTCGATGGCTATTGCGGAGAAAACAACGACTGCGTGAGAAGAAACGGCAGTCGTTGATGCGGGACGGCGGCATGTACGGCTACTACAGCGATGACGACGATGAGGACGATGACGACAGTCGTGGTCGAGGCTACGACCCGGGCGGCGATTTGGACGCAGACGGCACTTACCTCGAGGACCGCGGCTTGCTTCAATACGTCGCACCGTCCAAAGCTAATAAGACCCGCACCGGCTCGGAAGCCAGTTTCGACCGATGGGTAGACCGCGTGCAGGATGTAGCGCCTGCTAGCGGAGTCGGTGGTTTTGACGGCGGGCTAGCGCCAGTGCCTGAAGGTGCTGAAGACCTCGAGGCTGTGCGCGGTAGCCGCGAGGACGGCGGTGACGAGGATATGGCCGTGTTTGTCACCACAGAGCCTGTAGAATGGCGCAACGAAAATCAAGAGTGGGAGCCAGCTACAATTTTAGAGGTGATACGTGCACGCCACCTTACTCTTTATTGCCCGTTGTTGCAACTATGGGCTTTCTAGCAAGGTCGTAGCTTCTCTACTCACAGTTGAGTAGGCGTAGGTGCCTTTGTAAGCTTCCCGTTTGTACTCATTTACACCTTTTGAACTAGCTTAAAGATTTGCATCACCTATTCATTTTCTCGCGCTCGAAATGAAGAATTTCTCACGTACGGGCTGCGTACTGCCTTCCGTTACCTTTGTATAGGTGAAGCACATGTCTGATTTGAAGCCTTTTTACACCATCTTGTTGGAGAAAGACCAAACCGAAATGGGTACCGCAGCCAGCTGTTTGCGACGCTCGCGTGACCCGAACAGGACAGTAGGGCGTTCGCTCGAAACGATGAGTTTAGACCGGCCAGGTAGCCATTCTTCTCATCCTCACAACGGTTACGATGGCGGCGATGAAGACGGCCGCTCGCGCAGTTATCCTCGACCACCGCTGGGCGAAGGAAGAGACAACCACGGAGGACAGATGGCAGTGCGGTGGGCGGACGACGTGTCTGGTGGGGAAGCACATTCAGTGATGTCCGAGGCAATTTCTGAAGATTACGACGACGACGATGAGCACCACGACCCTCACAGTAATGCAGCCGTGGAAGAGTGAGTAAATAGAATCAGGGTGTCTATTGACCCCAGAGGTGAAGACGATGTATCAGTGTCAAGTTGAGTGTTCCTTTTTTATGGTGCTGTTGTCACGTTTGTACCCACTACCACCTCTCTTTCCCTCCCATTCTATTATGCTCGAAAAGATGGTATGCCGAGCGGGACCGCCGGCGCGCCTTGAAGCAAGAGCGGCTGGACCTGCTCTGCGACGACTGTTGCGGGGACTTTGCGTGGTGGGAGCCGGCTGCTTGGATGGGGTGGGGGCTGCGGCTCTTCGTGGAAGCGCTCTTGTTGCCGTTCATCGGGTGCTATTTGTGGTCGTTCTGGGCGGAGAGACAGGCCGACCGCCGGAAAGCGATTTTGGCCGAGCGCAAATATGGCGCCCTCGGCAGCGACGATGAGTCGTATTCTTCCTTCAGGTACTCATGGGCGGGGTGTGGGTTTGCGTGTTAGTTTGTGCGGCACGTGGCTTACTATACGACCCCTGAACTCTTTTCGCCTTCTCTTGTATTGGGCTTGTTCAATTTGTTGTGAATGATTGAAGGCATGGTTCCAATCCTTGATTTGCACGCTCGTCTTCTTAATTGAAGCTATTGTGCTTGGCATTTCCTTTTGTTTGTTCACAAACAAGTTTGGTCCTCTCGTCTTTCTCTCGTTCCACTTTATTAGCTCCGACGGCGAATGGGACAGCGATTTCGACGACGAAGGAAATGACGAAGAAGCAGTAGCAGCAGCTGTTGATACGAAACAATCACCACAAGACAACGGAGCTTATGACCCAGAACCAATCGAAGGCACTTCAGAATACGCCATGAAGGTGCAAATAATTTCATTATCTTTTTATATTCGAATTCTATCGATCTAGCAGTTTTGACTGTCGCAAACCTTATTGTTACGTGTTATATGTCACCATCACTTCATATGCGTACGTACGATCAGATCATGGGCCAAGGCGGCGGTGCGGACGCAATCAACCCTTCAACAAACAAGCGCAACAGTGGCAACCGCAGAAGCAGCGGCGGCAACAGCAGTGGCACGGGTGGCGGAGGCGGATTGTCAGCGAAAATGGCCGCTCGAAAAGCAGAAAGAGTGGCCGACGCCAAGAGAAACGCTCTGAACAGCAACCACCTAAAGAAGCCTCCTGATGAAGATGGTGATGGTGCAAGCCAGCGGTTAATGAGCGAACGCAGAGGTCGAGGCGACGAGGAGGCTGGCCATGGCGGTGTAGGAAGTGGCGGTGGCAACAGCGTCAACTCGAGTAAAGGAGGCGGCGTAGGGCGGCATTACACAGGAAGGCACCATTCAGGCGGCAGTAGTGGAGGTGAGGCGTCTACAGGGGTGCGCCATTTGGACGAAGATTTGAAGCGGTTGGAAGCCGAAATTCTCGTCTGGTAAGCGACCCAGACTAATTCTTACTTATGCTTATGTGTGCGTTTGTGACTTTGTTTGGTTGGGCTTAGATGCGCGTTTAGTTTTTTTCTTGCATGTCGGTGTCCATAAATGTACCATATCTTCCTCTCTTCTTTTGCTCTTCGAATCCATTCGTGATAATGCAACGACATTTGGCCTTTAGATGTATCTTTTCTTCTAACGCATATCTTAGGGGCGGCGACGCTGCGGCACGAGCTCAGCAGCGCTTGAGTGGGACCAGCTTCG
>Ga0307982_1003037_pt1 | contig 13413 bp, 14 predicted proteins | sample OrgLakmetagen989_FD_201847 | JGI IMG/M metagenome (GOLD analysis project Ga0307982, IMG submission 201847) | Saline water microbial communities from Organic Lake, Antarctica - #989 | ecosystem: Environmental > Aquatic > Non-marine Saline and Alkaline > Saline | place: Antarctica: Organic Lake...
CCTGAACCGACTTCCTCTCTGCTCCAAGTCCACGGTCTTCCCACTCTAACCGATGGGATGCCTTAACCCAACGAAGAGCTGCGAGCCTAGGCTCGCTAGGTAGAACACAAACTTGGAAGCAAGCTAAGTACAAAGCAGGGGAAATCGTAGGGGAATTTTTCTTCGCAAACCGTGCAGAAGTTCAGTGCAGAAAATCGGCAGGAAGAAAAACGGCCGATGACGACGGGGAACACGGGCAACGTTTTGCGTCGGTCGGTCTTTTGAGATATCAGAGTGGTCTATACGTCTATACTTCGTAACTGCAGCAGAGAAAGTCTTCCCACTTCACACCGAAGTAGAGGAAGAACTTATACAGGCTTTGGTTGCTCGGTGAATGCTTCTTGCGATACACCTCGTCAGTTGGGCAACTTTAGACCGCAGCGTTTACCAGCATTCAAGATTCGTACCTGTCGCGATAACATGGGGATTCACAGCGCACTTAGGATAATCATGTTTCTCGAGGACGCAAGCGTACTACTAATGACCAGATAAGAATATCATGATGCTAGTAGATTAAACCTTTCCTCTAGTATGTTAAACCTTGATAGCCAGGAATCCACTCCTCTACTTGACGCCAGCTTCTCCACAGAGACCAAATCGGGCTACGGTATTGTTGGCAATGATCATGTCCCTAAACCCAAAGCGCAAAACAGCTGGTGGGCCACCGGAATCCAATGCCTCAATAGTATGCTCGGCTCTGGGATTTTAGCATTCCCCTACGTCTTGTCTGAAGTGGGATGGGTGACGTTCACGATTGAGATTCTATTCTTTGCAACGGTGCAATTTGCGAGCTCAGCCATGCTTATCGAGGTCGGGCGGCGTCTCGGACTTTTCAATTTCTCCAGCATTACTGAGCATGTTTTCGGACCCTCTGCTGCAAAAGTACTCAAACTTGCAATTGTCGCAGGAATGAGTGGCGCTTTGATGAGTTACTTGAACGTGATTGGCAGCCTGGGGCATTCAGTGGTAATACAATGGGGGCATGGCGGAAGTTTCTTGGGGTCTTACTCTGGCTTCATGTTGTTCGTAGTAGCGTTGATTACCCCGCTGACATTTTTTCGATCGTATGGCGAGCTTACGCCTATTTCTCTTTTGTCGCTGGCATTTATCACCATACTCGTCTTCTTTGCTCTGGGCGAAGGCCTCTGGCTGAATGATGGTCAACTATACACCGCTCAAGCATGGCCACTGTCTTGGAGCACACCTATTCAAACTCTTGGGACTTTCGCTTTTGGAGGAAGCATTCAAGCTGTCGTGTTTGAAGCATACCTGTCTGTGCGCGAGGAAGACAAGCCAAAATTTATTAACACTACCCTGGCCTTGGCAGTTAGTTGCGGCTTCTTGTTGCTGACTCTCATGGGCGTGTTTGGTTATGGAGCCTTCGGAAGTGCGTGCGACAGCGATTTCATGTCCAGCCTCAACAGTCAATATGCTGTCGTGCAGGTTGCTCAATTAATAGCTGTTCTACACTTCACATTTTTCATTCCAAATGCGTTCATCATCATGCGGCTATTTGCATGCGAGTTGGTGGGTTATAACCCGCTCACCCTGGAGTTGCCTTCTTTTGTAGTAATCACCCTGGGCCTTTGGGCAATTCCTGTCATGATCATGGCATGCATCCCAGAAGATGACGTGGATGGAGTATTTGCTTACATTGTCGACTTGAGTGGTGACGTGCCTTTTGGTTTTTGTGCCTTCACGCTGCCGGCTGCGCTGTACATCAAAGTGACTAATGGTTTGCCCGTCGAAGTTGGGACGGTCACCTACATGCATTACATATCTCGCATCACGCTGGTGCTTGGCCTCTTTCTTATAATTGCTTGCCCAGTGACTGACACGTATTACTTCATCAAAGCATGCTTGTCAGGCACGTGCAGCTCGTACTGAAAAGTGAATTTTTGAATCACCTGTTGTCTTTCCTTGTTGCACATTCGATAGTCGTTGTGCATGGTCTACTAAACGAAACCTCAAGTGCGCTTTTTGATAGCGGCCCGATTTATTTTACTATCCTTTACATCCACTGCATTCTAAGTGCGGTCCAAAGAAGGGGGTTATTGTCAGTTATTCCGAAAGGTGTTAAATTGCGTTAAGCTGCTATTCACACCAAGGTACTAGGTTTTACGTAAGGGTAAGGCACTACATAATGAAGCTACGTACAGCCGTAAAAATTCAGGAGATTATCAAAGGAGATGCCATTTTTAATTTCTGAATTATACCATAGTGTAAGCTCGAGGTGACTAGCGGCTTTTAACTTTAACTTTTGATAATCCCTAACACGACCTACCGACCTAGAGACAATAATCCCATTTCCCATTTCGACTTTTGAGTTGAGGAAAGGAATTAAAATTTAAATAAAAGGAAATTAAAACGTTTATTGCTTGACTCCAATAAAAGCGACCTCCGATTTAAAAAAATCAAAGACACCCGCAGCTCGCATAAGCTCTGTTGTTGGAACGCTATGGAGAAAGCAACCGATTTCTTTAAAATTCAAAAAAAAAACTCACACTTCGGGAGTGACGAGCGCTGAAAGTTCTCGCTGTAATTGCAGCACGCCTTTGTTTTCGAGGGAACTGAGAAGCACGGCGTTGACCCACAATTAGCACAAGATACAAGTAAAAACGCAAGAATGAAATGGAGATTAAAGGGTACTCTCGCATATCTCAAGAGAAGTGCTTACATAAAGAAAGAGGGTACCAGAGCAATCAGCTAATTACAGTAATACCTGAGCATCACTACGGGGAGCCTGCCAGCAGCACGAGGAAGGTTCAAGTCCGCTAATTCTTGCCGAAGTTGAGTGACGCGGCGCACGAGCTCCACCCGATCGACCAAATCGCACTTGGTTAACACCACCTGCGCGGTTGTTTGCGGTGGCAGTGATGGTGGCAGTGGTGGTGTGGGATGTGCGGTCATTTTGTAAGAAGAATCAAGGTGGCAGGGAAAGGCTAGGCAGTCGAGTGGCACTCGATGGAAGAGAAATGAGAAAAGAGGAAGAAAACGACTGATGCAGGTGTGTCTATACATGTGCACAGGCCTGCGTATGCGTAAACAGGCTACTGCGCACACGTACTTGCAGTTTGGGCGGGTCGGCCACCACCGCAGCCTGCTTGGCCAGAGCCGTTGCAACGGCTTCTTCTCTCGCGGGATTTCCTGCGGCGGTGGAAGCAGATAGCGCAGCAGCGACTTCCTTGGCAGACATGTCCTTGAACGAGCCTCGGACCCCTAATTCGCCCAAGAGGCCATCACCACCATTGGAACTAGTAACACCACTGGATTTGCCACCCCCGGAAGTGGCGACAATCGACTTGCGCCTCGCCAGTGCGGTCAGGGCTTTCTCGGCCGCTAGCGTCGTCGCGCGCACGGGGTCCCGAAGGACTTGGTTCCTGCTACCATTCTCTTCGTCGTCGTCGTCGTCACCGTCTTTTGAGTGGGAAGGATGGAGGGCTACCGCCGCAGGGAGCTTCACGTTGTCGGGTACAGGGCTTGCGGTGGCTTTGCGGTCGTACACTACGGCGAGAAACTCACGGTCGCGCTAGGGTGAAGGTCAGAAAAAAAAAGTAGCGAAAAAGACGAAAAAAAGTTAATTGGGCGAACAGGTGGAGGATTCGAGTGAGGCGTACCGAAAACGAAAGCGGAGGAATTATGGTCGGTATTCGAGAGCGCATTCACACACACACACACACCGCCTCAGCTGACTCTTCCTCTCAGATAGACACACAACTGAAGTAAACCGCCTGGTCCAAAAACCAAACCAAACCTTCTTGAGGCCGTGTCTGGCGTCAATGCACAACAGGAGCCGCTTCAGAGGGCGAATGGTGGCGGTGTCCCCGCCGTCGCCGCGGCTCAAACCCTTGGCGCCGTTGCGGTGCCGCAAGTAGGCGATCTAGATGGTAGAAAAGAAATTGAGAGACAAGTGTATGTAGCAGAGTGAGATGAAGAGAGGAACATAATGAGATAGTGGAAGCAAGTCTAGGTAGCCAACGTCGTGCTTGTTTTCCTTTAAAAAAAAATACAGATACAAAACTCTTATGTTTGAACGTGGGAGTAATTATCATCGCAAGTGTTTCAGCCCTAACTAGGAATTAGAATACCTGGAGGTCAGTCCAATCATCGACTTTTTCGGCGGCGGCGTAGGCGAAGCCTTGAGCAACAAACGAAAATTAAAAAAAACATAAAAATAAATTTAAGAGTGGAAATGATTACGAAGAGCTCAACAAATGAAAGAACCGAAAAAAAAAGGCAAAGCAAAGCATAATTCAAAAGATCACACACAGAAAATAAGAATACGAGACTTTGCGAACGATTTTATTCTCTTATTACCGTAGCCCGGCAGGTCCACCACCGTGAGCGGTGGAGAGCGCCCCACGCTGTAAAAGTGCAACTTTTGCGTGGCGCCCGGAGTCGCCGACACGCCGGCGCGCAGTTGAGGGCGACGCCTTGAGTGCAGATAGCGAGCAAACAAGAGAAAAGGAGGGAGGGCGCATACGAGCGAGAATAAAACGCATAGTGAGAGAAAAAGCAAGAATTGACGACATCTTTTGGGTGAATAGCACATGCTGACGAGAAGAAAAAAGTTCTTCCTTCCAACAAAGCATGGTTTACCTCAGGTTGAGAAGTATATTGAGTAGAGAAGACTTTCCCACGTTACTGCGCCCACAGATAGCGACCTCCGTCGTTGCTCCACGATTGCGTGGCAAGTCCGACCATTTGCCAACGGTCTATTATAAATGTTGGAGTCGATTTGATTAGCGAACATGCACCAAAAACAATTCAAGCACCAGCGACGAGTTGGTTATAAGTGGGGTGGTATACAACTCAAGCAAGGAATATCAGAAAGACTACAAGTAAGAATGCAATGTTGCCGTAATTTGCCATACGAAATATCGCCCAACCTACCACAAACCACCGTCTCTATTCATCTCTTCCATCCCTACCCCATGCTATACTCACACCACATGGAATGGTTCCCGTTGGTAACGCACCGCGTACTCCACGCCGACGCGGTCAAAAGGCGCCGGCCCTAATCGGTCCGCGTGCTGCTTCCCACCGCTGCCTTTCCCCAGGTAAGGCCGCGTGGCCAAGGGCGGCAGGGGGGCGCGGCTAGACGACGACGACGACCGAGGGAGCATCTCCGCGGCGTTGGCGCCGTAGCCAATGGCAGCTGCCGCCGCGTCAGCTTCCGCTGCCCTCTTCGCATCCGCCTTGCGCTTCTGCCGCTGCCGGGCCTTCGGGACAAAGCCTAAGTTGAGGCCATCTAAGTGGCGAAGGACCGCGTAGTCCAACGGTATCTGAGGTAGGTACACATACACCACAAGCGGAACCACTTTTGTAAGGCGACTGAGGAGATGCCCTTCACTAGTAGCCTAGGAAACAAAGCTAGTATAGAATAGAGCTAATTACTACAAAGTAGGGGCAGTTCAATATTCGCCTAGTAATTACCTTTTTGAACTGTGATCGCTTCGACTCAGTACTTGGGTCTGTGATCTAGAACGGGAATACACATAAGTGATACAATAAATCTCGATAAAGTCAAAAGAGAGCCGAGCTAAGGCAATATGGATTGCCCACCTTTACGGTAACGTCGGCGAAGGTTGTGGGTGATGTTGCGGCATCGGAGGCGAACCAGCTACTCGATATACTAGGTCGAAAATGTCCGACGCGATGAGCAAGAGGCCGGTATAGCCGTATGTATGAGCTCATTCTACGACGGCAACGTCTTGAATATCGAGCTCGCTGACGACTAAGGCTTTTGTCTAGTACCAGCCAAGAGCTTGAAAGCTTGATGGCTATATTGTAGTATTGTAGTAGCTTCGATCGAGATTTTTAGCTTCTATTCTCGACAGGAGCGAGCGCGAGGAGCGTGCATCGATCACTCTGCTCTAATATATTGTTGTATCGTAGCCGTTGCTGTAGAATTCTCAGCTTGAGCGCTTGATGAGCATCTAAAATCTTCATCTCGAATTTCATCAAAATATCGAAGATATCAGTACACGTGGCTGCGTGTTTGCTCTGCTCAACTAGGCACGGCAGGGGCTCTTGTGCTTAGTGACTGACATTGCTTGAAGCATGGCTCGCTTTCTTCGTTTATCCCTCGCCGCTATAGCCGTGGGGCTTGCCGGTGAGAAACCATGAACAACGTAATGATTAGCAGACGAGAAAGCATTCGGCCTCGTGATCAATCCTCCTGAAAGCATGCAGCGCACTCACGCCTAATGATAGATTTCTTATCAATGAGGTCATCCTAATTTGCAACATCAACTCTTTCTCTTAGATGCTGGCATTTACCCGGAAGACCACTGGACCAAGTCGACCATGCTCACCACGAGCAACTTCGAGACCAAGGTGGCTGAAGAGATTGACGCGGGCCGCACTTTTTTCGTGCGCTGGATCGCGTCCGAAGGCTGAGGCTGATGAAAGAAGCAAGCGCCAGCGTGGAACAGGGCCACGTCGGCGTTTGCAGAGAACGAATTGGTTAGCTTCGGAGACATCAACTTGTCCGAGCAGCAAATTCGCGGCGACCATAACCCGGGCGCGGGTAAATTATTCACTTCGCAAGATGATGATCTCGTTGCATCCTCGCATGCTTGGAGTGTTATGATTTCGAACACTATGTATTTGTCTCCAAAGCGAGCCTATGTTTCCAGCGTGTTAATTTGCCATTGTCCCCTATTCTTGTAATTGTTGTTGTGTTTTATTTGAACAGGTGGCTGGCCGACCATCAAGTATTTCAACAAAGAAACGGGCCCGGCGGGCAAGCCCTACACACAAAAGACGCCAGACCCCATGTGCACCGAGCTCGGGAACGGTGGGTTTGCTTTGGGTGCAGTGACGTGTACGAGGCTCTTGGCACAGCAGATTTCTCGCGTAGACTAATCAAAATTCCCCACTTTCTCTGCTTAACATGGTACTTTGGAAATCTTTGTATGTCTGGTATCGACAGGACGCTTCAACAATTAAGAATTCGTTATAAATCCCCTCGCGTTAACATTCCTCATTTCTTTCATACTCTCTGTGTACGCTGCAGACGACTACATGACGGCATATGTCGAAGAGGCGGGCAAGACGTCGCTTTGCGCTGCTGACTCGGGCGCCGGCTGCTCCGATCGCGAAAAAGAATTCATCGCTAAGGTAGTCTGAAATGCGCGAACCTTTTGCATTTCTTGTGCAGGGCTCTGCGAGTAATGATAATGTTCTCGGAAGTGCTTTGCAATCCTCGCATTGCGACTCACCCTCTGAAATGTATTTCTTTTTTTCTCTTTTCTTCGTTGATAGATGAAGCCTATGGCTGCGGACGCGCTGACTCAGCAGCTCACGCGGCTCGAAGGCATGAACGGTGCCTCGATGAAGCCTGACCTTCAAGGTACGAACTACTTTTGCAGTAAAGCAACCCTCCAAGGGAATTCAAAACCGTGTTCGTTGCAAAGAACATTGAAATCTTGCTTCCTGGAAGACTTTTGTAGTAGAAAGGTACCACTGTAGGACAGTGTGATTTTCTTGTGTGAAATCACTCTGATTATGCTCAACCCATATGCCACATTCTTAGAGTGCTTGCTATGCCGCTATTTTTAACTTTTCTTTCGCGTTTCGTCTAGACTGGTTGAAGCGCCGCGTCAAGATTCTCAAGCAACTTTTGTCAGCAGCTGCACCAGCCTCTGGTGAGCTCTAAAGAAGTCGCAACAATAGCAAAATCTTGAAGCAAATCAAGCAGCGCAGCGCGCGCGTGCATAATCGTACATATAACTGAGACATGTCAATGAAATGACGCTTCCGCTGGAACGGAAAAGAAAAGGGTGTACACACATGTGTGCATCTGTTTCTTTCTTTTTCGTGACGGCGAGGCTGACCAAAAAAGGCGCACAGAAATGAAGCGAGTAACACCTCCCCTGGTGCTTCTGTTCTCTGTGTGCCGAAATGACGCGTTTTTGGTTCTATCGCGAGTGCGAACCGCCACCTGTTTATTTATTAGATACATTTCTTCAAGGATTTAGAAAGAAACTCCTGATTCCGATGTATTAAATCCAGGTGTTCTACGTAACAATGCCAATTGGAAGATGAGAAATGGTATATGTATATGTAACAGTGCCCGTTGTAACACTACAGTGCCGCAGTGCCAGCTTTACGCTTTACGTGCGAAGTAGAAGTGTGGGAAGGGCTGGTCACTGCCATTAAACTAGCACCTTCTTCATCGTACTTCTTTTTCGTCTCAAACTCAAACTTTTATCCAACTAAAAATCTCGGCTTGAAACTTAAAATGTTAAAATCCAAAGAGGCTATGGCTTTAGGTATAAGGTATAGAATTCCAGGGGCCCCTCCTTCAGGCTTCATCCCTATCATATATCATGCCTTTTGCTTTGATCTTCAGAATCAACTTAAACGAAGATCTAGGATTGGCTGTTTGGTGTTGTCGTTGTCGATTTGACAGTCATTCCACGTCATGAGCACTGAGTTAACTCATCTCCCACTTGCGATTCAAACTTCATAGCTCAGAAATCTCACGTAACATTTCTCCCACCAGCCATACTTCCGCTTAGAGTTCTTCCACGTCGGCCACGTCAGGCGCGCCGATGCTCTGCAAGAACCGCACTACCGCATGCTTTTCGCCGTGAGTTTCGCGGGCCCACCACAGTGCCGACCCTCCCTGTAAAGTGGTGGCCCCAACGTCCGCGCCTGCATTCACCAGCTCCTGAGGATGATGATGTGATGCAGAATTAAAGGATTTGAGTACAAGAATAGGAGCTTCAAAAACAGCAAGGAGATGAATACACTAAGGCACGGATTGATCGCATGCACGGGTACTCGTACTCTTCTTTAGGCTCGTGTATACGCGTGCGTGTGCTCTCCTTGTGTGTACATCCCTCCCCTATCAGCACCTTTGGTATTTGCCCCACCCGTTTTTCCTCCCCTTCCCTTTCCCCTTCTCACTCACTTTCACCACGGCGAGGTGGCCGCCTCGGGCAGCTTCGTGCAAAGGGTGCCACAGATTGGAGTCGCCCTGGTTCACGTCAGCGCCGCCCTTGAGAGCCGCTTGCACTCCCTCTAAATCACCCTTTAAATGATGGGGGGGGCGGTGTCATTGGAAGAAGAAAGAAAAGAAACGTAGAGGGAGATACCAGTCATCCATCTGTTAGCGTGAAAAATAAAACTATGTATTTTTTCTTCTTGAGAGGAAATGGGCAATTTCTACCACAAATTCCATCATTGTCTCTCCTTCCTTTTACTTCTATCCTCTGCCTCTCCCTCTCACCTCTGCCGCTAAGCTGTGGAGTGGAGTGGACCCGGTGGCGAACGCCGCAGCTTTTTCTTCCCTGGCCTCTTCGTCGGCCGCTTCTTCGCCGCTGCCGTGCCCTTCCACACCCCAGTCCGCCTGCGCGGCGATGTGCCCTTCTTTGCCTTGCCGCTTGGCTTCGCGCGTGCGGGCCAGTGACGCCATCATGTGCAACGGCTTGTTGTTGTTGTTCTGGTGGTTGTTTTGCTTTGGCGGCGGTGGCCCACCCGCTCGTTTCTCGAGGGCTTCGGCGAGGGCGCGCTCCGCCGCTGCCGGGTCTGGCACTGCGTGGTCGTGGTCGACGTGCTGGTAGTACCTGTGAATATGGGGAGCAAATAGAAGTGAGTGCTTGAAGAAGAAAAAAGAATAATCGAAGGTGCTTGTGATGTGCACTCATGGACGATGTGACGTTCGGTGGGTGCTGGTCTGTTTCATTACTTGAGGCCGCCGCTGGCGAGGTCGCCGCCGCGCAGGCCGCCTCCTTGCTGGGCTCTGTTGGCGTCGTGATGGGGGGGAGGGTACTTCATCGACTCGCTGCTCCCCTCTGAGGGTGATGAACAAGCAGGAATATTAGTTAGGAAATAGGAGAAAGGAATGATATATAGTTCAAAAATAAATCTGAGTCATTGTTCCATACTGCCTATTACCGTTCTTTTGGTGGCCGGCGCTGTCGATGGGCTCGAAGTGCACGAACACGTTGGCGAAAAAGCGCCCTTTTAAGGGGGCAGGCCTGCCGTGCACGCAGGTGTGGGACTCGTACATGACCATGTCGCCTGGCGCCATGCTCACGTTCACTGCTTCGCCAGCATGGGTGTAAATCTCCACCGGCCTGACAGATGCACACACCAATCGGAAGGTGGAAACACAACTTTAGTACCTAGCTAGATTCCAATTAAATTCATGTTGTTTTTTTTACAGGGAGGATCATTACAATAGCCCACTCTTGAATGCGTTCGCGAATAAAGAAATGCAAGACATGACTTGTTCAAATTTTGGAAACCAAAGAAGACATCCAAATAAAACCTTGATACTCAACCCTTACCAGGGCTCATCGAGGTCTTGCGCCACGTTAATGATGGCCGATGTCACGAGTGGGAGGCGGTCCACGTGAGGCGCCAGCATCTGGAATGAGAAGGTGAAAAACAATGCGAATGGTGAGTCACCGAGAAATGGGGGAAACAGGAATGGAGCAAAGACCCAGAGTTCCTTTTTGACAAATCAATGATTCCGAACAGAACCAGGCTGGAAGCCAACTTTTCATGGTCCATTGCCTCAGACCACTTTAACAATAAAATATTAAAAGCTGCTAAGGACTAGAAAGGCTAGGTTTAAAAAAAACACAGGCAAAAAAAGGCTTAAAAATGAGCGAAAAGTCGAGCACGTACCGCGCCCTTCTGGTATGAGCGAATGCCGTACAAGCTCGTTGGCCGCAGTTTCTCGCCCGTCCACTCCTGCAAGGCGTCCCTCACTTCGTCCCACACTTGCGCTTTCAGCTTGCGGCCTTCGTGGCTGAACTCCCGCGCTTCCAGGGACAGCATCAGCGTAGGCTCTTCCCAGTGGTTGGTGTAAGTGTTGCCCGCAGGCCATTGTTCGGGCGCAGCCGACGAATTGTGCGCCGCAAAGAACCGCTGCAGGGCTTCGATGGCTCCCGCAGGCGCTTTCACGTGCGCGAAGCCTTGCTCCGTGTAGTTTTGCTGGGTGGGCGGCTGCACCCGGTTGAGCTGTTTGCGCGCGAATTCGGACCCTTCGCAAGCACCTCTGGAGTACTTGGCGTAGCAACCCGCCATGTAGTCAGAATAACGCTTGGCTTGGAATGTGCCGCGGCGGAGCTCATGGTGGATTGGAAACGACACATCGACGCCATACTTCAAGGCGGCGGTCTCAACCTAAGAAGGGAGCGCAAGACATCATCGTGAGCACCGTCACCGAAACAAATCATAAATACCGGAAACATTTTTATGATGCTATTTAGGCTTCAGCAACGTTAATTCAAGAAAGGTGCTAGCATATATTATGACCTCTTTCTCTTTTTCGTGAATGCCGAGCAAGGGAGCCCTCGGGGCGGTTGAGGGTTGATCAGCGACCGCTGGCGGCGAATCTGCGGCCGAACCAGCCGAGTCGGTAGCTGAGCCAAATATAGCAGCCAAGCCTTCGCCAGAGAACGAAGCGAAAGCAAACAACACTAGAAAGGCATTGCGCTGCATGTTGAGCCTCATGTGTTTTACAATACGTATATTCGGCTCAGCCCGATGCGATGAATTCGACTAGCTAGAGACAGCGGGACCGCGGCGCGGCGGTAGCGTCTTCCTTCTTCGCGATGCAACCTACTACGCTACAGATATTAACAGATAGCTAATAACAACCGAACCAAAACCAAAACCCTTCTCGAGGTGCGTGTGATGAGGATCTTCTGACCCCCTGTAGACCTCCGCAGGCACCACTTCACGTCCTCGGCCGCGCCGTTCAATGTAATGCTTGCTATCGCGAATATATCGAATATTTCACTGCGCCCCATTACCTTGAACGTTTCTACACGATGGGCTGCTGCAGCTCGCAATCGTCAAAAGTTGACCCTGCAGGAAAAGCCATTGATTACGAGCTGACAGACCTCAAAATCGAAGAGCTTATTGAATTCATGTCCGCAGTGGGACTCGACTGGACTGAGGTGCTTTCCTAAAGTCCCGTTGAAGCGATTCTAGCACAACTCAATTTTACCAACTCTTGAGGAACGTTATAAATTATCCACTTAAATTTTCCAAAGGCGGTTCGAAGGTTAGCTGTCAGAACGTATCCAAATTTTGCCCAAATGCACAGATGGACCGTATCCACTCGGGCTTCAACGCTATCGACACGAATAACGATGGTGTGCTAGACTTGAAAGAGCTTATGGAAATGCTAGGCGTGGAACCTTCGGCATTTTCAGTGGAGATATTTCGAGTCTTTGACCGTGATGAAAATGCGCAAATCGATTTCGTAGAATTTGTTCAAGCGTGCACACGCATTTGTTGTGCGTCGCAAAAATGCTTGGCCCACTTCGCTTTTCGCATGGTAGATGCAGATGGAAGTGGATCACTGACCCGAAGCGAAGTAAATGATCGTTCAAGTCAATGAATATTTGTTTAGGGTAGACTACTAGCATATGTATTCTTGGAGCTTCGGTAAGTTTATTCAAATATTTTCATTTCTCGCGGGTTGTATCTTTTACAATGAACATCAGAGTATTTTTTAAAGAGATACCATCGTGTGCATGAACAACATTTGAACTGCTTCTATACAGTTAGAGAAGGTTTTAGCAATCATGTACGGCGCTTGTGTGGCCACCAGTGGTGATCAAGAGGAGGAATCTTCCTCACCTCACAGTGCTGAAGCTGTCTTTGCACTGGCCGACGATTCAAAAGACGGGAAGCTGAGCGCCCAGGAGTTTGTCGAAGCAACAGCAAAATTTCCTCAGGTGAGATTTGCTGCACAAAATTCGAGAGCGTAGCTGTGGTTTGTCGACGACCAAATGATATCCAGGTACCGGCGCGTGCACTTATTGTTTGCCATTTTTGTGTTGCGTGGCGTGGGCGGCGATTGCGTGATGTCATGTAGGTGGTCGAGCCAGCGTTTCGATTGCAGCTTCTGCTACGGCGAACCATCGTGGGCAAGCATTTCTGGTCCCAAAGAGAAGAGAAGCTGCGGCGGCGGTTCAATGCAGTTCAGCGCGATGCTGATGCCAAGGGCATAAATGCGGACTGGTGTGTTTGGATTGACATGTTAATTTGGCGCATTTCGCCAGTGCTCATCTAAGGTCACCCTCTCGCCTTTTCCCCTGCTGTGCCACCTTCAGGTGGGGCAAACACTCCTCGAAGTTTGGGATTGAGCCTGAAGACGACTCGTATGATGCACGTGGACGAAAAAGAGAGCGCTTTCACGTAGTAATGAAAAAGGGAGACAGCGTTTCGGAGGAAGTAGCGCACGGGCCTCGAAGACACAAAGTAGGCGTTGCTAGGTAGCGCGAAATTCGAACGATCGAGCACAGGCGACATAGCAGTTAACAGGAAAGTTTCGGGGGGGGGGGGGGGGGGGGGGGGGGGGGGGCGCGGGCGGGGGCGCGGGGGGGCCGGGGGGCG
>Ga0307982_1003038_pt1 | contig 13412 bp, 14 predicted proteins | sample OrgLakmetagen989_FD_201847 | JGI IMG/M metagenome (GOLD analysis project Ga0307982, IMG submission 201847) | Saline water microbial communities from Organic Lake, Antarctica - #989 | ecosystem: Environmental > Aquatic > Non-marine Saline and Alkaline > Saline | place: Antarctica: Organic Lake...
GTAGAACCTTTGTCTTGCAGCTCATACTTGGGGGCAGGGCAAATATGTGCCACTTGTGGCGGTGCGCCAATGGAAGAAATGAACATTACTTTGAAGGCAGGCCTATATGCATCAAAGCAGCTTCTCTAACAATGTGCGCGAACCACTCAAAATCGTAGTAAAGACCTGCCTGATAATAATTTTAGTCTGGGTTAGTGGGTCCGTCGTTATCCGTACCATTCCTGTGGCCTGCCTGCTGCATTTTATTTCGGTGCTGCTCCCAATAAGCCCAGTTTAAGTCGTAAGTCAGGCAAACCGAAAACAAGACATCTATGGAATTTTAAAAGCCACACGCATGGTTTGCTTTGTGGCTGCCTTAGTGTTTGATACCAGGGAGTGCGAGTGAATGCGAGTGGGTGCGAGTGTGAGTGAGTCGAGTAATATGTGCTTTGTAGCTGCCATAGCACTAAGCTCCTGACTAAAACTAAAACTGAGAAGCCGTGTACTTCTAGTATGCCAAGTAACAAGTAACGTATGTCTCGCTCGCAAAAGGGTAAAGGATAAATGGGTAAATGGGGGCGAATCACCTAACTTCGGTCGTAGTAGACCCTCCTCTGCGGGCGGGAACGCTGCTTTTTAGAAGCACTTCCAGTGAACGAATTAGTGAGCTGGAATTACACTCATAGCCACTCGGCCACTCAGGAACATATTACTTACTTATCTGGCGGCGTCGATGTGGGATCCTCTTGGGTCCTTTGTCTCCATATACTTGGCTCGGGTATAATGAGAACCAACCATGAACAAGTCAACAAGAAGCAAAGAATAATAACCAATCAAAAACAAAAGGGCTCGGGGATGGGCGACTCTTCTTCTGGATCGCCTGAGGGACTTCGTTGTAGTCCCCTCCTCTGCGGGCGGAAACTCTTCTTTTGAGCTGCACTCTCAGAGCATGGAGGAGCGTGCCACTTTGGACCGCTACCATCACTTCCATGGCCACTCGGGCATGTGCGCCTGATTAGCTTCTTAGGTCTTGTTTGCACTGCTTTGCTTTTCTTCTCTACCTGTTAGTCTTCTAATTCCGGCCCTTCGGGGCCTGTCTCAAAAACAAAACATCAATTAGACAAAACAAAAACTGCAGCGGCGTGCGCGCCGCCACGCCACGATCAATGTAGTTGATTTCAGTGACGTGACAAGGTGTCAGAACATGGTTGATGTCAGTGACAACGTGTCAGAACATGTACGTAACGCGTCAGAACATATGTACCCAGATAAAAATGTGATGTGACAGACAGACAGACAGACAGACAGAGATTTTTCTTTGGTAGGCACTTTTTGGTCGTGGTCGCATAAAACAATCAAACTACGTTGACGTTGATCTAAAATCCTAAATTTAAAAGAAAAATGATCCAATTATTGCCGATGACACAAGAAAATGAGAACTGATCTGAGCTTAACTTGAGCGAAAGATAGCCGGGAGAGTGCAGTTGAGTGTAGAATAGTGTAAAGTTTGGCACGTTATCCTCTTTCGAACTTCTATATAATTGTCTCAGTCACATCTCCTTCGATAACCTACTAGTAAGAACTCATCAGAAACACTTGGTGTTATTGAATAGTCGTGCAGTTGAAAGTGTCGGAACGAATTAATATCCGCTTTATTTCCGAACTATGAGCTCTTCGAATGAAATGCCAGACTGGATTTTCTATTCAATATGGGGGCTTATTTTGATCTTAGTCTGTGCTCATCTCAACTGTTTCGTCGAACGCCTACGAGATAGACTCGATAATCACCGAAGTGTCGCCACTGAAAGTCTCAGCTCCAACGAGGATCGCACTCTTTGAACGCATCCGGAACTCATCGTTATTGAATGCTGTCTTGATTTGTTTGATGCTAATAATTGCGCAATTGCTACGCATGAGCAGAAGCTCTTGATAATCAGTTAGAGTATCCGTTCTGGGTACGCATTCTCAACATTCATGGACGCTTCCTCGGCATTTATGTCAATCAGAACTTATGCTCGTTCTTTATATGAAGGAGCCTTTGAAATCGCCTTTGAAATTGGCTCAGTTCCCTGTTGACCACCATTCGATGGTAAGCAGCAAGTACTTTGTGCCAGGAATGTGAAGTTTCGATGTCACATCACGCAGTGTGCCCATGTGAAAGATCTTCCATCGTGCGGTTGGAATCATCATGCTTCCCAGCAAAGAACAAAGCTATGAAACGCAGAAACATTCTACTGCGCCAGTTCGTGCAGGTAACTCTGAACGTTACTTGTTGTTTTTCAGAGCAAAGCATTCTGAACAATTGAGATTGGGCGAAACTTATTTCTGCGCTCATTGCATGATGTGCCGGGCGGGAAATTCTCTGTGATGGTGCTGTAGCGGACTGAAAAAAGTGAAGGAAGTTGCCTCCTGAATGCAGGCATTTAATCATCTATACGCCTCGGTGCTTCGTTGGAGGCCACGCGAGGCAGGCTTACTTCCGAGAGTTCAAAGGCATCTCTCGGGTGCAGTAGCCATTCATGTCTCCTTTACAGATATGTGCGTGAGTTCCGTTTCTATTTCTGCTTCCGATTAGAACATTTATGACTCAAATAGATGCCAGTTGAATCGTGAAATTCCACATAAGACAAAATCTCTCTGAATCTTTCGTGCTTTGGGGGCCTGAGGTGTATAGTATTCATATGTAATGCGAATTGGCGCAACTCCGAATATGCTCCTTTAATCTTTAATGTTTAGTGTTTAGCTTTTTGATTTTACTTGGACCTGTGTTGTGACAAGAATTTTACAAGAACAAATTTTATGATTAGTTTAGATGCAATATAACTCATATGAAAGCTGTGCGTTATCTACTCTACTTGGATATAGGCATAGGTCTTTATTTGGATCTAATTCCCGGATAAGAATAGCTCATATCATATCCTTCTTCTTTTTTTTTGCCTGAAGTCCTCAACCACAACTAAATCATACGCCATAAATCGAATAAAATCGCGCAAGGGCCTTTAATTATTTCCATTCCAAGTGCCCTGTAAGGGATATCCGTGGAAAATCCCGTGGTATCTACATGTATTATATGCGTGCAACGCACAGACAGAAACTTCAAAGATGAGAGGTGGCGACAGTAACTCGAGGTTAGAAGGCGGTCTGGCTTATATGTTGCATTGAATTAGAGATAGATTATGATAGGAGGCCCTGGGTAACCTTCCCAGCTCCATGGGAGCATGGTAGACCACACAAACAGGCAGTACAAAAGGTTGTGATGCTCTCATCGGAACACCGGGTTATTTGTGTTGATATCCCCTATCACTACATTAGGGTGCTCTGCCTCTAGCGGAAGCGTCGGTCCGTATACCGAACCTCACTCTACTCCCCCACGCAACGCGGTGAGAGGCAGGGGGCGCGCAGAACAAGATATTTGTCTCGGTCGCAGTAAGATCGTGTTGTTCATCAATTCTTCGTCAAACTTGAGGTCGTATGGCTCGGATAATGTAGAGTCATCTAGTCGGTCACAACTGTCAGCTATGCACCGTAGGCATCTTAGGCCGGCACGCCCACGCTCACCATCTCTTGTGTGGTGAGGGCAGGTCGCACGGTACACGGCTAAACGTGACACCTACCAGAAATAGACGCTCCACCAGTAGATTCTGACAACGATTCCTCCAACCTACATGGTTAAAGAGCCGGTGCCAATAGAGTTGACGGTGAACAATAAGTGCCAGTGTAATCAGCGGCAGGGGGGGCAGGCGCGGCGCAACCTAGGGCGCCATAAGCCCTCCAATGATCTTGTGTTGAAAGTGAATCAATCTGTGCAGTTCTCTCCCTCACGGAAGTCAAAAAGAAGAGAAGGCTCAGAGATTGTAAATAGTAATGCGTAGATCGAGTTTCGTATAATGCAGTTCACTGAGCAAGTGGTCCGTGAACATCTTGAGGTCCTGTCATAGGGGCGCAACATTGGAGTAAAAAAGGAGAAGATTCGGTCAGCTAATCTCCACCAAAGTTTCAGCGACTGCAGCCTTCCCCACGATGATAATACTGGAGAAGGGGCTCAATGAAAATGTGAGTGAGTGTAAAATATTCAACCACTCGTGATGTAGTCCACCAGTTGCCCAGTGAACGTCTTGAGGATCCATCGTGGAACCTTTGTTGGGAAAATGCCGGGCATAACACGGCTCCCCCACACCAAAGCATCTCCCCCCCGCGATGGACATGCGAAAGAGCTGCTGCTAGAAAATATAAAACAATAATGCTTCATCATAATCATGAATGTGTAGCCCACCGAGTGTTCGGCGAGCGTCTTGACGGCCGCACACGGGGGCCGTTGCAAACATATAAACCACGCGCCGAGGAAGTTGCCATCGCTCAGAGCTTCAGGGACCCACGTAGGTCCCATTCCACTCTGACTTCAGGCCGTAAACTGGAACCCATGACCTAGAAGGCGGTCTGGCTTATATGTTGCATTGAACTAGAGATAGATTATGATAGGAGGCCCAGGGCAACCTTCCCAGCTCCATGGGAGCATGGTAGACCACACAAACAGGCAGTGCAAAAGGTTGTGATGCTCTCATCGGAACACCGGGTTATTTGTGTTGATATCCCCTATCACTACATTAGGGTGCTCTGCCTCTAGCGGAAGCGTCGGTCCGTATACCGGACCTCACTCTAGAGGTAGATAACTACGTCTTCCGAACTCGGGTCTCTCATCGGCGTTTGTAGATGCAAGGCTTGGGCGCAATCACGAGAGCGTTCTGTTCGGCCTCCGTCAAGATATTTTGACGCCCTTTCTTTGGTTGAGTCTCGCCAGACTGAGCCGGAGCAACCAAACGAAATTCGAGCAAGACAAACAGAGGGTTCCGCTGGTCATTGTGCAGGCATTTAAACCCCAGCTGGCACACCTGTGATTTAAACATGAAAGTAAGGAAAATGCGACGTCAACCTTCGCGCAAATATGAAATGAAATAGTCAAAAATACATCTGTGATCACGAGAATTCAATGGGCAGAAATGAGCATGTGCAATATCTTCAAAGGAGTCGAAACAGCAAGTTCTGTCAACTAGAGCATGGTGGTATGATTGACCTGCCCAATGAAACTTCGCAACCCTCCTTCCATGCCATCGACTCGGCTCCGCACTTCCACAATCTTAAGGAGGATGACGATTAGATTAGTTGAGCGCACTAGAAAGAAGGGAGTGAATTCCTACTACTGTAGTATCCACTGAAAAGCATGGTCTCATAAGTTGTGCAAAGAATTATATGCTACACGACATGGGTAGTGTTAAAACACGCTGTCGAAGACATACAAGGAAGAGGAATAAACAAGTATAGAGAAAGATTTCTTAAAGATGCATTAAAATAGTCACCTTAAGGAGACCGTTGTGTTGTTTTAGTACGCGCTTGGCTTCTCTCAAATAGTCCGCTAAGTTGGTACCCATGAGGCTGAGGCAAAAGACACACACGTCCGTAGAAGCATCGGCCAGCGGCACGTTTGCCATGTCGCACGCTACCACCCGAGAGTTCACCGACACTAAGTCAAAGGAGTGGCACTTCTCGACATTCGGCGGCGCATCTCGCGCTAGCACAGCGTCACCGCATCCAAAGTCTGCCACGACAAGGTTGTCTTTCAAGGTCTTGAGCCAACCCAAGATCGCCGAAAGAGGATTCTCAGGCCATTTGGCCACTTGCTCACGGTAGCCTCGGTGGTATATCTCAAAGAGTGAAGGATCGTCTTGGTAGCGCTGAAACGCAGCGCTGCCGGTGGAAGTGTACAACTCTTCGTTGATCATTCGAAACTTGGCACCTTCGAGCTTCGCCCGCATTCGTTCCTGAAGTGACGTTAAACCTTTGCTGCCGCCGGAGAGAACACCACCACTACCGCCACCGCCACCTTTGTTCTTTGATCCGCTACTTGCACACGCGTTTCCTTCGCCAGATGGCTGCAATTTCTTAGAGCTAGGTGCGTGTGCTTGTGCTGCCTTAAACTTTTGAGTCGACGCTGGCTCTGATTGAGATGCGTAGCTCTTGGAGCGCCTTTGCATGGCTAGCGACTCATTGGCGTCTGATCGCTTCTTTTTCTTCGATGTCACGATTCCATTGGCAGCTCCATTAAAATCAATTCGCGAGCTTTCGTTGCCGGCTGAACCTGGTACCGGTCGTTTTCGCGAGGCTTTGCTACTCCCCTGCTGTTGTGCAGGGCCACCAGAGCGGGGCTTGCTGCCGTTAGGCCCTGGTGTGTTGGTCGACGCAGCTTCTGCCTCACGCTTGCTCTTCAACTTTAGCTTCTTCTTTTGTCCTTTCGTCAGCTTGACGCTTGCATTCTCCATTTCGGCGGAGGCTTGAGCGCTCGAGATATTTTCAGTGATTCTGGTGGAGACCTGTCTCGAAAGTGTTTTCACTGTACAATATTAGTTCGACCTGCTTTCAACAATCCATCTTCTTCCATGTTCCATTCCGCACTTCCGCACATGTATCACACTGTATCATGTATCCGCTTGCGTGTCGTCTTGCTCTTGTGCATCGTCGCGTAGGCTCTAGCTAGCGGGCACAAATCCTTCTCCATCGTTGAGCGCTCGAATGGCTCAACTAGTAGATAATGCGGTGGACAAGTCGGCGCTCGTGGAGGTAAGCATCAGCGTCCTATCTTGTAGTTGCCAGCTGTGTACTCTGCGATGTTATCATTACTATTGTACTTCGGTGGCAATGCTTCGCGCCCCATTTGTTCGTAGGCGCATCTTTAGCACAGTGACGCCTATATCAAAGTGTCTGAACCTGTACACGTATTTTTTAAAATTGAATGCTAGTTATGATTCTCGTAACATCATAAATTTATCCTCTGGCTTTTTGTGGTTGTCGGTATGCGGTGTTGTCGTGTTGGTTCGGGTTTCCTTTGCCACATGCACACAAATTCAATCAACCAACAGGGTGTGAACCGCGACGTGCGACCGTGGCTGCAGCTTGCCGAAGACCTGACGGAGCTGAGCGTGGACAAGCACATGTCGGTGCCGCAGATTGCGGTGATGGGCGACCAGTCGTCGGGCAAGTCGTCGGTGTTGGAGGCCCTCAGCGGCGTGCCGTTTCCGAGAGGCACTGGCCTCACGACGCGCTGCCCGACTCGGCTCATCATGCGCAAGGTGAGTGGTGCTTTCGGATTTCGTGTAAAAGGAGAGCGCGTGTCTTCTTTTGATGAATCAATCAAGATAGTCAATGGTCAAGTCAATGATCGATATCAGCCCTGGCTTGAGATTGAGTGATCTAACTTGCATGGCTATGCTCATTGAGCTCAATGAAATTCACTTTTCTTGTGTCTAAACTTCTGAACACACACAGGCTGCTAATGGAGAGCCATGGGCGGCCGTGGCTTCAACCACCAAAAACAGCGCTTCTCAGATCGCTGTCAAGTCTCCCGAAGAGCTCACCAAAGTGATCGAACAACTTACCGAGGTGCGTGTGATGGATCCCTCGCAAAGTACATGATGAGTAGATAGAGATTGGTAGCTTTCGTTCTTGGGTGCTACTATTGGATATCTTATGTTCTGTCGTCATTGACTGCCAGTCGTGATACCAAATGCTTCTGCCTGTGTGCATGTGTCTGCCTCTCTCCTCGCCCAGACTCTGGCCGGCAGCGGCGGCGGTTTTTCCACCGAGTCCATTGTCGTGAAGCTGGTGTCGCCCGATGCCCCCGACTTGACAGTGATTGACCTGCCGGGAATCGTGCGCACGGCGACCTCGGGCCAGGCCAACACGGTTATCGACGAGGTGAAGATGAGCGCTGATAGTAGAGAAGGAGTAAACAGGTGGTGGCGCTACTTCAATTTCCTGTTTTCGACACACCCAAATTTGTGCTGCTATCGATTCGATTCTTGGATCAAAATGGCGCGCATTTCTTTTTTTAATAGTTGCATATTGCTGATACTTCAGAATGATGATGCAACAGGTCAACCGGCTGATCAACTACTATTTGCAAATGGAGCGAACCATTATTCTGGCCGTGATTCCTTGCAACCAGGTTTGCTGCTAGGCTGCTAGATAGGTGTTTTTTTGTTTGTTCGGTGCTTTCTCTGTTTCTTTTCTTTGACCTATATATCTCCTCTGCCACCATCACCTGCCACTTATTTTATCTATATTCATCCCATCAGGACATTGCGACCGTGGACATTTTGGAGCGCGCCGCTGTGGCAGACCCTAAGGGGATTCGCACCATTGGCGTGCTCACCAAGCCGGACCTGATTGGCCCCGGCGGCGAGGACGAGGTGCTGGCGGTGCTGCACAACGTGCGCAAGCCACTGAAACTGGGGTAAGCGGCATCGTGCGGAGGGGGAGATGTTTGTCTGTTTGGGCACTCAAATAAACATGCGTTTTTTTTTTAACGTACCGTACTTGGGTATGCCGCTAGCGTAACCGAGCTTGTTGCAGTTTCGCTCTTCCTCTCATTACATAAAAGCTTAGGTTGAATGGTTGCTCACTTGTAGTCTTCTGTCTTTCCTTGCGCCACTACACCAACAACAGTTACGTGATGGTGAAAAACCGCACGCAGCAGCAGCTAAATGAGGGGATCACGTTTGAAGCCGCGAAAGTGGCTGAAATGGACTTCTTCGCGCAGCACCCGAAATTCAAGGACGTTGAGTCCCACCTCTTTGGTAATATTTGACTGAAAAAGAGAGGAAAAGGTTCAGTAGGGCGCGCACAACCAAATGCTAGCAGTAGCAGTAGTGCAAATTGAAACGGTGCAAGGCGCCAAACATGTGCCAAAACATATTGCCCTTGTCTTGCTGCCTTTTAAATGTATTATTCTCTCATACTACATTAGGCGTGGGCAACTTGACCCAGCAGCTGACCAAGCTTTTGGTGCGGCGGATCCAACAAGAGCTGGTGCCCATGAAGCACGAAGTGGAAGTCGCCCTGCAAACGGTAATGGGTGTGTTATAGAGAGACATGAAATCTAAATGATGACAAGTCTATCTTGACTACCCTCCAAGTTGCTTTGCTTGAACGGCATACAGAATTGTATTTAGATACCCTCGTGCCTTCTTGTGCCACTCACTTTTCTTCGTCTCTGTTTTCTTCTCTACACCAACCAACCAACCATTCAACCATTTCAGGTGCGGTTTGAGCTCAAGTCCCTAGAGTCCTACGGCGCGGCCAACACCCCAGCCGAGCGCCAGAAGCTGCTGGTGACCCTCACCCAAGAGTACATGCGCCATTTGTCCGACTGCGTCCGCGGCGAGTACCGGGATAGGCTCATTGTGACCAACCCCGACTTGCGCTTGTATACCCGAGCCCTCAACATCTTCACCGAGCTGCAGGTGTGCGCACGCTGACATGCAGTGTGTGAGTGTTCGCTCGCATTCTTAGCTATTCACACCGAGAGAATCATTTCATTGGTTTCTCTCTCATGTATGCTTTCAGTTTTTCGTCCTGCTTTGAATTTTCTCCTTCCGTGCCACGACCATTACGACACTAATTACTATTCCTTACCGGATAACAACAACGATCACAACCACAACTACTACCTCCTCAATGCCAGGTGCGAATTCAAGCGTCGGCGCCCAAGTTCAAGGACCCCGCGTTCATGGAGGGCTTAGCGGTGCAGATGGAGCAGTTGCGGGGCCGGGAGCTGCCCGGGTTCATGTCGGCGCAGTCGTTTTACATGTTCATCCAGGAGTACATCGACAAGTGGAAGGCCCCGGTGCGGATGGCCGTCGGGCAGCTCCGGGTGCTTGCTTTGGAGGTAGGACTCCGAGCGGGGAGGAATGAGTATGAGTAACCAGAAGATATGAGCGGTAAACAACAGTTGACGAAAGCGCGACGGCCTTCTTCTTACTGGCCTTACTTTCACCTTCTTCAAGTTGGGGTATATAAACATCACTATCAAGGAAGCCCTTTTCTTGTAACCTATTTCTCGATGTCAACCATCCTCCTTTTCTTCTTCCCATGACGACAACAATACAGGTGGCCACCAAGCTCGTGGAAGCCATCGCCCTGTCGTACCCCGCCCTGCGCGACGCGTACAGAGGGGTGGCGTCGCGGATCTTGGAGTCGGCCGAAACCGCGTGCATCGAGGCAGTGGACAAAGTCCTGGCCCGAGAAAAGGACCCTTTTACGGTAACTGCTGGAATTAGGATTGTGGCTCTTGATACACTTCCATGCTTGTACCTCCGTTTTGCACGAGCTTTTCAGTTGCGCTTTTCTCGTCGTTTGCTTTTTTTTTCTAGCGTTGTTTGTCTGTCGCCTTCCTGTAATCCTATCCTTTGGCTCTTTGGTTGCAGGTGAACGACTTCTTGCAAGCGCACATCAACAAGCTGCGCCACGACCGGTTCCAGAAAGCGGTGAATGGCGCCTTCGTGAAGACCAAAGCCAGCCACGAGTCGTGGTCGGCGGCCAAGGAAGAAGTGGCGGCCCATTTGAAGACCTGGTACCGGTCTACGCACGGCGTGAATTCGGCGGCCAACGCCGAGGACATGTCGGCCATCCTGGAAGCGTATTGGAATCTGGCGGCGAAACGCTTCACCGACAACGCGTGCATGTGAGCGTGTGTTTATATTAGGAAAGAGATGGCAGAGATGAGGGAGGGTATGAAAGCAAGAGAGATGAGACAGAAGACTTTAAGGAAGCGTTGAAAAGGGCAGAAGGATAAACTACTTCCTTCGCTTTGTTCCTTCGGTATTTTTCTCATGGCGCGTTTACAAAAATTGCCACCGCTTCACTAATTCAGGTGCCTGGACGAAAACATCTTGGGCGCTTTGGTGGCGAACATGCAGGAGCAGTGCTACGTGTTCGTGCACGACAAGGACAAGCTGGCCAAGTTCTTCGAAGAAGACGCGGACTTGGTGGCGCGGCGTCTGGAAGCCACCAACAAGCGGGACCGGCTGGCTAAGGCCAACGCCGCCATGGCCAACATTCAAGTGGAGCGTGGGGGGTTGGGCCTGGGCCCCACGCGGGTGCGGGTGACGGTGGCTCTGGGCCAAGCGGGCCTGGGTCTGCAGCTGGCCGACGAGGGAGGTCGGCTGGTGGTGCGGGGCTTCCGGGCCATGGAAGGCCCCAACCCGGGGATGGAGGCGGGCATCAAGGCGGGCGACGTGATTGACCAGGTGAGCGATGGTGGCGGTGGCGGTGGTGGTGATGCGTACTCTCCTCCTTTGGTGCTACCCCCCTCTTTTGGCTGTGTTTTTGATTTCTTGCTTTTTCCGCGACTGGCCTCTTGCTCATTTCATTCTTGCATTTACTGTTTCAATTGGGCGCTTGCATAGGTGAACGGCGAGCACGCAGGAACGTTTCACTCAGGAGTTGCCCTCTTGAAAGGCCTCCCTACCGACGCCATTGCCACTCTTACTTTGCTCCGCGCCCAGGCTGAGTAATCCAGCGGAGAAAGGAACAGAAGAAAGGGAGATATGGGAAAGGAAGTGAATGCGCGGGTCTTTTTACTGGCCTTCTCAGCGCAATCAGCTTGGCAGTCGCTATAAGCGGCATTCCGTGGTTCTGGTTCTAGATACGTAGAGAAGCGCAATGGAGATAGCAGGCCGCTGGCACATTTGGGAAAGTATGGGCGCGAGAGAACGCTACGGCTCTGCGTTTAAATAATAGATATAGTACTCAACATTTCCGACTCCCTGCTCTGAACTCTAAACTGCTAAACAAGGGACAATCAAACAAGAAACAAGGCACTAATCACTAAACCTTAATTGGAAATTTGTGGCGCAAAAGCAAATGACAGAAGGACTATAACCCCAAACTAGATGAAATTTTCAGAGGGATTAGTGCGGCTGCGTTCAGACCAAGATTAATAGGCGTTTATTTGCATTGCACTGGCCGTGGCCCATAGCCGCGCCTTTGCAATTGCAAATGCTTTTGTCTCTGCGGTGTAACTACTGGCGCTAAATGCACTGCGCAGCAGCACGAAAGATTTAGGACCCTGCTGGACGTGGCGCACTGAGAGGTTTGAACCCTAGTGTCCGAAAGCGCAGCATTATTCCTCGTTCGGTGAATGATTCACGGCCCACTCAACACCAAGAAAGACTGCTCAAGAGAGGATACACACAAATAATACGGGAAATGAGAGGGCGTATAAAAGAAAAAAGAGCGACTAGACTAGAGAGGGCGTATAAAAGAAAAAAGAGCGCAGCAGTGTAGTGGCCCGGACGTACCACTGTATAGGTGCTTGTGCAAGCGCTGCTACCCGCATTGTACACCTTGACGCTGAACGAGCCTATAGAGCTAATCGACGCGCCAACCACCGACACCTGTCCTGCAGTGCAAGGAGTTCCAATACTGGCTATCACGATGTCCGTAGCCGCAAGAACTTTGGCACACGTGACTGAAATTGTTTCTGCAGTGTCGGTATTCAAGTTGGTAGTCGAGCTACATGGGACAAAAACACAGCGTTCAAAAGAAATTGCAGTACTTTAGACGTAATTGAGTAAGGCAACGAAGTAATTTTCAACGTATACAATTTAAGCGTGCTTTTGCGAGTACAATGACAGGGTCCCTTCAACAATTCAGATCCCACAAGTGTATAACCTTGTAATGATTCCGCTTTGAGCATTGCACGTCGCTGAATTGGTTGCTGCAGCTGCTGTGCACGTGTTGATGCCAGAGAATTGAGTGTTTTGCATGTCGACTGTAGAACCCGAGGCCAAAAAGCCGTCAACTTTCGTCGCAAGGAGGATCGCGTGAATGATGAACACCAAAAAAGCCCGCGCGTTGCCCATCTTGGCTCAATATAATGCGAAACTCCTGCAAAGATGAGATGCACCTAGCCAGTCAGGATAGGAAGAGGAAGACGTGGAAATACAGGAGAGGGGGAGCTGGGAGTCATTGCGAGTTCATAAGAACCTGCTTGCAATGAATGAGTGTGCACTACTTAGAGGATTTAAAAAAAATCGAGAGAAGCCGCACTTCTGAAATTGTGTATTCAGTAGAAATTGCGCAGCTAACTCTTGATGCCATGGCACCTTTGCAACCTTCCTGTAGCTAGTCGTCTGCGGGAGTGAAGCTAAGACGGATAACGGACCCGAAGGTTAGGTCGTTTAAGTAAGTCCGGAGTCAGAAGAAGTCGTTCTGAGAAGGAGGGAGGCAGCTGGCAGGCAGGGCTGGCATAAACATTTTTCAACCCAGATAAAAACATACAGTTTGGAAAAAAACAGGTGTTCTAATTATACACCTCCCTGGCACCAGGGAGTATATTATGAGACCAACAAGTGGCCCCGATAGCTCTCTTGAGAAAAGGTTATAAGCCCGCAGCTACTGTGCTGTAGTGCTTTGATGTACCTGTTTCATTCAGCACCCAGGTGAAATACAGATGTCTTGAACATGCTTTTTTGAGACAGGCCCCGAAGGGCCGGAATTAGAAGGCTAACAGGTAGAGAAGAAAAGCAAAGCAGCGCAAACTAAACCTAAGAAGCTAATCAGGCGCACATGCCCGAGTCATGCATTTTCGGTTTAAAAAA
>Ga0307982_1003039_pt1 | contig 13411 bp, 11 predicted proteins | sample OrgLakmetagen989_FD_201847 | JGI IMG/M metagenome (GOLD analysis project Ga0307982, IMG submission 201847) | Saline water microbial communities from Organic Lake, Antarctica - #989 | ecosystem: Environmental > Aquatic > Non-marine Saline and Alkaline > Saline | place: Antarctica: Organic Lake...
AAGGTGCACTGTTGCATTCTGCAGCTGGGTACTCCATAGTCGAGTGAGTGCCCAGGTGTCCAGGTGGAACGCGCTCGGGCAGCGTCAAGGTGTTGCCACTGTTGCCTCGAGTGCAGTGTATGATATCTTGTGCTTCATGCATCCATCTCCAAGAGTAAGGGGGTACAGCTGCCTTGTTCTGCCTGCCACTGGCCCGCAGGCCGCGAATGGGGCTGCTGAGGCAGAGCAAAGGGCACTTGCACCGGGGCAACCGCTGCTCCCTGCGTTGTGGTACGCTCAGTATGAGTATATAGTACCACTAAGCTTGTGCCATGTTCTTGTTGTCTGGCTGGGTTTCCTGACAAACCTTGTTTTGGCGTGTCCCCCCTGGACTGCCCAAAAGGAAGGGGCACTGGCAATCAATTCAGTTTGTTTCTCGTAACCACCAAAGCTTGAAAATCATAGATTTGCATTAGCATTTACTCCTTGCTGTACAAAACCTCCTGAGGTAAGCTGGGAAATTTGCGGGGGGTGGACAAAGTTGACAGATGTTTCGTTTGCGTTTCAATAGTCACTGGCGTTCAAATGGCATTCAGCCAAATTGAATTCGCTGTGAATCATTCCCAGATGGGATTTGCGATCAAGAGTCGTCCAAATGGTCGCTTGGGGGCGGAAATCTGCCGTGTTGGTGAACAATTAAAGTCATCAATTATTGGAGCAACTCTCCTCAGGGCAATGGACAGCGACGGCCGCTGCCTTTGCACGTTCACACAATTGCCATACTCCGAGTGTCGCCAACAGCTGCAACGCTTGAGAAAAGGGGCAATGAAGTACCCTTTCGTGATGGTCGTCAAGCTTGGGGATCGCAAAGATTCGACGACAGCCGTGCCTAGCGCTCAAGTCATCTCAATCTCACGCCCGCTTGCCACAAGTACACCGACTGAAACGGTAATTACACAAACTACCCTGGACAATGACGAGCTATCACAATCACCGACTGCCTTGGTTTCATTAGCGTCGCACCTTTTGCTCAACCAATCTGTTGAAAAGCACTCGTTTGAGACAACTGTTCAGGTTCCTTCAGAAAGCACGACACACAACCCATTCCCTTCAACACATCAAAGACTTGACCAAGTTTTATCGGGTGCTCGGTCCATGGTGCTCGAAGCACAACAGCGTTGGCAGGATGAAAGTGAATCCAGAAAGCGTCTCCAATTCGAGGCTGCCGAGGCTGCGGGGCCTGTTAATCAGCACATTGCAGTCATCACAACTCGGCCAGATGCATCAAGAAGCACAATTTTTAGAGCCGAAATACAGGACAGCAAAGGTGTCAGATTGACATGGTCGCAGTCTGCTGATGCTGGATTCTCAGCAGGATCGCGAACAGTGTGTGTTGAGGCCCAAAGTGCAAGTCTCATAGAAGATTCAGAGCATAATATTGAGCCATTATTTTCACAGTATCTTACTCCTGCAGTTTGTGCTGCTCGGGCAGGATCATCCTCGATCGTGTTTGCTTTTTCAGCTGCAGTCCATCCTGCCACAGCTGGAACAGCTGGCAATCCTGCAACTCTCGTAACGCCCGCAGCAGCTGCTTTTCAGGAGCAAGGAATAGCTTTCCTTGCAGCTGCAGAGCTTCTCGATAACAGTGTGGCTCTCAACCGTGGTGCGTGGCTCGAAATGCACTGCGTTGCTGCAGGGACAGGCGGGAGTCATGATGTATTTGGTGAGCTGTCCACATCAGCAAGCTTGGCAGAACAGCAGACATCCCCATTTCATACAAAATGCAGAGGGATTGAAATTCGTGAACCAGGCGAAATGCTACCTTTGCTTACTCAAGCCTATAAAGCTTCCTTTGAGCACGATTGTCAAGTGGCATTGACGATGACCCTGCGACACCCGCTGCAAAGGAGACGAGAGCTGGGCTCTGTCACTGTCATCGCATCAAAGGCACACAGTGCATATACTGAACGACAGCTGGTTGGTTCAGTCAAGTATGGAGCGATTGCTGCAACACGATGGCTCGCTGATAGTCAACGTGCAACAGTCAAAGCTATATTGGATAACGCAGTGTACACAGAAACAGCGAACAAGCAAAAAAAGGGTTTAGCGCTAGAGTTGGGTTGTATCATGGCCCGACAGCCATTCGTTCACTCAGTCTGCGTGGTTCCGAGTTCCATTGGCAAGAGTCCCGCTGGGGCTTCTCGTACAGATTGTGAGGCATGGTCGGGTGGTGTTGCCTCATCAGTGGCTTGTCTGGCCAGCATTGCGTCTGCAGCAGCAGCTTTATCAAGCAGTCACCAGCGGGGGCATGCCGCCACACCCTCTTCGGCTCAATGGGTGGGCCAAAGCACATTCAGCAGCCCTGCAACTGCACCTGGCCAAATCAAGTTCGGCATGACCGCAATCCTACCCACTCTAAGCAGTTCTGGCACTACAATAGCTTCACCCTATGCTGATAAGTTCGACCAATTGACTGCAACACGCATATCGCAGCAATTAATATCTGAGAAAGCACGCGACTCGGGCGCAGCTGTTGACCGCACAGTGGCAACATCTCCTCGTGAGCGCATTGACCAAATTATTGATCAAGTTCGCAGCCACAAGGCTTTGGCCTTGCGAAATGTGAGAAAGCGTCTTGTGGAGCGTGCACGTGCCATCAAGCAGCAGCAAAGCGAGTCGTCACCTGAACGCAGCCTAGTACCGCAACCAACTCCAAGTAGCCAGGGCTTTGCGGAGCTTCTGGTTAGCTACCGCACCAAGTACAGGTCAACTCAGCTCGGCTGATACTGCCTGGGCGACAGCCGACCAAGCGACCAAGAGCAGCAGCAATGTGATACTGGCGGGCAGGGGGGTACCAAGACAGGCACTTCCTACAAAGAGCACGCACTTATTTGTCTTGTTTGCTTGAATCCATTCAATTAGTGTTGACACTGCATGAAGCGGGGCAGACACATGTGAGCTGTGAGTGTGAGGGGGGGAGCCCACAAGATGCGCAGGCAGGCCGAGCGTAAAGTGCTCACCACAATGTCACGAACATCAACACAAATGCACCCCTGCACCCCTTTGTATTCTCACGTGATTGATTCACCATTATTCAAATTGGTTGAGAGGCTACAAAAGCCGGCTGAGAGCCGCTGTTTTTGATGGTCGCAAAGCGACTGCTGGCCAAGTGATGGATCCCCTTGCTATCCCAGGCGCAATTCCAGTTGACCATGCTGATGACATCAGCTCAGATGGTAGCCCTATTACCATGCTTGATGGGCAAGATGACGTTTTGTTTGATGCACGGGACTTCGATGTGTCGCCATCCAGCGAAGGGAGAGGCAAGCTCTTTGACGGAAGCGATTCTGAGGCTGATGAACAGGCACAGCATACTTCCGAAACAGATGAAACCCACCAAGCAGCTGAACCCCAACGAAATAGCCCGGTGCACTACGATGCGGAGGAATTCGAAGGCGAGGATGACCTTCCATTGGACCCGCCAGCTGGCGTTACCATTGATGAGTGGGCTCGACTCCGTCGGCTGAGACTCATGAGCAAAGCACACGTGCACGATGGCGACAAAGTGGGCTTAATGGACAACGTTTTGACAGCCACTTGTGTGTTTTTGGTGTGGGGTTCGATGTTACTTGTACTGTTGAATTTGGCATGCCTGGCAGCTACCGGTTCCCACATGCCTGGGGTTGCGGCTTCCTGGTCTCTGGCCCAAGATGCAGTTGCACGCACGTGGTCCTTCACCCGCCAGCCGCTCCACACGCACATGATGCCGGTTTTCGACCCCGAGTATGCCGCTACTCTGCCCAGTGACCAGGGGCTGTACGAGAGTTACATGCACGGCAGCCCCAAACAACGACGCAAGATCGTGGAGACCTTCACAGAGGGAAGCGTGGATGCCAGGGACATGGCCCTGCTCACACAACAGCGCCGAGAAGACGCCATGCAGCAGCACCGGTGGAGCCTGGATGGCTCTGCCGTCGTCAGCTCGCAGGTCACAGCCGCCGCCGCGACAGCAGAATTCAACACCGATGGAATCGACAGTCGGCTGGAGCGCTACAAGGAAATGGTCCGTAAGCGCCGCGAAAAGGTATCCTTGTGGCCACCGCCACATGCCCAGGCCGCTGGGGCACACCCCTTTGCCCGCGCCGAGGCCGCGGAGAGGCAGCCCCCCACCCCCGCGCAGCAGGAGCCAGTGCTGCCGCAGGGCTCAGCTGGCACCGCAGTTGCACCAGATGGCAGCACCCAGCCGATTCAAGCACACAACGCTGCCCAAATCTTCATGGCCCGTCGTCTGGAGCTGATGAATGCTGGACTTCCAGCAGACATTGCTGAGCAGGTCGCTGCGAAGGAATTGCAGTTGGCAGAGGAGGGGACAGCTCATTGAGGGCACAAAGCAGGGGCATCTTAATGTATGTGTATTCAAAGTTACTGCAGCAATGGCGACCAGCAAAGCACTGCCAGCAGCCACCACCCATGGGATGGCTCATTATTTCAGCAACAGCAGCACCAGCTGGCGAGTGTCAAACCCACACACAGAGCCAGACGCGGACACACCAACACAGCAAAGGTCTTTTACGAAATGCCTGCAGGGCCTCGAGAGGGGCGTCGGCCTGGCACACCCACGCCATATGGGCCCTGCGGCGCGGGCGTCATGCCGTGGCGGCGGGTGTCCATGGTGGGCAGGCCTGGCAGGTGCGCGTGCATGGGGGCGCTCTGGCGGGGGGCGCCGTTCCTGCGAGCAGAGCCGTCTGCAGCGCCTGTGACGCTGGTCATGGGCATGGAGGTGGAAATGGGAGCATCGGCTGAGGGCACTGCCCCCCAGTTGAAGTTGGCTTGGCCGATGTGGGAGGGGGGGCCGCCGTCACGGGGCGCAGAGCCCGTGCCGCCGAAGAACCCCATGCTTGTAGCGCCCATATGAGGCATCAGGGGGCCCGACAGCTCCTGCCCGCCGCTGCCGTCCTCCAGCCGCAGGTCGCGGGGGTCCGAGCCGGCGCCCGGGAAAGCGTTGGGGTGGGAGATGCTGCCGTTGGACATAAAGGGGGGCAGGGGGGCTCCAGGGCCACTGCTGAAGGACGAAAACATCTGCAGCCCAGGCGCGCCGTTGAAGCCTGCGGGCAGGCCGGCTGACTGGCTGGCCATGGAGCGGGCCACCACGTCTGCCGCCGAGGCGAGGTCGCCGAGCTTGTTGGGGTCGGTGGCGTCCCCGCCCACACGTGCGCGCTTGTTGCTGCTAGGCACGCCTGGAGTGGCGCTGGTGTTGCCGGATGTGCTGCTGTGGCTGAGCAGGGAGCCGATCATGCTGTGGGACTCGTCGAGCTCCCCGGCAGGCATGTTAAGCGCCAAGTTCTCGTACAGGGTGTGACCGGCAGCCATCAAGGATGGGTCAATAGCACCGCTGGAGGCAGCAGCACCACGCTTGCGACCACCAGTGGGTGTGGTTGCCAGGATGGCGTCCGGGTTGGCATTGTGAGAGGTGATTGCCACTTGTTTGAGCATGGCATACGCGAGCCGAATGCGGCGCAACACAGCGTTGCGTGTGTGCTCACATGGAACTGGTGGCTCGAGGTTTTGGCCTTTAGACTCGGTTGTTGAGTTTTTGGCGCGCTTTTCCAAGACACGGAATGGCTTCGACAATAACTGCAACAGAACCAGGTGATTTTTTGCGGCCATGCATCAAATAAGAAATATCGCGCAACTCAAGGCAACTTTCCCCTGAGCAAGGCATTCTTCAGGGGGAAAAAACTTACAGTAGTGCACTTATCGTCCAAAGTCACAACAAAAGCAACACGAAATGGGCGCTTTGCGTGCGCGGATGAAATCATGAGCGAAGTGCGTTTGAGGTATACGCGGACACCAACTCCATCCAGAGCCATGTCAGCTTCCGGGGGAGGAAATGGAGAAGTACTGGGAATAGCAGAGCGTACAAAACGCTCTGGTGTTTCCCCATCAAAGTACACGATTTCTGCCCAAATGTGGCGCCGGCAAGCCTCGCTGATGCTCTCATCTTCATCCTGTCCCTCGTTGCGAAGAGTCTTCGCGTGCTGGGTGATGCTTTTCCGCAATGAGGCCGATAAATTGGTCAAAACAAATTCGATCGGAGTTGAAGAATCCAATCTGCACCAAAAGTATATCAATGAACAAGATATGATATATTATACATTGTGGCGCAGGATATTCAGGCAAAACAACAACAAAAGCTGGCGTGATGAAACATCTTGTAAGAAAAGTTTCGTACACCAAAACACCATGTTTACGAGCAAACGCACCGTCCCTCAGCATCACGATCACTCCTGTAGATAATTTCAGGAGGGACGGTGTACAAGGTAGCCAAGGTCTCGGGAGAAGTCATGTTGTCGTTGATGCCTTCGCGCAATTTCCGCAAAAACTCGTCACGAAAAATGTCAGCAAGTTGCCAATTGCGAGCAAATCGGGCAAATCACCCTCTAATGGATGGACACACAGCAATTTAGTCTATCTAGTGCTTCGTAATTTGAGGCAGAGTGGAAAGTGCGGCCGAGCAGACGAACCAGCTCGATACAGACTGCCGACAAGTCTTGAGCCCCACAAATTCGTGCAGCCCCAAGAAGATTTTTCGTCAGTCGTTGCGCTGCATATTTTGATTCAAGATCTTTCATATTCGAGATGAAATCTACATGCATTGGCTATCACGCGGTTTGAGATTCACCTCCGACACATTCGTCGAAGTACCAGGAGGTTGGCTCATCAGCACTGCCATCATCTTCCACAAAATATGGACAAAGTGCAGGCTGGGTTGTGCGCAATGCGTACTGCGCACCAATGAAGACAAACACAAACATCATCAAAGTGAAGAAAAGAAACCGGGTCTCCCAAGCATTCACGCTTCTCTGAGCCATGAGCTCAGCCTGGGCGGCAATCCAGTACCCTGTGCCAATGGAGACACGCCCAGAAGCATCCACCTTCGCGCCTAGCCCGCAAGACCTCACCATGTCTTGCAGGGCTGCCTTGTCGTGAACAACATAAGGCACGTTCTCCTCATCTGTAGCTTGACTGTTCCTTTGGCGATTGGCCGCGTATTGTACTGCCAAGGCCTGAGCTGAGTCATCCACCATGCCTGACGCAGTTGCTTGAATCGCATCCGGAATACGTGCTGCACTTTGTTCTGAAGTGCTGCGACTTCCCACTGATGCAGATGCACCATCCACAGTGCCCATGTCCTCCCCGCCTGTAGCCGTGGGTGGTAGATTGTGCTGGCCGGCAGTCGCGGCAGCCTGCGTGGCGCTCCTCATTGCCCCCAGCAGGCGCCCCCGGTGATTGATCACAGACCGCAGCGCATATCCAAGCAAGTTTTCATCCGCAACAGCCTCCCCACTGCCGCCAAATGTCGCAGGCGGCACAAAGCCCTCCCTGTACAGCTCCTGGGACAGCACGTCCTGCACGAAGGCGTGATCGGAGCCCAGGCGAGGACAAGGCGCCATGCCATCCACACGCATTGCCGCTGCCACCAGCAGCGCACTCAGTTGGTGATAAGACAGGTCTGTCCACACAGCCTGCCGCTCCGCGGTCACCTCTGGCGCCGTTTCTTGTAGCAGCTCCAAGTACAACCGCACCGAGAGCTTGTTCTCGCTCTGGGTCAACTTCAAGCAGTCAAGCGGGGCGTCATTATGGAACTCCTTGACACTCACAGTGTCTGCTCCACGGCCCCCCTGCCGGCTGGCGTCTTGCCCTTTGGGCTTGCCTGCGCTGGATTGTATCTCCCGCTGGCGATCGTCATCAGCAGCCTGCAAGCCGCCAAGGCCGCCGCCCAGCATGTCCATTATATCAGGAGATGCCAATGGCGAGGTGCCTATGCCACTGAAGCCCCCCAGTGTGGATGCATCCTCTCCCGTCAATCCAGCAGAGTGCAGGTCGCTGCCATGCCTGCTTGCTGTGCCCGCGATACCAAGCGGGTTGTGACTGCACGCCGCGGATGGAGTGCTGCCGTGAGCACTAGTCAAGCTGCAATGGTGGCTCCCTTGATCAACATCAGTGTCACTCACGTACACCTCGCCCGCCGTGGCAGCGGTGGCACCAGTCTCTGTCCTTGCTCCGGCGGTGCCCTGACAGCCCCCTTGTCCATTGGTAGGCGTGGAGTGCATGGCAGCAGACAAGTCAGCACCAGCGCCAGGGTCCTCATCACTCAGGGCAGTGTGCACCCGTCCGTCTGCAGCTCCCCCAGACCCCCCTAGGCGAGCAGGCACGAAGTGACGCGCACTGCCTTGTGCTTGCTCTGCCGGTGCAAAGGCTGCTGGGTCAGCTTCTGAATGCATCTGCTTGAAAAGCCGCCCATCATCGCCCATAGACATGCTTCTAGCTGAAGAATTTTCCCCGTCGGCGGCACTGGCAGAAGAGCTGTGTGTGGGGCTGTGCACGAACAAAATGTCTGCCCCAGATCGCAGCTGCTGCAGTGTAGCAGCAGCAGCATCGCTCTCAGTCAATGGCGAAAAGCGAGCGAATGGGGCTACAGTCGCTGAGGGCGCCCCCCCACGAGGTGCCGCGATGGATGACTTTTTCTTGTACGAGAGGCGCAGCTTCGTGATATCCACATAGTCATGCAGCATTTCAGGCATGATGAGTGGAAGGTGGTAACCAAGCACACGAGTCATGCAGACATGCACAATCGAAGGCAGTACGTCGGCGATGATCTCAATGAGGATCTGGATGAAGACACGAAAGAACACATCACCCACCCCGAGTGGAAGTGTTCCTGGCACTGGCGGCTGCCGGAAAACTGTCGCAATGGGCAGTGACAGGAAAATGCCTGTGTCTTCCAGAATACTTTCTGCAAAGGGGAAAGTGCTGCAAGCAAGTAGGTACGCCCCTGTTCAGGTGAGCAGCAACTGCACAGCACCTGCAAGACCACCAGGGCAGACGAAACAGCAGCAGACGCACCTGCTGCCATGTAGGCAACCCACATACGAACTGCTACACGTGGTCGCTCGCTGTCGTTCTGCAATCGGTTTGAGTTTGGAAGTGGCGCACAGGAACATTGAGGCAAAAACACTCACGGCCATGGCGAGTCCTTGCTTCCCATGCACGCATTTTGCACACAAGTTACAGCAGCACAAGCGACCTAGGAACGACAAAAGTGCGACATCACGCTTCACCAGTGTGTAGCGCATCCCAAGCTCGATGAAAAGTAAGCCGACAGCCAGAAACACTGTCCCAAGCGAAGTGGGCATTTGAGTGGCAAGCTGCCGGCCCAGAATTGCCGGAACCAGCATGATTCCAACCTGCAGCATGATCAATCTGTCAGTTGGAAATTGCGAATATACCGTCTTGTGGGTGCAACTGCGCATGGTGAGGGCTAAAGCTTCAACAGCCAGAGTGAAGCCGAAGATGCGAACCAAGAGGCGACTGGCAGTCGAGCCATCATTTGCCAGGGGAAATATCACAGCCAGCAAAAGCACTCCTAGCACATTGATTGTGACAGTCACAGCACCAGCAAGGCAGTAGGGGGCTCGAACACGGTCTCGTAAAATTCCTCCCGTCATCATTGCCGGCACGAGCACAATCGGAACCTGCGAGAGCAAGCCCTTTTTTCCACAACTCACCGCAATGTTCAGATACACAGGTACTCACATTGATGAAGAATGCAAAGAACAGGTAGATACTGTAGCCCAGCCCCGAATTACTGTAGACGCTGAACAGGGCAAAGGAGACAAGGAAAACCATGCCGACAGAGCCCAAGGTACAGCACATCCAGAGCAGAGTGCGCCGATTTAGCACACAGCGAAACCCTGTCAGAGCAAAGAATGGTAACATGAAAAATCCGAAGCTGCTGAGCATGCTTCCAAAGCCATAGTGTGCAGTCTGGTAGTACCAGGACGGCTTCTGAGAAATGGTCTGACGTTTGCAACTGGCCTGCCAAGAAAACGAAGCTGATTGCTACGCACCTCATACCAATCCGTCCCGCGATATCGTGCAACACGGGCAGTTGCATTTGTTGTTACTTCAATTTGGCCAACGTCTGTATGCAAGAAAGACTGCCCAACGAGCCTGGTCGCATGCGATCACTCACGTACCTGAGAGGAAGCTGACCTGGTCCATCAGAAAGACCCACTGCAACAAAACTGCGACAGTTCCGCCCAAACTTAGACAAAGAGCAAGCGATTTCATTTGCAACAAGGTCCATCTGCAGGCGATGTGGCGTACAGCACAGGGAAACAGCAGCAAAACACATGCTATACTCACAGATGAGCTCCACAAAGAAGCCAGGGATCGTTACCGAAAGCAAATAGCACCGAAGGGGCCTCGAGCAAATCTATTGACCTTCCTGCATCTTTCTGCAGCGTTGCGCGTTTGGAACAGTTGCAAGCATGCGCAAATGTTGTCCCGGCTGTAGCCGAGGTTTTCCCGCAGTACTGTCGGCCAGTCTTGTAGGAGAGTAAGCGTTCAGACGCAGTGGGCGGTACACATGCCAATCGACGACATGCATTGTGTGCTGTTGTGGCTACACTTTGCTTTGGTGAGCTGTCAGCTGCTTCGGCCTTCCCCATGCCAGCAACTGGAAAGCGCAATATTTCGTGAGAGCACATTCAGTTCAGGGACAAGCCGAACTGACCTTGCGATTTAACATTCTTCACACTGATTGGGGCTGGTTAATACCTGCGACCGATTATGTCGACACTGCATTTTGTTGGGCGATGCCTGGTGCATGCTTGCATGGGCTTCGTTCGAAACGATGGCTGCGGGGGCACAGCCGCAGCGTGAAGCCACAGCATGCTCCGCATTCAATCACCTGCAGAGTCAGCCAAATCAAGTGCACCACGCTCAAAGCATAATATTATGCCTAATTGTTTTGCATGTGAAGCAGGCTGAATTCCTACGAGCTCTGCATGGCGTGCTGCAGCAGCGCCTCCCAACTGGAAGGCGCCATAGCGTCGGACACATTCCCTACAGCGCCCCTTGACGCTCCCTGGTCAGACCCAGGGGAATGAAGAGTACGTGTGGGCGAACCTAGTGGTGCCACGGAGGGTGAGCGCTCTGCCGAGGCAGCTGTCGAAGCTGCAGAGGCCCCGGCGCTGGCTGGGGCAGGCGCCCGCGTAGAGCCCCCCTGCACAGGCGAAGCTGTCCACCCCTTGCTGCCACGACGGCCCCCAGGCACAGCAGCCTCAGCGGGTGCAGCTTCGCGCAGCGCAGCCTCAGCGGTGTCCGGTGCTACACCGTACACGTTGGTAAGGTACAAATGCGACAGCGTCTCGGCATCTGCAGACGCATGTGCATGCTTCGCCCCCCTGCGCGCCTGTCCAAACAGCTCTTCAGGTGCATTGCGGGTCAATGCCCCTGACTGCATGACACCTTTGGCCCTGGAGCTTGCGCGCTCCGCCAGCCCTTTGCGAAACCTACGCATGGCCATGTCGAAGCCGGCGGGCTTAGGGGACTCAGGAACACCGTCCCATGGCTCTGCAGCCAAGCCCGGCTCCCCGCCTGGTGCTGTGCCATCAGTGGAACCAAGCAGCGTTGCCACAGGATCCACGCGAGGGCGCCGTCGCGTTGCCCTGGGCTTGTTCAGTTTTGGGGAGAAGACGCACTCGGGGTCAAGCTTGGCTGCGTCTTTCTCAGCTTTCAGCCGCTGCCTGGCTTCGCGCTGCTGCATCCACTGCTGCTGCATGCGGCTGGCGTGCGAAGCTGCAGCCTCTGCGGTGGTGGCGGTCTTGGGCGGGAGGCGTGTGCTGGCCGCCCGGCGACCAGAGTGCGCACGGGTGCTTCGGAGGGTGGACGCCCCGGGGGAAGATGCCTGCGCAGTACGCCCTGCTCGAGCGGGCGACTTGAGCAGGGTTGGAGATGCAGGGGAGCTAGGACCCCCTTGCACCCCCTCCTCTTTCCCTTCATCCTCGAAGCTCATCGCCAGCAGCTGCTGCACCGGGTCCACCACTCGAGGCAAATACTTGTCCTTTGCAATGTCGGCACTTCTGTCAGCAGCCTTTGCGAAACGAGCCTTGACTTTCTCCTCAGCGGCCCGCTGCCTTGCAGCCAGCTGGCCGGACTGCCGCTTTGCTCGCAGTGCGACCCGGTCCTCCTTGCTGAGGTAGGACGACCCAGGCGAGTCCGTGCATACCTTGACGCTGACTTGCTTAGGTTTGCTGAGTCGTTCGAAGCGGGAGCCCGATGGAGACAGCACCCCGTCCACGATCTCAGCAGGCCGCACCCGCAGCGCTGCCGACCCCGGCGTACTGGACGTAGCCAAGCGACGGGACTCTGCCTCTGCGTCTGCCTTGCGCTGTGCAGCTCGCTGCTGCCGCACAGCAGCCTCTGCATACAGCGCAGCACCCACGCTGCCGTGCGCTTGCACAAATGCAGAGCGGGTTTTTGCCAGGTCGGGGTTTCGCTGCATGAAGCGGCGACTACGCGCCAGCAGGCGGCGCTGCCCACTAGCAGCCTCTTCCTGGTCGGCTTCCTCCAGCTGTTGTGTACGTGACTTGCCAGAGCTTGTGGCGCGCTTGGGCTGGGTCAGTCTCTCAGTGATGTCGCCAGCCTCGCGATTAGACGCCATTCGCTTGGAGGCTTTGTTGATGGTAGGGTGAAAAGTCAGCTGCGAGTCGCGCTCTTGAATAATCTCCTGTTGCACTGCTGCCCGCCGCGCCGCCCGAGCTGCCTCTTCCTCTGCGGAGCGGGCAGCTCGCTGCGCCGCCAAGCGCCGAGACGACTCAGACACGGCGGGCTTGAAAGTCAGTGCTGCAGCTTCCTCAGCTGCCAGTTGAGCCTGCAGGGCTTCGAACTGGTCCCGCCTTATGCTGCTGCTGCGGCTTCGACTGCTAGTTCGGCTGGCCACCGATGCCGCCACAGCAGCGCCGCCGAAGCGGCCACTGCCTTCTGCGGGTGCAAGCTTGCGCTGCACGGCAAGCGGCAGTGGGCGACGCCCGCGCCCCTTAGATCGCACACTGCTCCGGGTTGCAGGTGGCGCCTGTACACTTGGCACCGCCACAGCCTCCGCTGCGCCGCCGTGGCTGCTTTGCTGAGGAGCCGACGCGTGGGAGTACCACTCCGTGCGTCCGCTATTTCCAGCTGCTGCGACATTAACTGCCTGGGCAGGAGGGGGCGCTGCGCCCGGCCACTGCGCTGGGGGCACCCCGGCTGGGCCGTCCTCCTCCGTGGATTCGGACCAGGTTGGAGAGGAGCCTGGCGCACGGTCAGCTACTGCGCCGGCATTCGCAGCTGGTGATTGCATGGGGGCGTGCACTGGGGACACCGGAAGAGGCACAGTGCGCACAGCATCTGTGGGTGTATTGCTGAGCGCTGCAGGGGCACTTTGTGGCACGGCCTCCTCCAAGGAGGGCCCTTCAGGTGCAGCTGCAGCAGCCGATGAGTCACCAGTGGCATCGCTGCTGCTGACGCCGCTGCTGCTTGGCGCCACCTCAGCCGTGTGCCCGTCCAGACCCCACTCGTCGCCACTGCCATCCCCAGTGCCATCAGA
>Ga0307982_1003048_pt1 | contig 13383 bp, 9 predicted proteins | sample OrgLakmetagen989_FD_201847 | JGI IMG/M metagenome (GOLD analysis project Ga0307982, IMG submission 201847) | Saline water microbial communities from Organic Lake, Antarctica - #989 | ecosystem: Environmental > Aquatic > Non-marine Saline and Alkaline > Saline | place: Antarctica: Organic Lake...
ACGTCACGAGCTACGCTCGCGCGCCTTCCTCTTTACTGTTTCTGCGGAGTGCGCGCTACCCACAAACGCCTCGCTTTTTGCAATTTTTGCGAAATTTTGGCCAATGCCCCTCCCCCTCATGATTCACTCCGCACTTGCTTTGTTTGCGCAACGCACGCGCATTCCCACTTCTGCCCGAAGCATTGGCTTCTGTGTCATTTGGGTTTGTATTAGTTCGAGTTCGATGGCACATGGCACAAAAGAAGCAAGTGCTACAGGCAGGAGTACTTTCGTCTATGTCACATGTCACACGCAGGTTATTTGGCAAATCGGAGGCACGTGTTTAATTCGCATATGACTGGGCTATGGCGGTGGGTTCCTCGCTCAATTTTCGAGGTCTTATTCGGCCGGTGAATGTAATGTACAATAAAGCAAGTGGGCTGCGTGTTGCGCAACTCACGTTACCATGAATAAGGTGCGATCTCTCTATTTCGCCCCTTGTTTTTACTTAAGTAAATCCCTCATTGAATTCTCATCACGGAGTTGTCATGTCTCGTATCACGCACCACGGAGCTCATTGACAATTCACAGCAGATAAAACCAGCCTCCCAAAAAATGTCCGGAAGGCATTATCATTCGATCTCACTCATCGCCCTGTGCGCAAGATCCAGTGCCCAGGCGCGTGCTGCGTTGGGGGCACGGGGACCAGTTGCCGTTCACCGGGCGGGCAACTGGCCAAAAAGTCGCGCTGCTCCATGAGGCAAAACCCGTCTTTTCGCCCGTAGTCGTGCTGCATGGACGAACTGCTGAGGGCTCGGCGGCAATCCACGGAGGTAACATTTGGGTGTGCGAGCATGGGAGCGCCTCCTGGGCATTGGGAGTCGGTCACTTCACGCCTCTGCCGGGACACGTCCACCGCCTTTTGATGAAAAGGAGTTTAAAGTATATGAGCAGTGCACAGTTGAGAGGTCGAAAAGGAGAGAAAGAAACCATGATAGAAACAGGAGAAGGATACGACGACAATGCACGCGCAATTAGATCAACCTGGTCGTTTGGGTTGAAGAGGTGAAGCACGTGCACTCCAGCGGCAGCGAGGCGGCTCACTTGCTCGCGAAACTCCCACGTTGGCACGTCGGGTGCGTCGAGGATCACCTTGGAAAAGAGCTTGGAAAGCGGTTCCTTCGCCCAATGCGCCCTCTCCACGAGGCCTAGCATCAGATGGCTCCCCATCGAGTGCACTTTCCAGTGCATTTGCACCGAGAAACGAGAAACAGACGACGCAGTGCTCCCACTACCACTCTCACTAGAATCGCCCCCTTGAAGAGAGGAATCAGCCTCGTCGAAGAGGCGCCGCAGATTCACCATGGTTCCCATAAACGCGTTCACCGAGGCCTTGAGTTGAGGACATAAAATAAAAAGACGGAAAAAGCATTCGTTTCGGACGTCAAGTAAAGAAAATGTAAATGTCAAAAATCCGGTGAAGCGACACACTGTGTGTGCACTTTGCAAACTGCCTCGCCTTCTTACCTTTGCTCAAATATAATAGAGTGTACATTAACACACCTGCATTTGGTTGAAGGCCATGGCGTAGGGTTGGTCGAGCCCTTTCGAAATGAATAGGGACAACATGCTTCCACTCCCAAACAAACTCCCCAAGCCCCCTAAGCTGCTGCTCGCAGTCGCTGGTTTTGGTGCAGATGGCCAGGACACGGCTATCAGAAGGCAGGCGTTATGGCCCAGCAGAGATCGTGCGTAAACTGCCGAATTCACCGCCACAAAGTAGGTGGTAGTGCTGAACCCATGCACGTAGAAGAGCACCGAGGACGGTTTAGGTTTTGAGCTTTCACCGCTACCACTGGCATAGCTGTGGCTGTTGTGGCGGTCTGCATCCCGCTTGTTCAAATGCGAGGATGCTTCTCGTATGGTTTCCTGGCGAATGATGTCGTACGCTAGACGCTGTGACAAATGTACCCATCCGCAGGGCATAATGTTGGTGGTGTCAATGAACATGTCCCTACCCAGAGGAGGCAACGACGAAGGCATAGCTACCGTACTCAACGCCCACAACACTGGCTGCTCCTCGAAGTCGTCATTTATTCCGTCAGAGCTCTCATCGCGGCCACCCGTGCCACTACCAAGGGGGTTATAATTGAGACTGTCGTCTTGATAGAAAGCACTGTTGGCGAGGAGCTCACCCGCAGACAGTTCAAAGGACTGGCCGCTGCTGCTAGAGGAGGTCGTTGGCGCAGGCACTACGGCACGGTTGGTGACAAGGAGGGTTTGGTACAGGTTTAAGGTCCGCAACATGGGCTTCTCTTTTAAAGGGGCGAGAGCCACGAACAAGGGAAAGGGCCCTTTTGTTAATTTTGCCATCGCCTCTTCCAGCAACATCCCGACTGATTCGCCAGGGACCGCCTCTCCAGCAGCTGACAATGATGATGCCGATGAGGATGCTTCAGCATTTGACTTTTGTTTGCTTTTGCGACGGTGGCGCTCGACTTGAGAGACATCCCGATGCGCTCGAGGGTCCCAACATTTAGACGAGAAACCAATGACTGCGAGGCCTACAATACCGCGCTCGAGAAGTTTGCCCGAAGAATCACTAACGAAGAGATAACGTGTAGTCGCAAATGAATGCAGAATAATAATCGGAAGAGAAACAGATCTTTGATCTAAGGTAAACCATGCAATCAATCACGTGACGGTGAGCGCAATACCTACGAGAGGAATAATATCTATAGCTTACCTGAAGTGGTTCGTCACAATCCTTGGAGACTGAACATTGATTACGACTGCACACGCTGGACTTGTCTTGTCAGGAGCTAAAGCGCCAAGTTCAAGATCATCAGGAGAGTGCACCACCACTTCATATGGGGTCTGAAAGCACGCCAGGAGAGACACAATCATAAAAGGACATCAAGGTGGTGCTTTGCTTCTCGGTAAGAGATCAACGAAAGGTGCACAAACAATTCAAACATACACCACATGGTTGCATTATCATAGATCCCAAACACATACCCGTATGACAGTAAGTTGCGCCTTGAAACCAGATCGGTGGTAAACGCATGACGCATTTTCGCCTTTCAGAGCCTTCATTCGATCCTGAACTACTTTCAAGCTCGGAACGCTATCCTCCGCTGCGCGCAGCTTTGACAGACGACCTTCTGTATCTAGTGATCCACTTCCATCATTAGACAACTTCTCATTTGCCCCCCTTCCGTTTAGATTTTCATCAAGCGTATAACTTGATGATTGAGAAACACCACCTCTGTGTACCATCTCATCATCGGGTGCTCCTGTCACGTCATCGTGGTCTTCAAAGTCTTCAACCTTGACCTCTGCAAGCTTTCCAGTCCACTCTCCTAGTTTAAGTGCTGGACAATCATAGCAAGCAGAGTCTATCGCTGCCCTTGCCAACGCCACTGCTCTCAATACAGTTGCTTGCTGCTGTCGTCGCATGGACTTGAGTATACTTCGACTATTGCCTGAATTTAAACCATGTTCTGGACCATTTTTAAGTGCATCACATGCGTCAGCAGCTAACATTGTACTCAAACTAGTCTCAGTGGAGCATTTCAACGAAGACCGAACAACGAAGTCACCTGTCCACACACCAGGAAGAGGTCCTAACCCACCGACACCGCCATTGGACGTTCCTAGGGCCACAGTTACGCTGCCTCCAAGGCTGCTGTTGATATTGCTAATACGGAAAGATGCACTCCAGGGAGACAAGGCAAAAGGCGGGCCAAGCAAAACAGCTAGTCTCACGCACAACCTAGGAAAGAGGCCCGGTAAGAGCACGGGCGCTCGCACACATAGACGCATTATTCCTTCCTGCCGTTCCTCTCCAAGTTCGGATTGGTCACGAAGATGAGATAACGGAGGTTCATTCGAATCATTGGATGCCAATAAAGACGGCACTACGAGAACGGACTGAGAATCACTGCTACCACGACTGCCAGTACAAGAACCTGAATAAGTTGCTTTGGGAAGGCAATCGCTGTATGCAAGACCGAGATCCACCATTAAGTCTTCAATATCACCGAAGTTTCGAGGAAAGAGTGCCTCTTCTGACTGCTCGATCGAAGAGATCGAAATTGGCACGCTCTCCATTATAGCTGCGTCGGCGGTGGTTCCCTTCTCTAGATGGGCACTGTCTATAGTACGTGCAGTAACAAGTAATCTCAATGCGCGCCTCATAAGATCTTTTGCAAGAATATGCCGCGCCGTCATTCCTTCAAAGTGACCTCGAAAAGATACCCTTGCAACCCCTGAGCCTGACTGCAGACCTCCAGAATCACCCTTTCCACTACTACTTCTTCTTTCTTCGGATATGCTGCCTTCTTTCTCATCGCCATCGTCACCTTCAACGTCTTCAACCTCGTCCAAAATGGCATCCTCTGAATCATAATCATGTGCATGGGATGCGTCGTAGTTTTCACCTAATTCCACTAATCGACCAACAAGCTGCGATGTTAGCCATCTTGGGGACAAAACTACCCATCCCAGAGGAGGAGAAGGAGGACTTGTCAAGTATGCACTCCTACTAGCATCCTCTTGTGCACTCAAAGTCGTGGATTCTTGCCGCGGTTGCTCCTTAAGGGCACTGTTTGAATTGGCGCGAGTCGATTGTTTGCGTGCTCGAGTGGCGGTAGCATTCAAGGGTATCAGTCCATCGTGTTCCACGAATATAATATGGCCTCCATGGTGAAGCATGCGGCACGCAGTGACTAGTGTTGAATCAGAAGCGGTAGGGCAGCATTCTTCGCGGCACAATTGCACGAATTCGTGGAAGCGCAAAGCACAGGCTCCACGTTTCCGCCACCCTTCCAAGCTATCCCCCAACACCTGATGGTTACAAAAGGAACATACACATACTGACTGAGGGAAGCAAACCATAATACACGTCGAAGTATTACAGATTGAGAGTGCTTGTAAGTCTTCAATGAATAAGCTCTCGACTGATGGAATACTCGTACCTGATGCAAGCGTAAGTTCAGGCCTACGGGTGTGGTGGCGTAGCAATCCCGAAGCACTCGAGCGTGTTGCTCAACGAGCCATTGCCTGAGTGCATTGAGCTTGGCATCAATGGCACGCCCATCGACAGCATAAAATCCCACGATGTTAGGTAGTGACCATTCTGCGACTACTCCACTACTGCGGCGAGAACTGCTGCCGCTCATGCTACTGCTAACTCTCACGCTGATGCTACTGCTTGTGCTGCCGCTACCACCACTGGTGGTGGTAGTGGTAGTGCTGCTAATGCTAATGCTGCTACTACTATCTGAAGGATCCAATCTATCGGTTGCTGTTGAGATTGAAACATCATCTGCAGAGGTGCTCTGAGGCGCATTACTGTTCGCTTCTTGAACCTCTGCAACACTGCCTTCATCCATTAGAGTGGAAAGCGGTGGCGGGTGCAGCACTGGCACAGGCGCCGATGAAGAAGACGACGACGACAACGACGACGGAGGAGTTTGCGGAGGTAGGTTGGTGTTCTGCTGGCTGGCTTTGGAAGTCCACCAGGTAGGTTGTTTGGGAACACGCACGTAGAAAGGTTGGCCTGGCTCGACCAATGAGGGCACGGTAATGCGGTACACGACACTCTCCACCTGAGAACATGAGCGAACAACACGGTGAATGGACACGCGGGCTGGCACAATGCTATGAAAATGAAGTACAGGTGACATAAGTAACATGTATTTATGAGAGAGAGAGAGAGAGCATGTCAGGGAAGAAAGTGTCAAAGATATCGACACAATCAAACGACATTGAAAATCCTCCTTTCTTACCACAATTTCTAATAAATCATTCCCAGCGCAAGCATCTGGGCATGTGACCAGCACCAAGACTTCATGCTTCTTTAACTTGGGGACTTTGGCTGGCGTTTCTCGCACCACTACCACTGCAGCCCCGTCGGCCCGCACGATGCCACTTCCTTCACTGGTGCCACTCTCATTAGTCGTGGTGGTAGTGCTATCGCTGTTACTGGTCATACTATTACTGCTATTCCTGACTGCTGCCGCATGGCGCTGTTCTCGACTGAGCTCGGAAGTGGCACCGGCCCAGAGGCGAGCAAGCATGTCGGGGCCCAATTTACCCACCTTCAAGGAGGGGGAGAAGAGAAAGGGGGTTTACAGGGTACAACCAAGAAGCTAATTTCAACCTTTGCATCTGGGACTAATTCGTTAATCTTGGGGAATTTTTCAATCTACGTAGGTACGAAAGAGAAGTGAAGGACTTTTGCGCATTCTTGCACCTGATCGCCGCCACTGCCAATGAGCACAAAGCCAAGGCCCACGCCGCTACTGCTGTTCGTGGGCGAAGCCAGGGCCGGCATGGATGCTTGAGCTAGGCGAAGCCAGCGCTTCAAGTGGAGCCGCTGCAAAGCTGGGGGGTCAGTAAGGCGGACCTATTTAGGAGTAGAAAAGGAAAAACATGCAATATGTCATGAAAGGAAAGAATATTTGGGGTCATTTTGAGACAGGTGCTAAATGAGTTTCGAATGCAGAAGGCTTTTATCAAGCCACCTCAATAGTTGACTTTGAAGGAATCTTACCACAACAGCAACGAGCGCGTTTGGACTTCCGCCAAGTAGATGCAAGCCATGTAAAGCAGCTTCGGAGGTGGAATCTCCACCCCAATCCCAGACGCTGAACAAGGGCGGTGGCTGGACAATCGGGAGCCCTAGCGTCTCCACACTGCAGCCTAGTGTACGGCGCCCACTTTCGCCTCGGCCTCGAAACAGACCTGCATGAGCAGCACCTCCGATTGCATCTGTGTCTGACTTTGAGCCAGCAGCAGGAGTGGCAGTAGCAGGAGATTCAGGAAGACCACCTCCTCTGTGACTGTTCTGACGTGTAATCCGGGAGGGAGACGACGAACTTGCATCTCCAGTGCCTCCTGTTTCACCACCATGAGCTGCTTGAGATGAAGATTCGATTCTCGTAGGAGCGCTCAGTTCATGCGAAAGCGAGGAAGATGACGAAGTATCTACAGATGCACCGCCAAATATTCGCTGCAGTCGAGTGCGGTCTAGGCAACGCCTCAAAGTTGTTTTGCCCACTCCCGACGCACCCAACATGTGCAATTTAACCACCGTCAATGGGACGACTTCCGTCTTTATGATTGTGCGGGGAGGTAAAAAGTGCATACGAACAGTAAAATATGTTATCAAGGCACGATTCATTTGAGAAAAAAAAGAGTTTTATGACAGCAGGAAAGTGCTAACCCAACGATGCTAAACTGGTGCACGATACCTCGAGGTTTTCGGCTCGGCTCAAGTTGCGTTCCACCGACGCACGCAGACGACCACTGACGCTGGAGCCTAAGCAGCCCGAAAGGTCCAGCCTTAAGCCCGGTTTCAGTCTGAGACATGACAAACATGCTGTCGCTTGGGCTCCACTGAGAGCGACGTTGCGCAGCGAAACAGCTTCTAAAGTACTATTACTTCGACTCAACACCGCCAGAAGTGTGGATAAGCCGTCTCCTGACAACGCTTTCGCCGCAGCAGCGCCTGTACTACTCAATGAAAGCACTTCTCCACTGCTGGTGCTACTGCTACTACTGGCGCTGTAAAGGACGTTATCGTCTTCGTCATTGTTATCACTGCCACTAAGCACACTTCCACTATCCTTTGCAAGGTCTTCATTGGTTGATGCAGCACCACTGCTCTTAGCAATAGCTTGAGATGCACTAGATGACGAAGAAAGACTTGGCAACGGCAACGGTGGAGTATTGAATGAAACGGGATGACCACTAAACCCGTCCGGTGCAAGGGTCGCTATCGTACCCCACCCACCAAGACAGCAGACTCCTACAGCAGCTGCTACAGGCCCTGCATGAGCTGAATCCGCGGAGGCACCGACCAAAGAATTGTCGGCAAGCATTAGGAGACGCACTCCACTGTGGCATAACAAGCACGCGGAAAGAAAGAGAATATATTTAAAAAGTATTGTCAGCGCAAAGAAGGAACTAACAATAAGAAGGCCTCATATCATTCAGAAATAAAGGAAAAAGACGCACCGGTGCCGCATCAATGCACCGCTTAGGAGCAATAAATCACTTGACTTGAGACCTCGATCTGTGAGATCAAGTACTAAACCACCCTTCGAGAGTGCTGAAGGCACTCGTTGGTATCCATCGCCGCGTTCTTCGCTTTTCTCCTCGCCTAATGCATCTGATTCCACTGCTGCTGCTGCTGCTGCTGCTGCTGCTGTCACTTCAATATTTTTATCGGTGTAAACACGACTCTTTTTGTCGCCATGGTTCACATCATCCAAATCACCCTCACTGTTCTCGACTGCATCTTCACCATTTCCCTCTTTTCCATCATCATTGATATCACTTCCAAATCTCGAAGCATCCTGATCCTCATACTCAGACGACAAGAGCTCTGCCATGACGGCGCCAGACCCTGGGAGCGGTGCGAGACCTCTCGAGTCAAGTTCGTTTGTCTCCCTAATATAATGGCCCGTCGCCCACTCGTCACACACCAAGTTTTGGAGGTCAGGCCAGCAACGCTGAGGCCTACGATCTCCTATATCGTCTTCTAAGGCACCGTCTATTTCATCATATAACATAGCTGGTGGCAGACTAGGAGGCGTGATAGATCGCACCATAGCCACTCCCAAGGCAGCCTTTCCCAGAGACCCAATGGAATTGCGAGAAACGTCGAGACTTTTTCGCACATACCAGAGTACAAAGAGAGAGAGAGAGAGGTCAATGAGATTTATACTAATAGGATAGCCTATTGGGATGCTTCAGTGTATCTATACCTTGAGCAAAAGCGTGACGGTGAAAGAAGTTGTCACAGGCAAACGCATGTAAGTTTACGAATAATTACCTTGCAAGTCTCCTTGTCCCACCAGCTTTTAATCCCGCGGCCAATAAACAAGCACCTTCCACACCGAGCCCCGTTCGATTGACGTCTAACGATTTAAGTTCAGGCAGGAACCGTAGCGCCCTTATTTCCAGCTGCTCTGAAGACTGCTTTCTGGCTGGTTTAACATCATGATTTGTTTGAGGTACTGCTTTTGAGTCGGCTTTGGATGCCACACTTTGAGATGATTTATTGACTGCGAGTGATGTCAATGCTGTAGTTGGCGTTACTGCTTCTCCTGCAACTGTTGCTTTTGCATCGATGGCAAGCGAAGCATCCAAATTTCTGATTGGCCACTCAAAGTCAACCGTGCACTCCTCACTGGCATCGTTATCGATTTTATTCTCTTGTGGAGAAGAAGGAGTGATACAATTGCTGGACGTCGCTGGAGACCGTAAGGACTCTAAAACATCAACAAACTCGTGCAGAGTCGCCACCTTAACCCCGCCCAAGGCCGTAAGCTTAGCCCCAATGCCCACTCCCGCTAAGCTTGCTGCGGACCCTTCGTTCACTTTCGTCACGCGCAGCGCTGTACTTAGACCCAAACCTGCACCTTCACTGACCTTGAAAGTGAACTGCCCTGGCATCCAGGTGATGGTGGAATCTATAGAAGAAAAAGTGCTCGGAAGGGACTCGGTCGCTTCTTGGCTTGTTGTGGTGGTATTGGTGTCAATACTACTATCGTTGCGGTCCAATGCTCCATTCGGAGGAGGAGGAAGCAAGGATGGGAGGATTTCACTGTCGTCAAGCGTTGATGGAAGTTTGTCACTTAAACTGCGTTGACCATCCAAATCACTGTGAGGGCTGCTAAGATTGGCTAAGGCAGGTGTTTCTTCAATATCTGGTGGCTGCAAGTACTCCACAAGAGAGCTCTGAGCCCCCTCTTGTCTCAAAGTCTGCAAACCTGCAACAAAGTCTGGCAACGCCGATACTTGCTTTCCCCCTAGTGACACCACCCGTGCTCCGACACGAACGTCTCTTGCATACGCAGGGCCCGCATTATCGACACGTGTTACTCGAAGCGTGCTCGAGAGGCCTAGCCCAATGCCCGCCTGCAAATTTACCGTGAATGAACCCAACAACCATGCCCCCTCTTCCTCTTGCCGCGCTGCCTGACTGTGCGCCTTCGCTGCTGCTGCTACCAGCCGCCCCGCCTTTGAGGCTGTGGCTTCGATATTTCCCGGGTGAGCAGCAGCCGCGGCTGCAGCTGCCGCTTCTGCCTTTGGAGTGGTCGGCAAAGGAAGTGGAAAGGGAGGGTCGAGGCAAAAGTGAGCACCAATGAGTGTAGCTACGACGGCCGCGCCGGGAGGACCAAAATCGTTACCGCCCAGTGCAAGAGCTTGCATAGAAAGAGGCAGCGCTCCCGCCATCTTGAAGACAAAAAAATAGAAACCGACAAATACAGTATATTAGTTAGAAACAAAAATAGAACAGTATTGGGACGAGGAATTATAATATTATTGATGTATACGGGTTTCATCTAGTGGTCCCAATCACCGCTCTTAAAGCTGCTCCGTTCAGCAAATTCCGGCTGAGGTCCAATTTTCGCAATGATGTGCACGCACTGAGGCCTGGCGCTAGAGCGGCCGCCGCTGCTCCATCCAACATATTTCGAGCAAGGCGGAGCTCGCGCAAGGGACTCTTACTCGAAGCACCCTTCATCATCAGAGCGCGAGCGATTTGGAGGATAGATCTCGTGGATCGCATGCCTTGGCCATGTGCGTTGACACCACATAGTGCGCAACCTGACAAGTCTAGAAATGTCAGCATGTCATTGGTGCTTAAGAGTGTCGCCACGACCACCACATCGAGCCATCCTTCGTCTTGGTCGTCACCAGCAGATACTCCACAAGCTTCGTGCTCGTAACGCCCCCCGTGCCCCAGAGGCGTCTCAAGATCAGAAAGATTCACTGAATTAGCGCACGCAAGGCTTCGGTCAGCCTCGTAACGTCCAAGACGCAGGCGCTCTAGCCCGCGATTCACACTTCCGGAAGCACTCACAGCTGAAGGGAGTGCTACAGCCTCCGCCTCCTCCTTTAGTGCTGCATCACTGCTGGCCGCATCTGGTATCTTTGGCCCTGTTTCAATCGTTGCGCTGCGATGAGAGGCCAAAGCTAGCGCCAACTGCCGAGCCCCTGCAGACCCTACACCACACCCGCGCGCCCACAGCACACGAGCAGTGAAGTTGTTTGGAGCCGAGAAAGTGTTAACAGGTGGCACGGGAGCGGTCAAAGCATCGGCTAGGGTGCGAGCGCCCGCTAGCCCCAGAGGATTTCCGCTTAGATCAAGGAAAGCTAAGGAAGGATGGCTGGCTCCTTTCAAAGCTATTAGCAATTCGGAAACTCCTTGGTAATCTAAACCCGCCCCCACAAGTGACAAGCTAGCCAGGGTATTCGGCGGTTTAGGTAGCTCCTGGAAAAGTGCGCCCGAAAAGAAGACAACCGCGCAAAGTATAAAGTGAACAATACTTAGTATCAGGAATGTCGCAATAATTACCAGTTTTAGCAGTATGAAAATGTTTTGGATGATGATTACCAGTTTCGAAAGGGCTTGGCGCACCATCGCATTTGTGGAATTCTCCGAGGTGTCGTCGGACATTGGGACTGACATTGGCTTGTCCAGAAGATTGCGTAATCACGCAAGAACTGAAAGATTAGGATCGAATCTAGGCGCAGGTATAATGTCTCGATAGATTTTTCAGAAAGAAAAGGTGGCCTACTATCTGTAGTAGCTTGACTCAGGAGCTACTATCTATCGACTATCGATCTATCGACAGCATGTCCGATGACATGCGTTTTTGTCCGTTGAAGTGGACATTCTGTTTTCTCCGCAGCCAACCGGGCTGAGTACGAGAACCGGGACCTACAACGTCCTTAACACCACAAGGCGTTGTTGAGCCTTCCCGCTTCTCTCGCTCAGGTGAGTCGAGCGCAAAGACCACGACAGAAACTGCGCAGGAGATGTCCAATGCAGAAAGAATGATGACCTTAGTAATGGGAGTAGAGAGGCCACACGAAGGGTTCATGTTTATGTTTACAATTACTTGAGGAAACCAAGCGGGAATTCTAGCGCAAGGCCGGGCAGGCTACAGGGGAGAAACATGTTGCCTTATTCCTTCTTCCTGTACCTGTACAGGGGTGTTTCTTTGTTTTTGGGGAGTATTAACTAGACTAGACTGTTCTTGTTGCTGAACGGAAGAAGAGAAGAAAGCGTGGCAAATAAAAGGACTGGGTTATCTTAAAGAATTCTCTTCCGAGAGTCCGTGAGCAGTTTGTTTCTGCAGAGTTTCGCACAAATAAAATTCTGAGAATCAGAATTGTGACTCAGAATTTTTTAACCAGGAAAGACGAGATTTATTCACATTTGTCACATTTGCCATATTCCTAACATTCCTAACAAAATTCTGAGAATTTGGTAATACATGTGCAAAGATTTCTCGCATTTGACACGAGTGGCAGCCATCCTGAGGATCAAAGCTTCCGTGCAACGAATTAGCATTTGCTTCCTACTGAGAGAATTTTGAACTTCGATGAGCTAGATCAATGGAAGTTCTTTTGAATTCGCATGTGCAACACGCTCGCTGGTGCATGCTAGCAATCAGGACTTACAAGTACGCAAACCCCGGGGTCCGTGCAACGAGGTATTACTTTGAGGTAACGGCATTCAAGGTGTCTTGATGAGGAGACCTTGAACTTCGATTGATTGTATCACTCTTACCAGTATTTATGATAGCTCATTAGCAGCAAGTGTACCAAACAAACGGTACGTGTGAGCACTTTGTATCTTACAGCGAAGCGAACATCGCGTGTATATTGAGCTACACACAATTAAGCATTCATTTGAGGTGGCGGTGCTCATAGGTTCTTGATGTGACCAGTTCGAATTTCGAATAGCGAAACCAATGCAAGTTAATGTTATTCTACAAAATACAACGCACAAGTTGGTGCACGTGAGCACCCAGGACTTGCGAGGATTCAAACATTGAATTGTATGCAATGAGATGTTACAGTATTAGTAATTGTGTTTTGAGGGGTTGAACTTCGTTTTATTAGGGCACTTCTGGGTATGCGCCTGGGATAGCAGCAGGTGCACCTCACGAATTGTTGTTGGCGCATAGAATGAGGTACACCGTAAACCTTGGTGCGCTTGAGCACAAAATATCTTGTATATTCATCAAAATTTGACCTTGCATGCAGATATGAACGACAAATGTCAAAAAAAACACTTTCCTTCCCGTCTTAGTACGACCCTGCTTATGCCTCTGTGACTACTGTGTGCTTGTTTTTCGTTGTTATTGGGAGAGTATTAACTAGACTAGACTGCTTGAAACATGCAGGACACATTGCGATCTTGTTGGGTCGACCTTGTTGAGTCAACTGTAAATGGAAACCAAATAGGACGCAGGATGCACGTTCGCTGGAAGGGAGAAATATGCCTGACATTTACCGCAAAAAAATTGCCGAGCTCATGCAACATCAAAGTTTGGAATGCATCAGCGCGTATGCTCCAAACACATGCATCAA
>Ga0307982_1003049_pt1 | contig 13382 bp, 18 predicted proteins | sample OrgLakmetagen989_FD_201847 | JGI IMG/M metagenome (GOLD analysis project Ga0307982, IMG submission 201847) | Saline water microbial communities from Organic Lake, Antarctica - #989 | ecosystem: Environmental > Aquatic > Non-marine Saline and Alkaline > Saline | place: Antarctica: Organic Lake...
GGAGAATGCCAAGTGAGTGTTTCAACCTTTCATACCACCTCACTACTACGTAGTACTAAGGTGCACAAACAGAGCCTAAAATCTACTCTCCAGTAGCAAAATCCCTAATGTAATAACTCCCAACCCCAAGCCCACACCTGTCCCGCGGCGCCCATCAGCCGCATGCCCAAAGTCACGGTAGGGTCCCCACTCAAATCTTCCATGCCCGAGGCGACGCGGGTTAAGAGAGGCGCCTTTTAGATGATTATCACGGCGAGCAGAGCAGAGAGGTTGAGGCAGAGAAGAAGACAAGGAAGCAAAGACGGTGCACAAAATGCGTGAAAGGAAATATGCATGAGAAATTAGATGTAACATTCGCTCTAATTACAACTTCTAACTCAAAAAGTCAAGCATGCTCGTCATGTATGGTACCGCTGCCGTCGCGGCTACCCCTAGCAACGCTGCGGCAGCTTCTCGCATGGGCGCACTCACGGCGCTGCCGGCTGATCCCACCTAATATGGTATTATTACGGTCCACGGTCCACACACACACACAAAATTAAGAATGAGACTGCACCTAGCTAGGGTTGGCACACACCTAACTTGCTCAAGCATCGGGTGTACTAGAGGGGAGCAGAAAAGATAGACAAGCTTACCTGCAAGATGTGCCGGCTCAGAAGCGGCAGCGGCGGCCAATCGTTCGGCTTCAGCGGCACCAGCGGAGTGGGCTGCTGTTGCGACGAGGCACCGCTCTGCGAGAACGCCTGCGGCGACACCTTGAGAATGGCTTCTCCGTGGGCCACGCTCTGGAGCAAAGCCAGGCCGCTGGGGGCGTCCAGGATCCCCTTGGGGGGTGGCGAAAAAAGGCGCAGCCACTGCGCCACCATGCTGTCCTTGGCACTGGCATCAGCAGCAGCACCTTGATGTACCAGCACTTCGTCGCAATGAAGCACCGCGTGCACGAACACCGCGACCCCCCATTGCGCCAGCTTCGCCCTTGCTTCGTCGCTCAAACTGCCGCCAGCAGCAGCACCACTACCACCACCACCGCCGTCGTCGTTGCCTGCTCCGCTCGCCCCACCCGCGTCTTGGAGCAGCTGCCGAGTCACCTCCAGCACCGGCGCCTGGTACAAGAGCTTCCGGCGCCACAAGTCTTCGTTGCCTTTCACCACCTCCAGAGCCTGCAAGCTGCGCATCTTCCGCACGCCCAAACTGTCTTGGTCGTCTTCCTTGATAATCACCGCCGTACTCGTTGCACTCGCACTTCCACCAGCGCTGCTGTTACCGTCAGCAGCAGCAGCAGGAGGAGGAGGTGGACCATTCACGCGTTCGTAAAAGAGCAAGTAGGCGTTCCAGTTCTTTTCTTGGGCTTTTCCGTGCACGTACGTTGTTCCGTTGGATCGGACGCCCCCAAAGCACTCGTCTTCCATCGAGTCGGCCGGCGACACGTAGTTGTCGTTGAACTTCAGGAAGCCTTCCTTGTTGCCCACCGTGGTCGGGTCCGAGGCCCGGATGATGCTGTAGTAGTGGCCCTGGTGGTGAGATAAGAGGAAAGAGTTCGAAGAGAGTATGGATGGTTAGAAGGATGGAATGCAATGGTCATAAAGTGAAAATGGAAAATGATACGGACGAGGAGCCAAAGGTTGCAGAAGAGGAAACTAGACCGTACTTTAAGGAGGCAAACACACCAAGGAGAAATGCATGCAGAGGGCGATCGCTACAATGCACGAATACAATACATGAATGAAAGTATCCTTTTATCCGTTCATCATTCCGCTCTACGCACACACCTGGTTGGCCGAAGCTCCCAAGTGCACCAGGGCGCCTCGCAACGAGTAGTGGCAGCCTTCGGCCGCGGGAATGGACCCGTCTTCGCAGTACTCCTTCAAGTCCATGGCCATGGGAAATTCCACGCGGTGGTTGTGCTTGATCGGCACGCCTACAGGTAGAGGAGAGAGAGAGAGAGAGAGAGAGTGAGTTGCGTGAGGATGGCATGATCACGACGGGAGCAGCAGCAGTAGCAGCGGGTGTATGAGTATGGCAACGACAAGAAAACAACCATTGGAAAGAATTATTGGAACTTCAGGACGGCTAAGAATGGAACATACGACGATGCTAAATCATCCCCACATGAATGAAACAAATCGACCACACAAGAAACGCACAACACTGCTACAGCCACCCCCTCCCCTCCCCAACTGACACTGCGACAATTATCAACAGCCATTGTCACTTCACCACCAACCCACCCACGCACCTCGCGAATAGTCGAAGCTGAAGCGCGAGAGTTGCACGCACAGCACCTGCGGCGGCTCCACCAGCTTGGTAGTGTACTCGAACATGTGCTTGACCGGCTTGCCGGTGGCGGGGTCGATTTCGTCGTCGTCGTCTACTTCTCGCACCTAATATAATACAGGGCACGCGTGAAACATGCGGCACGAAAGGAAGGACACGAGAATGAGGTACTTGAAAGGAAGTTGGGATGTGGAGCAACCGACGAGTGCATACATGTGACATATAGAGACTGTGAACGTGAGCGATAAGTTGAAAACGCCAGAGACAAATCGCAAACATTCTAACCTGCCATCCTTTCAATTCTCGTACTCTTTCGTGCTCGACATCTTTCTATCTTTTGGGTATGATGAGACATGAACGCTTAGGTTGCTGGACTCACCGCAGGCGCAAAGAAGTTCGCCATGGCTTCTTGCAGAGACCCAATCCCCTCCACTTGCAGCTGCAAGGTAAACGTGGTGGTGGCTTGCGGAATGCGGTTCACGAGTTGGCCGTCGTGTTGCCGCACCTGGGCACAGAAAGATTGGCATGCAGAGAACAAATGAATGAATAAATAAATAAACAAGTGAATGCATGGACGATTGTTTGCAAAAAGATAACGTAAAGATGAACGGAAGAAAAAAAAAAAAAAAAAAGGGAAAAAGTTAGAGCCAACGAGATGCACGCACACATGTGCGAAGACTTCTGATCTTCACACACTTCCAATCTTCACACCCAAACGCACTCCACTCCTCTTCACCTTGATTTCCGCCGTCGTGGCCCCAAACGTCTTCTTCACCACGTCCAGCGCAGTGGTGTCCGACAGCTCCAACTCGAGCCGGTCCAGCAGCTTGTCCATGAACTCCTTGGTGTCGTTCTGTTGCTCCGCAGGAAACTGCAGGTCCAAGTGCTTCCCCACGGTGGTCAGCAGCGGCTCCGCGTCGAAGCACGCCGCTTCGCTCCGCCGCAAGTGCAGCAAAGTGCGCTGAAACTCCCGGAGCACCGCCTATTCAGGGGAGGAAGAAAGCACCCAGTTGAAAAAAAATAGGGGGGGGGGGGTAGGAAGATATGAGGGCAACAACAACGTCAAGAGATGAGTTTATTCGCGAAACTAATTCAAGCGTGCTTTTCACTGATTCAGGCAAAGCGACACCACCGCCACACCCAAGTTGACTGACTACTTAGGGGCAACAGACATGCCCTCATTTCAATTGCTTTGCACTGACACTAAATCCTCACCTTTTGAGCCTTCGCGGCAGCTTCCTTCTCTTTCCGTGCCGCCTCTGCATCGGCCCCCGGCACCGTAATCTTGGCGTTGGCGGGTTTGGCACTGCCGCACACGTCGCACTCCGGAGTGGCCACGTCGTTCTCGAACGTGCACACTCCGCACTGCCAAGTGCCTTCGGTCGGCTCCGCAGAGGCTCCTGCATCACCCTGTAAGTAGGAGGAGAGATAGTAGCAGTGGTGGTGGTGGTTGAAGAGTGTGTTCGGAGGAAGAAGAAGAAAATGAGACGCGAAGAAAGCGCCAACGACTATCATACTTAGAACTGTGTTGCATGGTGAAAGAAGTGCATGTGGATCGTAGCAAAAGAGAGCCACAAACATACGCAAACAACACATACACCAAACTCCACTCCATACACACTCACTCACAACCCACACTCAAAGTCATTCCACTTCAGTCTCACCTTCAGAGCCGCGGCTGCAGCAGCGTCAGCTTCAGCTTGGTCGATTTCCAGCACCGAGGAGGGCACGGGGGCGGCGAGGAGGCCTTCTGAGAAGGAAGTGAGGGCGGCAAACTGCTGCGTCAAAGAGTTCATGTAGCACCTGCGAAGGAAGGACGAAGGAAGAAGAAAGGAATTAGGCATGAAGGGCAGCGCACCAGGGACGCTTGACAATAAAACAGTTGACGCTTTGCAAATTATGAACAATAGAAGTTGCGAGAAGAAACAGGCGCAAAAGGGGGTTCACACGCAAACGCATTCAAGGAAAGGAAGGGGGAAATGGAAAGGAGCTTATCTGCGAATGCACGCTTTCGTCACAATCCTTCACCTCTCTCTCTTCTCAATGAGAGTCACGGACAAACTCACCGGTTAGCGGTGTTGTTCAAGCCCGGCCGCTCAAAGGTGCGAATGTGGTCGTCAGGTGACGACGAACTTTTCATCGACATAAGCGCGTATCCCCCACCCGTGCCTGCTTGAGGCGGCGTCGTGGACGTGGCAAACTTGGCGACTTCTTGGCAGGTGTTCATGGCGACTTTTGGCTGGTACTTGCACGCGGCCGCGAGCAAACGACACGCTGCTTGCCGGCTAGCGGGCGTGCCACAAATGGGGCCGGTGGCGGCACTCGACGACGAAGACGACGACGCACTTCCAGCCGCTGCTGCTAGCGCGCTCTTACTGCCACTGCCACTAGCACTGGAAGAAGCCGCAGCAGCCGCAGCAGCAGCAACCACCTGGTCGGCTTGTGCTGCTTGCGGCAGGCGCATCAGGAGCGTGTGCCACAGGGTAGTGGCCAGCTGCTGCGCCGCGGACCCCGCCAAAGCTTCCGGGTGGGCCTCCAGTAGCGCGGCATAAGTGTTCAAAATGCCCACCAGAACGCTGTCGCTTCCGTCGTCCACCACCCGAGGCCCCGCCGCCACTAGGGCGGCAATCTTGTCGTTCAGGGTCGCCCGCAGTGCGGGCGCGTTCAGCCAATCAGCAGCCGCCGCCGTCGCCGCCGTTTTCTTGGAGGCGGAGGAGGAAGACGACGACGAGGCTGCTTGCCCCTCCTGGAGCAAGGCGGAGCACACGTTAAAGTAATCGTGTGCCGTCTTGGCGTCAACCGGTAGCGCCTGCAGCGATGCCGCCGACAGAAACAAAGGCCCCAGCACCGCAGCGGCCGGCGCCTGGCGAGCTGACGACGACGACGACGACGAGTCCGAGGGCAGGGTGTAGCCGCCGTGCAGGAGTTCAATGAAAGTGTGCGCAGCTTCGCGTCGCAGGTTGGCCTCGGGCGACTCCAGCAGCAGCTGCGCCAGCACTTCCAGCGGAAACGAGGCGGAGACCGCGGCCCACGTGGAGGCGTCGCTGCGCTGCGCCACCACGGTCACGGTGGCGAGGGCGTCGGAAATGGCGGCGACTTCCAGCGTGGACAGCGACACGTCCGAAGTAGCCCCCACGCGAATCACCAAAAAGAGCGACCCCATGATTCGCACCAAATCGACCGCTTTCAGTACCGCCGCGGCAGCCGCTGCCGAGAACGGCGCCCCCAGCACGGCAGACGACGGCGACGACGATGAGGATGCGCCAGCAGCAGTGACGACGTTCTTGGCGCCCTTGCCTTTGTTCTTGCTCCCGCTGCTAGCATCCTCCCCATCGTCCAAAGAGAGTTCATCCAACGACAGAGACGCTTCAGATGGAGAGGAAGAGGCAGAAGAGGCAGCAGCTGCGGTGTTGAGGGCGCCCACCAGGCAATACTTGAGCACGCGCAGGATGGGCGCTAAACCCGCCGACCGCTGCAGCGGAGACAAGGACGCCAAATCTTGCTCCTCCAGCACCATCAGCAAGGCATTTAAGCCGCCGGACTTGACAAAGGCATCGCGCCATTCTGCTGCAATCGCCGTGCTGCTGTCACCACCGCCGTCTTCACCACTGCCACCACTACCGCCACCGTCCTTGAGGTTTTCCTGGGGAGCCGGCAACAGCTTGGCTTCGACCACCTGGCACAAGTAAATCTTGCGCCACAGGGGCACTTCGGCGCCCAATTCTCGCGCCCAATTCGTTGCACTGGGGTTCGCCACCAAGCTTTCCACCGCCATTGAGGTGGGCACGGCCTGCAGAATGCCCCAGGCGGCCGAGGCCACGGTGGGGCGATCAAGAAGCGCAAAGAGGCCATTCATCCATTCGGGTGACGCAGCCAAGCTGTCGGCGGGAGCCAGCGGGCAGTCCTCCGCGTCGGCGAGCACCGCGGCCGCGAACGGTTTCCCGACTTGGCCGAGCATGATGGAGGAGCCGTGCTTGAGCCCGAGCTCGGACAGAGTGCGCGCGTCGCCCTGGTAAAACAGACACAGTAATGCAGGACAGAAAGAAGTCAGAGACGGCATCAGGGGTGCACAAAGAGAAGTAACAGAAAAAGGAAGCGGAGGAAAATTAGCCGAATTATACATGCCCATGTGAAAGCGCCGCCTTCTACAAAGGAAAGGCATAACATGTCTCTGCAATCGTTCGTGCACCCACCTTGAACGGCGGCGGCGATTTCTGGGCCACTGCAGTTTTGTTGAGCGCGTACGCCGGCGGAGGTGGCGGCAGCGGCTTGAGCTTCCAGACAAAAGTCCCCGGCATCGCGCCGCCGCCGATGCCAACACCGCCATTGCCTGCTGCAGACCCTTCCCCGCCTGAGAGGAGGGGATCGCTGGCCAACGCTTCGACGGCAACGGCGGTGGCCTCCTTGAGGGTAGTGTTGCCATGCAGGCGGAGCGTGACGGGCGCGCGATCCAGGCCATCTCCTTGGGCTCCGGCAGCTGCTGCGCTGTTCTTGTTGTTATTGTTGTTCTTAGCTCCCGTGGCGGCCGATGTCCCCTCGAGGCTCACCGTAATGTCGATCATCTCGCCGTTGGCCGCGGCGCGGCTCGAGTGGGCTGGTTGTTCGTTGGCGCTGGCGGTGGCGTGCAAGAAATGAGCCAGCACCTGGAGGCGGTGGTTCAGGCGCCGCACATCCCGGCTGTTCTTGTCCTCACCGCCAGCGCCTGCGCAAATACCACCACCACCAGCACCTGAGCTGGCAGCAACCCCCGCCGTGGCGTCGGCCAAAATGCGCGACTGCAGCGCGGCGAGCAAGTCGTAGCGCCCCAGCCCTCCGGTGGCCGCTTCCTGCATCCGGAACAGCGACGCGTGGCGCTCCTGCGTGGCCACGAACAAGCCCTGCCCAACGCGCAGCAAGCACCGCGCCGCCGCGCCCGCGGCCGCCGGCGACACCGACGCTGCGTCGGGCGGGTCGAGCGCCGTCGTGATGAGGGCGTCGAACGACGCAATCGAGTCGCCTTTCACCAGAATCGGCGCCAAGGAAGTAGAGGTGGCCGCGTCGTCGGAGTCGGAGTCGGAGTCGGAGTCGTCGTCCGAGTCTGGAAACAGGCTGCTGCCGCCCTCGAACGTGGGCAAACTCCCGCTGATGTCGACGGAGGTGTCCACGTATTCGTCGTCTTCGTCGTCGAAGCAGCCCGTGTCCTTGTTTACCCACAGGAAGAGGTTCAGGAAGCATGCCACGCCATCGCGCCCACCTAGCCCCTCGTCTTGCCCGCCTCCAGCAGCAGCTGCTGTCTTGGAAGGCGGAGACAACGACGACGACGAAGGCGGCGACGAGGACGACACGAGCCTCTCTCCCAACTGCTCCAGGACTTGAGCCCTGGACTCCGCGGCGTCGCTCACGGTGCCAAAGTAGTCGGCGTCTCGCTTCAGTGCCTTGGGCTTGAGCACCACCGAGAGCCACCGGAGCAGCACGGGTCCCAGCCGCGGGTGCTCTACCGCCCCGCACTGCCACAACCGCTCAACCGCTTCGGGTGTGAGCACCGCGTTGCTGCTGCTGCTGCTGCCAGCACCGTCACCACTGATCAGATCCTGGCCCAAGTAGTGGCGGGTGTTGTACTGCTGCAGCTGCTCGAGGTGCACCAAGTGCGCCGACAAGGCTCCCAAGAGCTCCAGCCGCGCGTGCCAGTCTTTCGGAGACACGTCGTCGTAGGCCGCCGCGTCGAGGGCCTCCCGCAGGAGCATCTGGCACATGTGCTGCGCCGCGCCCGGCTCGTCCCCGTGCATCGCGGCGAGCACTTCCGGCCGCAGCTGCTCCACCAGGTCCAGCACGATGGCCAGCAACGAGGCCGCCTGGGCGGCGCGGGACCGCAAATCTGCGGGTTCGTCTTCCTGGGGCACTTCATCCCTGAGTCACCACAGCAGCAGTGGGCATGGCAAAATAATGTCGAGATGACATGGCTACGGTCAAGATGAGGATTCTCCATCTTGTGCTTTCGGTGAGATTTTCAACTCACACTACCCTGATGGGATTGTGTGCTTTCGTGCCAAAAACAAATGAATAAACCACTCTACCACATTGAATATATTTTACAAGTCACCAACCAAAGTCTATCACATAGGTCGTATGAATTACCCCTCGGAAGAAGCGCCCCGCTGGAGCATCGACCCCGGGCTGCTCCGACTGCCGCGGCGGCCGCTGAGGCTGCTCCGAGTAGCAACCGGCGAAGTGCCAGTTAGGGCAGCGGCTCCTGCTCCTTCTTCCAGCGCCACCGTGGCACCGCCGCGGAGCGCGTGGGCCGAGCGCTTGATTTCGGCAAGGCAGTCCAGGGCGCAGGTCAAAATGCACTGCCGCGCCGTCCTTTCGCTCACGCTCCGCCCACCCCTACTTTTCGAGTACCCGTCGAGGCCCATGGCCGGCGCGGCGTAGGCCCGCATGTTCACGAACTGGTTCTTGAAGTACTCCAGCACTTTCACGGTGTCGTCCTCCGAGTCGCTGCTCTTGTTGACCAGCATGGTGAAGAGCAAGTTGAGCACTTTTTCCTGCACGTTGATGACCCATTTCTTGGTCCGGGTTTTGTCAATCCAGAACAATATCAGCTTGTTGGCCGCGTTGGCGGTGGCCTTCACCTGGACTGCTCCTTTGAACAGGCCACAGAGAGAGTTCAAGCTCGGGATGGAAATGTTCTTAAGGGTAATGGCAACTAGCAGGTCAGCCACCGCCTCGTCCGCCCCCCATTCCGGGTGGCAAGCTGCGTCCACCAGGTACGCCATGAGGTCCACCTGCAATCGAAAGAAAAGAATGGGAGAGAAAAATACAAAAAAAAACGCAAACAAATCGGGGAAAAAAATGCAGAGAAAAATAAACAGCGAGAGGGGAGAGACCCACAAACGGGAAAATAAACTACGGAAAAAAAAAGTGCAGGCTCGGAGTAAAAAGCAAATGCGTACACGCGCTGCAGCCTATGTGATCAAGGTAACCTCTTGTCTCCTTGCCTCCTCACGATTGACCCTGGATTCATTTAAAAATGAGAAAAACCCTCCTTCCATTCCGTCTCCACCTCGAATCCATCTACCCCTCTGCAGCCTCATTTTTCTCTCTCATTCGTTATGCCCTCCCCCGCACTTATAAAACCACTCACGTTGGAGTCCTCGTCGTAGCACCAGTGGCAGTAGTACACTTCCATCAGCCACTGCGACGAAAGCCGCACCACTGCGTGGTGCGCGTACCTAGCACATGTAATACATGTGGTTAAGAGAGGGATATAAGGTATAGGTACTAGTAGGTAGGTAGGTAGGTAGGTAGGTAGGTAGGTAGGTAGGTAGGTAGGTAGCGAATAGATAGCTAGTGGACGCATGAGATAGGAGCAGACATGCGCGCACGAGACGACAAGCGCGTCTTGGAAGAAAAGCACGCGCACTCATCTCGACGAACGAGAGGCTATACTTTGAAAAAGTAAGACAAAATAAGAGCAGCCATTACCCCCCTCCTAATGTTACCGTTCGCCGAAGATGGACTCCAAGAAAGCGGCCACGGCAGGGTCTTCCGACAAGAGCGCGCACAGGTCGCCCACTAACTTGTTCTTGGCCACCGGCGGGGTTGCGTGCTGTGCATGGGAACACGCGCGTGTAGTAAATGGAGAAAGAAGCAAAAACGTAAAAGAGGGAGAACAGAATACATAACTTCGTTCCTGAGGAGTTCAGGCAGGATTTTGATTTCCTATTTTTCAAAAAAAAAAGACGGGATGCAAATTCACAGGAGTCTGTCGTCGTCGTCGTCATCATCTTTCCCTGTGTATGTGTCGCTATGCTTACCCGAGCATTTGCCCTCGCGTACGCCAAGGCTTGCGCGTTGGGCTGCATCTGAATCGCGTCCTGCACCAGCACCAAGCCCATTTCGCGGACCGGGTACTTCCCCACGCAGCGCAAGCACCGCAGCGCCGTGCCGTACCACAGCGCAGGCATTTGGCTCGCCCCCTCGAGGGACCCCACGTGCAGCAGCACCTGGTGCACCGCCAAGAAAAGGGCTTCCAGCTTGTCTCCGTCCTTGAGGCCGCACGCGTCGAGCCGTTTCGCCAAGGCTTCGCTTTGTTTCGCTTCCACCTCGCTCGGCAGCCGCTCGCCTTCGGTGCCCGGCACCATGCCGCCGTGATTGCCGTCCATGGTCTCCACCCCGCCTGCGTCCACTTCAGCAGCAGGGGCGGCGGCGGCCGTGGTGGTGCTCGGGACATGGCCACAAACGTCTTGGAGCCACGCGAGGGCGTGTTCTGCGGCGGCTTTCAGCGAGGCCGCAGGAAACCGGGGCTGAGCCACGGTTAAGCCTTCGAGCAGGCCGAGCCCCACGTCGCGCGTCCGCTCGTCGCTGGTGCAGAGGCACCGCAGGCCCAGCTCCCCCCAAAAGTGGCACACTTCCCAGGTTGCGGCCACGGCAGCCTCTTGGCCGTCCGATGCCTGCAGGCTGGCTAAGCTCGCCAAGTCGTCGAGGGTGTCCACGATCACGCGCTTGGTCACCACCTTGGGAGGGGGAGAAAGAAAAGGGGAAGAGCGAAGAGAATTAGAGAAAAAAAAATGATGAAAAATATGCGCGAAAGAGAAGCAAAAAATGCTCAAATAGAGCGCGACAAAGTAACACGCCGGCCTCGCTATGCATAGAAAAATAATTTACTCTACACAAGTACACTTTCATGTTATCAAATTCTCCGAGGTCGTTCACAATTCCCTCGTTCGAATCATTCGTTTCCCCATCTTCTATACGTCGTACCTTGAGTCCCACCAGCTGCTTCACCAGCAAGTCGCCGCTGCCGCTGAGCTTGTCTTTCAAATGCGCCAAAAACTCGGTGGGCACTGCGTCAAACTTTGCCCCAACGCCGCCACCACCAGCACCGCCACTTTTCATGCTCTGTTTCTTGAATTCGCGCACTACCTTGAGGCCGGCGTGCTGCGCGGCTAGCGCGGGCAAGCCCAAAAGTTTCTCAGCCAAGACTTGCGACTCGCCGGGCCCCATGAGGCCTAGAGTAGGACAGGGAGACGACGAGTAAAAAGAGAAAGAAAATCAAGACGAGCACATTCAAGGAATAACAGGAGAGGGAATTGTGACGCAAGGGGGTCTCGTTTAGAACAATAAAAAGGGCCTAAGAAATGAAACAACAGCGCCCAATGACGACAACACAGCATCCCTTTCAAAAATCAACCAACTGCTCCACACTTACCACCACTCAACTCAAAACCAACTCTACTCGAATCCCATCAAAACGAAACAAATCCACTCCAGTACACTCGCTCACCGAGCAGCGCGTCCAAGAATTTCTTGTCTTGCGGCGACCCCGCCACGTTGCCCCCTTTTCCGCCGTGGCCCATGACTGCCTTGTCCGGGTGGGCGGTGAGGCGATTTGTGAGCCAGGCGCAGGCGCTGTGCGACAGGGCAGCCACCTGAGGAAGAGGAGTGAGGAGCCGATAGTACCGAGAAGGATAGGCCGCAGGAACGATATCAATGAAGAAGAAGAAGAAAAGGGAAGAGAAGCCTTCCGCTCAGAGCATAAACGAATGTGTAAGCCGACAACAAGGGGAAACCAGACGTCTTCAATTATCGCCAGCGCTACATACAAAGCGTGCGATGAACAAGCATGCGCACATCCAACCACCACTATTACTACCACAAACTATTGCCACTCTCCTACAACCGCTGCCAATATACCTTTTCCGAAGCTTCCACCAGCACCGGGTCCGAGGCGGACGCAGCCCCGTGGTAACCCGCGTCTCCCAGCGTCTTGATCAGGTTCGCGAGCTGGCACGCGAAGGCTTGGCCCTTGTCTGCGCAGTCGTCGGTGCCCATATCGTTGAACGCAGTAGGGTCCAACAAATTGACCTGGCAAGTGGTTAGCAGCAGCAGTAGCAGCAGTGGGTATAAACAGACATGCGTATGTATATGCATACATGTGTAGAGCTACTGGTACTAGCAACGATGCATATACATGCAGAGAACTGGCAACGATGCGTAATGCGACAGTTCTGAAGAACACTTTTTTGGAGTATTCTTGTGCACATATCCCACATCATTTACCAGGACGATGAAGCCGCCCTCGTCCACAAACGCGCCAATCACGCTCTGCCACAAAGTGTTGTTGTCCGGGTTGAACTGCCCCGTGCGCAGGTCCTGGGTCCGGTAGCCCCCCTGGTGGCGGTCCAACAGCGCAACCATGGCCGCGATCCAGGTCGAGCGCTTCAGGCCGTTGTACTCCCACTCGTGCCAGGCCAGCAGCTCTTGCACCGTGGAAGAGGCCCCAATGCGCACCATGACCCGGCACGCGTTGGCCAGACCGTCGTGGAAGCACCGGTTGAACTTGTCGAACAAGGAGTCCTGGTTGGTTGGGTTGGTTGGGTGGGTGTTGTTTTCGTGCGTGTTTTGGTTTTAAAAAAAGGGAGGGAGGGAGGGAGGGAAAGAGTAAGGAAGAAAGGGTAAGGTGTTAAGGCTACGGTTCGGGTTTCGTTCAATAACTTGAGCCGCTCAACTAGGGTTCTATGCTGAATCAGTGAAAACCAAAATACACACACGATCACATGCATAGGAAGCGCGCCCTCGTGCAAGGTTCGGAGGGTTGTGTGTGCGTGTGTTCACAAAGAGCACACACACACATGTGTGCCTGTAGACAGTTGCCGAGTCTAGTAACACCTACGTTCCAGAGGCCTTCGAGGCCGGTGTAGGAGCGGGGGGTGGGGACTGCATCGATGCCGTGGAGGCCCACCATGACGTTGAACATTTGCCACGAGCACTCTTGCATGAACTTCACCACCTAGGGGGGGATTGCACAATATAATGGATGACAAGGCGTGAAGAGAGGGCACAAGAGGGACAAAAAAAAGGGGGGGCACAGCACCACACAGGCAAATGCTATAGGGCAGATTCAAGAGAAAAACAAGAGGTTGATTGGGTACTCAGGAATTTAATTTCACGCAGAGCACGCCGACAAAGGAATAGAAAAAGGAGTTGTTAAAAAAAATACGCTCCAAACCTCTGCGTTTTTGGGGCTGCCCCGGGGCATGGCTGTCGCGCACATGGCAAAGGAGTCCGCGGCTGAGACCCAAGCCACATTCGGCATTTTCGCCGCCACCTGATGTCGGTTCAACAAACGG
>Ga0307982_1003050_pt1 | contig 13381 bp, 10 predicted proteins | sample OrgLakmetagen989_FD_201847 | JGI IMG/M metagenome (GOLD analysis project Ga0307982, IMG submission 201847) | Saline water microbial communities from Organic Lake, Antarctica - #989 | ecosystem: Environmental > Aquatic > Non-marine Saline and Alkaline > Saline | place: Antarctica: Organic Lake...
CGCACTTGCTTTGTTTGCGCAACGCACGCGCATTCCCACTTCTGCCCGCAGCATTGGCTTCTGTGCCATTTGGGTTTGTATTAGTTCGAGTTCGAGTCGAGTCTAGTCGATTGAATACTCCCCAAACACAAAGAAACACCCCTGGACATATCGCAACAGAAAAGTGTAACCTTCAGAACAAGTCTGACTGGGCTGAAGGCCCGTTTGAGTTAAGAAATTACAACATTTTACTCCCGAGGTGCCCTTCAGCCACCAGGCATCAGGTAGTCTGGGGATGGAGTGAGTCAGCTGTCTGTCTCAACTTCGGCCTATCCCTGGCAATAGCGATCCTCTTATTGAACTCCTTGGAAATGCCCTTACTATTGAGCGTGCTCTCCAGCACCCTAACCCAAGTCAGCTGTGGATAACTAATCGGTCGAGGACGCGATATCCATTCAGTCAGCAATTGCCGTGGCGCCCGGCTCATGGGCATACGTGCGACGTAGCCAGCCCAACGAAAAATCCGATTACGGTATTTACGGTAGTAACTGTCGATGTCAAGAATGCCCAAACGACGGAAGAGACTCGCGGAAGTGATATGGTGGCGGAAGGTATGACGAAGGTTTACACGGCACATGCTACGAGCACACCTGTTATGGAAACTTCGAAGGCGCTTGAATAAATCTTCACGCAAGGACCAAGTTTCGCTACCGTAAAGTAAAGTAGGCAAATACGAAGCTTATATACTTCACCCTTGAGTTTTTCAGAGAGATACTTGTTAGCAAAAACAATTTTGGGGCGTCAAAAGCAGCCGTCGCTGATGTTATTCGCTTGTTAACATCAGCACCAGAGGTAAGCGAGTAATGAAATATTGAACCCAAGTACTTGAACTTCTCACAAAAATCAATAAAACTAGTGCAATTAATGTAAAAGCGAGATGTGCCCTATGCCTCGTACGTCATTTGCGGCGGTAGAAATTATATTGTCTCGGTTTCGGACGCTGCGTTACCGCGACCATTATGCATACAAAGCCCAAATTCACGAAGATGAGAAGATTTGACTGGACCCCTTAATGAGATCGCCACGCGAGTGCAAGAGAAGAGAAGGGCACAGTTGTCTGCGAAAAAGAAGTACGAAGTTCGAAAAAATAGGCACCACACATACGGGAGGCTCTCTCGCCCATTGTCTTCCCGAACTCACGCGCCATAAACTCCGGCTTAGATGCACTCTCCGGAGATGGAAAGTAAAAATAAAAGTTAGGGGGAGGGCGGTTGCTCGCGGCTGTAGCGTGTAGCGTAGCTATGCAGATAATGTATAATACATAAGGATTACGGGACTTTCCGATATCCGATATTCGGTGTTAGTGTTAGAGGTGGGTTTAATAACTAACGCGCAGGGCTGGGAACCGTTTTGAAATGCACCAGTAGAGTCCCTCGGTCGGACTGGCCTGTTAGTCTAATTAATTTTTATTATTCCCACATACAAATACAAAGGAACACCCCCTTTAACATGTGACATATAGTAACAGAAAAGTGTACCTGTCAGAACAAGTCTTACTGGGCTGAGTGTGCCATTGCACAAAACTAAATAAAGCAATTGCAGCCCTTTCTTCTCTAAGTGCGAAGTGCTCTCCAGCTATTAGGCATCAGGAGGACCGGAATAGGAGTGAGTCTGCTGTCTCTACTTCGGCCTATCCTTGGCAGCGGCGATCCACGACCCAAGCTGCCAGCAAATGGTCTACAGATGAATTATATTTCACATCCTACTCGAGCCCACGAGAAATCCTGGATGCGCCTTGGCTGTTCCGAGACCAAAGGTACGAGAAGCAGCCTGCATATTCATCGGAGGCTCAACTTCGCTGCCGAGATCTAGAAGCGAGATCGACTGCTCCACGAATTCGTTGTCCGGTGCGTCGGAAGCGAAGAGACCAGACCCATCCATCGTCGACGACGCTGCAGCGAGGTGGGCACCCTTGCTGCGGGGTCGCAGTGCTTCGAGCCGTTCGTGGCGAATGGCCAGCACCCGCTTCTGGTCTTCGCTCGCAGCGACTTTCCACTCCGAGTGGCTGGCAGCGTTTCGCTTGCGCTGAGCCAAGACTTGATCCTCGGGAATGAGGCCACTGCGAGCCTCGGTCCAATGCAGCACTTCCCGAGTATCGCGGACCTCCGCAGCTCGAGCTTCGAAAGCACGGTGCTGCGCCCTCGCGCCATCCTCCAGCTTCTCGAGCATCACCTTCCGGCCCATCTGCTTCGCACTTGCTTCAGTCGCTCTCGCGGCGCCTGCCAGAATCTTCGCGTTGAGTTCCATGTTTCGGCGTTGCCCCACTTCAGTTGCAGCGGCACGATTCAGGCCTACTCTTAATTTTCCTACTCGTTCTTTGTCTTGATGCCTTCGCACCATGGTCAGATTACTGCCTAGGGATTGCGCCAGCCCATTGCAGTAAGCCCTTCGAGCTCTCTCAACGTCGCGATGTTCTCTTGCAGCTCGAACCGCGTTGTCTGGACCAGGCCCCACTCGCAAAGCCTCCGCAACTCGATCCTTTTCCAACTCCCTGCCGACCACTGACTTGCGAGTCTTGGCTCTGGCATCAAGTCGCCGCGAGTTGTGTGCGTCATGCTTGATAGCAGACACTAGGCTCCCAGCATCGGCCATCACCAAGGAGCTCACCAAATTGTTACCGTTGCTTCTTCCGCTCGAATCGGTGTATCCGCGGGCCTCGTCGTTCGAGTCATATAGAGCTGTGGCGTTCTGCTTCCGATGCAAGATGCCATAAGCTTGAGCGCTTGACTTGAGCTTGTCCGAATGTATCGCTTCTTCTTCTCTTTTGAAGTCTTTCACGACGTCAGGGCATATCGCATAAACGCCGTCGACGAACTCCGCAAAGCTTAAGACTTGTCCTGTGCCCGTGCTCGGAACTGCAGCATCGATCCATATACCTATCGTCTCCTGAGGAGGGCAAATTGTCCCGCACGCTTTGCAAATTCTATCCAGTATGGTGTGAAACGCCCTCGGGTCTGCTGCCATGACTTCCTTGTTTCCATTTACCTTCACAAAGGCTTCACGACAGCGCGCCCTGAAAGCCTTGCTCAAGGACGATTCTTTTTCGAGCGCGAGTCTTCCTTGTTTTCTGTTCGACGGCAAGCCCAAGCTGCTGCGGAGTTCGCGGTCCAAGCAAGCCGAGGCAAGGACGCCATTGGTTTGATAGTCGACGGCGGGCCAATGCCGCTGAGGCATACTGTCATTGGGCTGCTGTGGCAACGCAGACATTTATTGATGCTACTGCAACGTTGGACACCGTTGCCGAATAGTTGTCGTAAGCTTAGTTACCGTCCCTTCGTTCGCGGCCTTGCACGACTAGTGAAGGACTTGTCTTTGTCTTGTAACACTGTACTACAGCGCCATGGAAATCATGGAAAATGTTCGCATCGATCACTGTGTAAGTACTGTGTACTGTGTACTCTCTGTACTCTGTACTGTAGTACTGTAGTACAGTACTGAAACAGACTGAAACCAATGAAACGAATTCCTCGTTTTAGCTCGTTAGCTACTGATTTGCTGATTTCAGAGCTCTTGCTGACTAGCCAGGTAGAGTACCTGCAGACCTGCAGTATAGTTTGAGCAAGACAGTCCTATTAAATTGTTACTATTCAGTCCTTGTATCTAAGCGGGCTAGCTTTGCCGGGGCGTAGAAAGCGCCTGCTATACAGCCCTCCAAGCTCATACTATTTGGAACTTTTGTGTCGCTTATCAAGTATACGTAGTTTGACTTCCGACCTCAGACTCTTCGGGAGCAAGCTTATCTCTCTAGCTTCCAGCTAGTCTGTAGCCCAAATCATTGGACCACCGGGGAGTGCGATCTATCCGGTTATTCCAGCTAGTGTGGCATGGTTTAAGAAACACAAACTCTTGAATACATAATTAGCTCACATTAATTTCTAATGACACGTCTCTCCGCAGTACCCTTGCAGCTGTCATATTTTATAACCAAGGCGCGAGTAAGGGCTCAGTATCGAGCTTTCCTGAGAGGATCTAAAGGATTAGAGTCTCGGGGGGACACCAACATGGCTACTGATATTCGAGCGCGGGTAAAAGAAGCCTTCCGAGCTGATCCAGATGCCGATGACTTTTCTATTCGGCAAAAACTAGCTGCGGGCGAAAGAGACCTGAAATTATTACGAGCGTTAGCTGAAGAACAGAAGCCTGATGACGTGGCCCATGTCGTGTGGCCTTGGCAAGAATGATTGAAATTCTTGGCAACTTTTGTCATGTTGCTTCTTGCATGTTGAAAAGTTATGGCATTTTGTCATTGTCATGCCGCTCATAAAGCGTTCATATTAAAGCAGATCGCCTTTGTACACGTTCTTCGTAATTCATGTAAGCCAGGTATGTCGCTGCATGTGGCTCCTTCGGCAAACAAAGCAAGAGAGATCGGTGTGTCCTTAATGAGAGCTCCAATGTTTCCGTTTATGCGTTAAGAGAGGTTAAGATCAAGGAAAAAAATTGGTCGTCTGTAAATTTTGAAGGGCTTATATGCTCATGGCTTATTGTGGCGGTTATTTCGGTAGTTCAAGTACCAGTACTCTCAAGAACTATGAAGCCCAGTGCCAAGTCCGCGAATATATAATCCAGCTCCCATTAAATACACATACACATACACACACGGCAGAAGTGGAAGCGCAGAAGCACCGGGCTCCATTCGAAGCAAAATAGATTATTGTATGCTTGTATAATGTAGACTACATACCAGTGCATTACATGGATTGCCATAGTAAGCCGCTGCCGTTGCTGTGTGCACGCGTACACGTGTGTGCTCGGTGCTCGTCACTGACTTTTTTCTTTGTCTTTATCTTGGTACCTCGGTCTTGTTGGCTTGTTGCTTGTTATAAGCCGCTGCCGCTGCTGCGTAGACGTGTACTCGGTGCTCGTCACTGACTTTTGTCTTTGTCTTGGTGCCTTGGTCTTATTGGCTTGTTGGCAGTCCTCGTCGGGCTTCATTCCTCCTCCGTGTTCTGCGCTGCGAACTCGAACTCGAACTAATACAAACCCGACTGGCACAGAAGCCAATGCTGCGGGAAGAAGTGGGAATTCGCGTGCTTTGCGCGAACAAAGCAAGTGCGGAATGAGCTGCATATCGCCGTAACTAGATCTAACATTACGGAATTAGCGAAAGCCAAGCCTAGTGTTCAAGTCGCGAACCAATGACGAAGAATCTGCTTGCTACTTGCTGCGTCGCCACGTGGATGCAGGATTTTTTGGGGGTTGTTTATAAAGCGGTCGGGGCTGGGACTAATTTAATTATCAGCTCGAGGGGAACATAGCACTCGGAAATCAGGCCGAGGGGCAATCCCGATATTAGAATTGTATAATCAATATCTTAGAGGTAATCCGTGTGGATCTTTGACGTGGCACGCGAAGAGTTCTCAGTCCTGCCGACTTGTTTGGAAGAAAGGCGCCAGCTAAAGCCCCTATTTGGCCTTTGTGAGCGATTTTCTAGCGCGAGGGCAGCTTAAGTGTATCTACAAGACATGCCCATTACAATTTACTGTACTTCGGCCCTGAAATTGGTCCAAATCGCTAAAAAAATCTTGTGCAGCCGAACTGAATATAGTATTTTCTGTGCGAGAGGGGCGCTAAACACAGGTTGATATTTTTATACGCAAGGACATTTTTTTTCTTGATATACGGCATTAAAGTAGCGAGAGGGATAGCTCCTTAAGTCAGTCGATGGATACTTTTAATGGGCGCAGTCCCAGTTGAACGGATATGCGACTGGGTTCTCCGGTTCCGGAGAACACGCAGAACACGGCGGTTCTTTAGTGGCTACGTATAACGCCAACCCTGTCTCTTGTTGTCCATTCATGTACTTACCTGGCTACTAGGTTAGAAATTCCACGTAAGTCACGCGCAATTCACGCGGAAAGTGTATTTTAAACGATACCGAAGTGATTGAAATGCCCTTACGTAAATTTGGTGCGTGAATCACCCGCAAATCACGCTTAAATCACACGTGCACGTGAAACGCACCCCTGCCTGGCTATCAAGCGATCAGTGTCCTTGCCTCGCGCCCCCTCGTGCGCGCCTTTGTTTGTGTTTAGATTTAAATCGACTCCACCATCGTGTTCGTTAAATTTAACTTGGTCTACAGATATAGTCTACAGTAGAACTCAAGTAGCTACCTGCCTTACTAGGTAAAGAATGCTGCATGGCGCATTAACCTCCATTCATACACAATGAAATACTAACCAAATATATCTGCGGGCTGAGAGCGGTAAAAACTCAAAACATCGACTTAGCTTAAGCTACTTTGCTTTTTATCTCTACCTGTAAGCCTTCTAATTCTGGGCCCTCGGGGTCTGTGTCAGAACACCGAATCCTTTTATTCGAATTATTGAGACGCGGAAAGTTATCTCCCGTCTCGAATCCTGGCTGGGTGTGAGTATGGCAGTACAACAGTTTTAACGCAAACTCAAAAAAAAATTCACGCGTATTTGCGAATGTTTGCGCAATCCTCTCTGAATGTAGTACTAGACGGCCTTCATTCGCTTTAAACTTCATAATTATCAGTTGGCTCCTGCCTCGTTCCCAGCCAAGTCTCGAATGGCTCAAGTATACGTATACGGCAAACCTAAACCACTAGCCCGCTCACCTCCAGCTCCCGCTCCCGTTTTTGTAGATCCTGTGTAATGTGTAATACAACTACACTACACCTACACCAAAATTACCAAAATTTGCGCTTTATTCAGTAGCGAAATCGCACCCGAACTAGCCCTAGGCATAAATGCAAGTGTGTAACCCAGAAGCCTGTGCTGCGGGCAGAAACGAACGCAAGTAAGATGCGCGATGCGCGCAAGTCCAAATCCAAATCGCAAAGAGATGTGTGTAAAGCAGCAAAGGGAAAGGGACTTGAAATTTCCAAGCCCCTCAGAAGTAGACACTCCTGAGAAATCAAAATTAGGACTAGAGCAAGGTCGCCGTTGCGGCTATTTCTATGTTGAAGAGAATATACAATCTTCGACTCGCTGAGCACTTTTATGAGACCAGCCATGCCCGAAGCGCTCGAAGAGTTACGTTATCGGCGTTGATGAAATGCGATTCACCCTGCGCTCGTGGATATTCCTGAGCAGCAGTGGCAGTGTGTTTTCGCATGGCCCCGTCACGTCCTTCCACTTTAAGGTTGGTGTGGCTGACGCTTTATCGTCAGGATCGACGTTGAAGTTGAAGCACGGCACTTTGCGCTCCTTGGCTTGCTCCAATGCCAAATTAGTGGCTGTGACTGCGAAGCTGGTGCCGACAAACACGAAGCACTCAGCATTCGAAAGCCATTCCTGAAAACGCTCAAAGTCGTAGAAAGCGTGGTCGCCGTAGTCCTCGTCGAAGAGAAGAGCCTGCGGCATGCAAGGGCGTTGGCACATGGGGCATGGTGGTGGTTCACTCATCTCGGTGGGCTCTGGTCTCGCATGCCCGAGTTGCGCTTGCACCTCCTGAGAGAAGCAGCTGGGCACTAGAGTCTTTGAGCTCGCGTAGCAGCACGCCTCAGGGTCGTCTACGTCATCGCGTGGGTAAGAGCACTTGTAGAGCCCGACCCGGCCGTGAGCCTCGATAAGGCGAGCGTTGTGGTCCCACGAGGCTCGTGTTCGACTGTGCAGCCCATCCACGTTTTGAGTTATCACGCAGAGTGCTGGAAAAGTCGAAGCAAGCTCAGCGATAACTTCGTGGCCTTCGTTCGGCGGCTTTGCGACTTTGGCCGGTGCAAAGGTCGGAAGCCAAAAGCTCGTGTACCACGCTCGCGGATCTTTTTCGAAGGCAGCTCGAGTGCCCATCTCCTCAATATGCTGAGACCAAACGGAGCCGAGATCGTTGGACTCAGACTTCGCACGACTGCGACGAAATGGTGGAATACCGGACGCGCAACTGAGCCCCGCTCCGGTGACAAATACCACGCGACGGCCCTTGCAGATAAGCTCCGCCAGGCTATCAATAGCCTCCCTGTTCGAAGCTTCCACGTCATTTTCATCCGAGGACGCACGCCGTAGAAGTCGCGGCCTCTCTCGAGGTCTTTGAGAAGGCAGATGCAAGGCGCGCTTGTTCGAAGGTTGCGTTGTGACGGCCTGGGCACTGGATGCTGAGGTATTCTCGGTAGTGGCAATCAAAGTTGATGCTGGGGCATGTAATGACGATGACTTCGAATTCGCACCTTTTGCAGCCGCAGTATACCTAGACTTGGAAGTATTCAAACTTGTTGGCACTGTTCTTTGAGAAAGTTGCGGAGCCTGCTGCTGCAAGATGGACATCTTCAAAGATTCTGCGAGGGCAACTCGTAGAGAAGACATTCTTGACGAAAGTGGTCGCTATTTTGAAGAGCTTAAAAGGAAATAACAAACAGTTCTTAAACCCTACTTCGCAAGTTTTGCCTTCGGGATTTGTGCACTAGCCTGAAAACATTTCAGATATTATGCGTCGTGCAGTCCTGTGCCCTGTCGTCAGTCACGCTATCACCCATCACTCATCATATCACTCGTTCTTCCTCCGGCTCCGCTCCGCTCACTCATGTGCTCATGTGCAGTGGGCCGTGGTCTGGAAGCTGGAAATCCAGGGTGCTGGAAGTCCATTTTTCGCGATTTTTTACCAAGCGAACACTTGGTTTTACGTATAATATACGTACTTTTCAGCGATGTCGTAAACTTTCTTCCAGGTTCGCTGAATTTTGATCAGCTTTCACTGTATAGCTTGGGCAACTTCGGAGGTACGGAGTAGACCAACAACTGCGTACAATTAGGGAGCGAAGCCCGCCTCCATGGCTTTTCCCGTCTTAGCGGCTGCTTCATTGCGCACCGCAATCACTACCAAGTTACCGCAGCTACAGAACTTGATCAAACGAGATCCTGGCGGCTACATTGAGGAGTTCTTGCAGCAGAATCGGCACTTCCAGAGCGAGCTCGCAATCGTGCGCCTTGATCCGACGAAAAGGTGCGAGAAAGGACAAGGAATTGTACAGTCTATGACAAATTTTGGCCTAGGAGCTTGTTTTTGTTGTGACTTCTTTGATACCAGCATGTAGTAGCTTATTGGAACTATACTGTACTGAGTTGTTTCCCAACCTTGGAAATAATTACCTTTACTGCTTCCAATCTGCAATTTGCAGCTACGAAAAGTTCTGCGGGCTAGTGACCTTCTTAAGCCATGTGGCGCCGTACTATCCAGACCACTGCCCCATGCTGCCCACCCAGCTGATGACGCTGCTACAACAACACGGGCAGGTCCTGCATCAAGATACACGCGTCACCACTCTTCAAGCGCTCCTTTTACTTCGCAACCGTGGCCTCCTCGAAGCTGCTGTCATATTTCCACTCCTTTTCGAGCTTTTTGAGCTCCAAGACAAAGCCCTTCGCTCGCTGGCTTACCAACACTTGGTTTCGGATATTCGCAAGGTATGACGACCCACTGAAAGGGTGCATCTTATCTCTTCATTCTCACTGTATTTCTTCCTCTTTCAACGCATAGCCATGCAACCGTTTGCAGCCTTCGCTTCTTTTAATCGTTCAGAATTGCTTTATCTGTTTGTTGTAAGATGCACGCTGCCGGCGCCAACTCCAAGCAAACTCGCGACAGTCAAGCGCTGGTTTGTGCGGTGCTCTCGTCGCAGGCCCGCGAACCGTCAGCCAAACGGGCCTTAGACCTCTTGGTGGATTTGTACCGGCGGCGCATATGGACCGACGAGCGGTGCGTGAATGCAATTGCACAGGCGTGCCTCTCCAAGTGCACTAAAATAGCCGTTAAAGCTATGCACTTTTTCCTCGGCATTGAAACCAAAATGACCGAAGACGACGAAACCGACGCCTCCAAAGCGGACAAGGTCCAAGTGATGACGCACCAGCACTCGAAGAAGACCAAGAAGCGAGCCCGAATGACGCAAAAGCAAGAGGAAAAAAAGAGAAAAATGCAGGCGTCGCTAGGCAAGGGAACAGTGCCTTTGTTCCCAGCTCTGCAGATGATCCGGGACCCCCAAGGCCTCTGCGAAAAGCTCTTCCGGCGGCTGCGGGCCTCCAATGAAGGCTTCGAAGTGCGACTCCTCATGATGAACATGGTGTCGAGGTTGATTGGCTGCCACCAGTTGGTGCTCCTGAGCTTCTATGGCTTCGTGCAGCGGTATTTGTCGAATCACCAGAAGGAAGTGACCCAAATCTTGGCCTTTTTGGTGCAGGCCTCGCACGAATTAGTTCCCCCCGATGAGCTCGTGCCACTCATCCGCAGCGTCGCCTTCAACTTCATCACCGAGAGATGCGCCGAGGAGGTGATGGCAGTGGGGTTGAATGCGATCCGAGAGGTGTGTGGTCGGGTGCCTGCTGTGCTTCTGGAGGCCAACATGAGCGATTTAATGCAGGACCTGGTGATGTACACTCGGTCGCACGACAAGAGCGTGAAAATGGCTGCGCGAGGGCTCATCAATTTGGTGCGTGAAAAGCACCCCGGAGTGCTGCGTGGCAAAGACCGCGGCAAGTTTCACTCCAAAGGCAGCAAGCCCCTGGCGTACGGGGAAATGGCCGTTCCGTCGGGGGTGGAGGGCGCTGAGCTCCTGGAAGCATACGAGCGCGGGGAGCTTGATGTGGATTTGGATGGCAGTGACAGCGAAGACAGTGACAGTGACAGTGGCGATGGATGGAAGAAGCCGAAACAAAGCACTGCGAAGAAGCAAGGCGCGTGTGAGGTCGCAGCCGGAGATGGCTGGGAAGAGGCCTCAGACGAAAGCGAAGAGGGCGAAGGAGAGTGGGCTGAAGTTGGGGATGACGAGATGGACGAGGATGGTGAATCTGCGTCAGAGAGCGGCGAGGAGCTAGGAGATGAAATTGAAGAGGACGCAGAAGAAGACGATTCTGGGAATGAGGATGAAGAGGACGAATTAGAGGAAGAAGTTGAAGTCAAGACCGGCAAGTCAGGAAAGAAGAAGGGAGCGCCGGCAATGCCGCTTGCCACTGGAAAAAAAGTTGGTATCGATGCCACGAGAATATTAACCGACGAAGATTTTGCAACCATTCGTCGTTTGCGGGAGGAGCTGGGCATGGGCGCGCACTTTAAGGGCCACAGCGACGAGGGCTTCGCGGCGACTGCGCTGGAAGGATACAAGGTGAAGCGGCGGGCGACCATCGAAGAGAAGATGGCCACTGTCCTCGAAGGGCGCAACAAGTTTACCGTGGGAGGGCACGCGGGAGGTCTGACCAACAAAGAAAAAGTTCGCACAAAGAACTTCACTATGCTCCGGCACAGCATGAAGGTGAAACGTAAGCTCCAAGATAGTGGAAAGAAAATCCAGCACCAGGCCAATAAGCAGGTGAAGAGGCTCAAGAAGGACTCGAAAGATTCAAAGAAGCGCCGCCGGACATGAATTAATTCGAGTGATATGTGCGTGTATATTTTTTTCTTTGGATGGTGGATGTGAAGGGAGCTGTTTCTTCTCTATATTCTTTTGTACGTCTTTGGGTCTTTAAGCTTCGAGTTTCGAGTTTGAGGCATGCGCATTCCACAATACCATAATGCGGTTGTTCAGAGCCCTGTTCGTGTTTCTGTTTCAGCTCCAAATCCAAACAACCAAAACCCCAAAGCCATAACAAAGAGCAAAGACCCTCCGAGCTCCATTTGCCCCATGCCAATAAAGCCAACAGCAACAGCCTACAACCACGAACCATAGACCACGAACCACGCCAACCACGCCACAAACTTCTATATGTAACAATGCGCACTTCGTTTAATTTATAACACAAACTTCTATGATTTATGGCCACGCGCCGCGCAGGGTTGCGATTCCCCTTCCCGCGAAATTCCCGCGCGAGGTCGGGGTCTAAAAATATCCTGCTAGTCTTCTAATTCCGGCTCTTCGGCCTTCGGGGCCTGACCCTGACTCTGTCTCAAAAAATTCACTTCACGTGTGGTATTGGTATTTCCACGGGTTTTCCGTGCCGTAGCCGCAGTCACAAAGGTACTGCCTTATCGCCATATCCATATCCCCGTCGCGGAAATCACGTCTGGGCGGTAGAATAGAATTTTCCCTTTACGCGGGAATTCCGCGGAATTTCCCACGGGAATCCGCTTGGTGTCGCGTCGAGCCTCGCCGCGTGAGTCCAGCGGATTCCGAAGAAATAGGAGACAGGGGACCATGAAACCAATTACCCATGGATATTATAAAGTATAAGTACAAACTGTAAATTGCGCATCGAAGGAAGTGCCAGTAGACAGGAAAAGCGATTTTTTTTTCTCACATAAGCAAAAGAGCACCTACTCCGAATCAACTCGGGGACCTTGTTTCTTTCTTGGGTTGTTGGACTCAAGTCGAAATGCGCTTGTATTTCGCGTATTTATTTGTTAGTCTCGCCTATCACCAATCACGCGCGCCTCTTCATGCCTTGAGTCTCTGTATTCGCCCCGAGGAAGCCGTTGGGAGACTTTTTGTACCTAAAGGTAAGCTATCCTCGCCATTGTTGTTCCCGAGCCCCCAGGGCCACGCAAACTCGGTGTCGGGATCCGGACATGCTTTTGAGGTGGCGTGCACCCACTTTTGCGCCTCGGATCGCCGCCATGATCGCCCGCTCTCGGGCGCTTGAAGGCAGTCAGCAACAGCACGGCGGCTCTGGCACCACTGTCGCAAAGCGCTGGAGCAGTGAGGGTAGAAGAGCAGGCCAGGTCGCCAGCGGCCCTCGAGAGCACTGGGGCACTTCCCTCGTCCCGCGGCCCAGTTCTGAGCTTCTGTGAAACTGACCTGCGCTTGTGATGCTGCCCAGGTGTGGGGTGAGGTGCCGCTCCCGACATCGCAGGCTGACCCGGGCGTGCACTTGAGTCGAATCCAGTGGTCGCACTCGGGCCACAGCGTCGCATCAGGGGTCCACCGGGAAGTCTCCGGGGAGGGGCAGGCGCCGAAGGTCAACGCTTGCAGGTGCGCGAGTGTGTCGTCGCGCTGGTCGGGTAAAGGGTGTGCGCTGAGGCGAAGGCCGTGCTCTCGGCTCAAGCGTGCAATGGCCGCAGAACAAAGCGGATAAGTGACCTTGCTCGGTGGCCAAAGGACTAAACTAGGATCAGGACAGAGCCCCTGGTCTCGGCCAACATCCTGCGCCAGGCGCCACCCTTCAGCACCTGCTGCGTCAGACTTATCCTCATTGGGGTAGCTGCAACTGAACGCACCCAAGTGACGCGTTCGCGAATGTCTTCGCCAACCTTGGGAGCAAAATGCGCGTAAAAAACGCGAGCACCCCTCCCCTAAGTCAACTCCTGAGTCTCCAGAAGGTGCTACTGCTGCAACTGGAGCATGGGTGTAGCGACATCGACTGCTAGGGCGCGTCGGATCGATGGGTGTTGACGCACTCTCCCGAGAAATCCACTGTGCCCCCTGTGCAACAAGAAAAAATGCAAGATTCGA
>Ga0307982_1003051_pt1 | contig 13376 bp, 11 predicted proteins | sample OrgLakmetagen989_FD_201847 | JGI IMG/M metagenome (GOLD analysis project Ga0307982, IMG submission 201847) | Saline water microbial communities from Organic Lake, Antarctica - #989 | ecosystem: Environmental > Aquatic > Non-marine Saline and Alkaline > Saline | place: Antarctica: Organic Lake...
TTCTGCCCGCAGCATTGGCTTCTGTGTCATTTGGGTTTGTATTAGTTCGAGTTCGAGTTCGCTGTTTGCTCAGTGGCGTTGGTGGACGTGCCGAGTGAGCACGTGATCCATAAATTGAGTATAACGATCACCTCTTTTTGTTCGCTAATTGTTCGATTAGATTATACTCCCCAATTGCAAAGAAACACCTGCGTTCGCGTTAACAACGCCAAGACACACATACACATACGAATATGTTGTAACCGTTGCCCGTTGCCTGGACGGAGAGATTAAGACGGAATAGTTTGCTTAGTTCCGGTATTCCCTACGTGAGCTGGCTCTTTTGTTTAATTAAGCGTGATTCCTGACGTGATCTCAAGTCACATGAACCTCGTATTATGATTTAAAATTTGTCTCATTTTCTCGTACTGCACAGCTATAAAGCTATTTTGACGCGGCTACCTCACCGAGAAATTTTGGTCTATAAATCGATTCAAAATTATTTGGCATTACTATCATGCCTTCAACTCAATACAGTAGTTGAAAAGCAACTCAATCCTCCTCGTCATCTGAGTCACTAGCAAAGTAAGCATCTACTGCAGCAAGCAGCACCTCAGCGCGTTCGTTAACGCCATTTCTCTGCGCAAAACTTCCAGACCCGCTTGAATTAGCCCCGCACGTGGCGAGCTCGAACACTGCTGTGTAAAACCTGTATCAGCGTCGATAAATTACACGTATGCAAATCCATTACCTCTAATCAAAGAGACCAAAAACACGCCAAGTTATAAATATGATGGACCTAGTACAAGTCCAATGGGATTCTCCGATGATCGAGGACCAACCTATCGAGCGTGAGATGATCCACCCTAGCTCCAATTTCGCTGCAGGCTTTCACGAACACTAAATCCGTAGAGGCTGACGGAACCTGGATGCATTGAAAGCGGTGAATTGAACTTTAAAATGTGGAAGTATAAGACCTGAAGGCATTTATGTGATATCTTTTTCTTTAAAATTCCTTCAAGTACTGCTGCAGCGTGAAAGATGAGATAGAGATAGAAAGGTTACGACAGGAGTCCAATGTGTGGGCACATCAATACCTTGAGTTTACGGCCAATGCGTTGGAACGCCGAGGAGTCAATGGTGCGTCCATCGAACTTCAACCCCGCAGACGACGCAAACACGTGGCGTAGTCGCTCCAACACCATGAACCGCGCAAACCTGCGAAGGAAGCGCACGAGGAGAGAGAAAATGGAGAGAATTGAACAGGAAGAGATTGGATTTTTTGAGTAAATCGATAGACTTGGAATGGAGCAGCACGCCATGATTAGATGATAAAATGCATTCAAAGAGCGCTCAATCAAAGCTAAAGTTAGTGTAGGAGGAAAATCGAAAGTGCATCAGGAAAGACTAACACCCACTTGGGTTCATTTCTGCGAGACACGACAGGCATCCAGCCTCCTAAGCCTGACACGTCATCGTCCTGAGGTAAAGTGCCGTTGTGCCGCGTTATTAAGCCGAGGGTCCCCCGCATCACGGCCATTTTGATCACTTCGTCGACTGGTGACACCTCTGAGCGCATTACTCTTCATGACAAAACGGCGGTGTTGGCGAGAGAACAACAACAAAATATCGGATGGGTAAATAAAGAGAAGCATTTTTCGAAACAAAAAATGACTTCACGCAAAAAGCAAGTAAAAGAATGAAGAACGAAATTTAGGTCAGCGATGGCATAAAATAATTCTCAGGCTTCTATAAGCAGCGTAATCTTTCGATGGTTGTTTTCGAAGCATGCACTCCACACTCACCCGTGCTCGTCCTTCGCATCATGATTAATGTTCAAGCTCGGATTGCTGTTGATTTCAAGGAAGTGAGGCTTGCAGTCGGCGTCCAACAAGACGTCAATGCCCAAAATCTACGCCCAGCGATACACGCATCAATGACAAAGATGAAAAAAAAGGCAAAGAACGCGCATGGACGATTCTTGATTTCATACGAGCATTTATAAAGCATGAAGCATGAAGCACAGATGGTAACGAGAATGTCTCATCTTTCTATCCAATAAAATCCACCCACATGAAAGCAGCGAAAGGAGTCCTCGCCGTCTTCGCCATCACAGGGCGGCTCGTCTAACAGCTTGGGTCTTAAAGGATCGCGGGAAGCATTGGCTCGTTTCAAAGCGAGTTTCGAGGCGCCCTTCGCAGCTTTTGCCCGACGCGACATCTTTACAGGGGAGGGTGATTGAAAACGCGGGTAAGAAGAGAAACGGTCAATATTCAAAAACGAAAACATAACGAGGGAATGAATGAACGAGTATACGGATGCATGAATGATTGAATGCATGAATGGCTGAAAGCATAGACGCATGTATGAGTGAGAAGCAGCGTGTACGCAATGTTGAGGCTCATCTTAGTTGGTGGCATTGGTAAGAGGCCTTTGTCTCTTAAGTTTTATTATGAAATATACGTTTAAAAAAAGTATGTCTTACCGCTCGTGCTGCCATCGCCGCTCTGTCTTCGTCACTGTCCTCGTCATCGTCGTCTTCTGATTCGTCCTCGTCCTCATCTGACGAGGCCACCTAGTTCAAGGATTGAGGTGTAAGTGTCAAAGCGGGACACAGCATAAAGTTATGTATTATGAAAGATATGGGATTTGGGAGTAAGAAGAGCAAACATCGCATAAGTCGTATGAGGTTGTGCGTTTTAAGGGTGTGTTCGTGGGTGAAAAGAAGGGCAAGCACCACGAATGTAATCCCAAAGAGCATTGCTCACAAAGCACTTGAAGATCAAAGGGATGGCTAAACCCTAACCTGCCCGGCGCGCCTTCGCTTGCGCGGAAAATGGCAGCGGTACTGCATGGCTAACGAAGGTTGGATCGCCATCATGGTTTTCGCCGCTAAATCTTTGCATTGCTCCCAAAAGTCAGCCTCCTTGAGCCCCACCTCCCTGTGCGAGCATGTAAGGAAAGGCATGGCGATGCACATGTGGAACAAGTCCTTGAGTTACTTGCATGAAAGCGCGCATCAACAATACATAAATGCATGCTTTTGAGATAAGTTAAGAATGCAGGTACACGTTGTTCGCAAGAAGAAGTACACATTTCATTTCAACTGATTCCATGAATGAATTAGGAGAATATGTCTACGCTTTGGTGCTAACCCTAAGTATGCGTGTGCACGTTTCACTCTCTTTTTACTTCTGGAGTTGCTTCAACACGTCTTTTAGGCGCCGTTTCGAGCTCGGGTCGCCGTCTCCATCTTCCACCCCGGTATCTTCCGGCTCTTCCTCGTCGGCACCGCCACGTTTCTTATCGCCTTTGCTGCTGCATCCTAATTCGGCGGATTTTGCCGACAGCGGCTCGAGGACGTCATTGTCTCTGCTGCTGCATCCTAATTCGGCGGATTTTGCCGACAGCGGCTCGAGGACGTCATTGTCTCTGCTGCTGCATCCTAATTCGGCGGATTTTGCCGACAGCGGCTCGAGGACGTCATTGTCTCTGCTGCTGCTGCGCACTCTGTACCTCCGCAAGCCTTCGCCTGACTGCTGTGGTGGGATGACCTGAAATGAGGACGATGAGGATCGTCGAATGGCGACCGCAGCCGCGACACCGCCTCCCACTGGGCTCCCGACAGTGCCTGCAGTAGTGCTGTTGTTGGCTGCAGCATCGTAGTCAACACTTAGAGCTGAGCCCAAATTTTTCACCAAACTCTCGCGCCTCCGGGTGTTCTTGAATTTACTCGCTGCTACGGCAACAGAGATTCCAGAACGAAGAGGCGACCGTGGAGGCGACACTAACGGTGAGGCTGCACTGTCAGCAGCAGCAGCGGCGGCAATCTCAGCCATTTCATCCGAGGACGGAGCAAACTGCAGATGCCAGAAAGGTCAACAAACGAGACGGATAGTAAAGAAACCCAATTTTCACATGGAGACTAGACATGATTTCTCAGCACAATCCTGGTCGAATCTGACAACCTATTTGATAAGCAAAAAGCATGCGAGAATAGTTTTCATTTCTTATTTTTGGGGGGAAGGCCTCGCCAAACCTGCGGATGTCCCAAAGAAACGCGCGGCTCGTGCTTTTTCCATCGCGCGCATTCGCCAGGATCCAGACCGTCATAGAGTTCCTTCTTGGTCTGTTTCAAAGCCAAACGAGGATACGACGAACGAAAGCACGCACAAAAACAAAACATAGACAGTTTCACGATAAATTGAGGGAAGCGCAGTCACCATGCAAATCCGATATTCATAGTAATTGGCTTTGTGGTACCTTGAACGGTCTTCTCTCTACCACTTTCACCGCAATGCTTGGGTACAACCCTGGCAACGGCGCGTAGTCTTTTGGGTCCGTGAAGTAATTCACGTAAATCAACGGCAACCCACCGCACGCCACGCACTGCGCTCGTTGTGTTGCTCTTTGACTGGCTTCGTCGGTTCCCAACGCGTCGCGCTTACGTGCAACTGACGCGCTTTCGGTAGGCGTAGTCTTGCCCTGCCTGCTACTGCTAGAAGCAACCCCTGTCGTTTCTGTCGGTGCTGCATCTTTTCTGCTATCACTAATGCTACTACAGCTGCTGTTCTTCTGGCTGCCCGTGGCAGTTCGAACGTTCGTGCCCGCTAGTCGAGCTGCTCTTCTTGCCGCTGCACCGCCACTTACGGGGGGCTGCTGCCGGGGCCTCGGTAAATTGTCAATGACTGGTAAAGTTACCGCCGTTTCTACCGCTGCTGTTCTTGAACCGGGAGCAGCTGTGGTGGTGCTGGCTACATTGAAGGAAGATGTAGGTGGAGGCAACAAGGATGGGCTAGTAGTGCTCGTCTCAGCAAGCAAAGGAGCAGCAGCAACTGCCGCTGTTTCAGCCGCCGCTGTTTCAGCAGCAGCACTGTCCGCGACAGTCGCGCTGTCCGAAACGGCAGCATGCTTTGCATTGGAGTCTCCGAGGTTCAGTTCACTGACTCCTTCACCTAGAGCGGCGGTGCTCTCACTCCCGCCGTCAAGTAGCAAAGGTGGTGGAGACGTCGAAGGAGAGTCGTCAAGAAGGTCTGAAGCACTCTGACCGTCTTGCCTATCATAAGCCTGCTGGGCATGGTTATCGTCATCGTCACTAGTAAAAGGAGTCTCTTGAGCGCCTTGTTGCGCTTGCGGCAAAACCGGCGGTTCCGTGATTGGATCGCTACTGCTGTTGCTGCTGCTGCTATTGCTGCTGTTTCTAGCGCCGTTATGGTTGCCGCTGTCGCTGACATTATCTTTGCTGCTGTTGTTACGGCTACCGTTGGCACGAGCGAAGGCATAGTTTTCGTTCTTTTTGTTGAGGGAATAATTGGTCAAATGGCTGTACACGTCTTTCATGTTTTCGTTGCTCTGAGATAGTCAAGTGTGGAAGAAGAGACAACAGCAAAACGTAAAAGAAGGCGCGAGTTCAGGATGGAGATTCTGGAACTAAGCTGACAACAAATACATCGCGATTTATTCTGAACTAGTTGGGAAAAGGGTAATGGAATCGAGAGTACTACTTTTCATATGAAAAACAGCAGCATACAGTATGGATGCAATCCCCCCCTCTCCCCCCGCACAGGCGTACCGGTGGTTGGTAAGGCTCCGAGCAGAGGCGTGCCATGCCTTCCTTGTGCAGGTAGCACCGCAGCGGGTCCACAGACACTACTAAGACGTACAAGCGAAGGTCAAACTTGAAGCCATCCAACAGCAAAGGTGGATCCACGTAATCCTGACGTACACAGATGTTGTTGGTAATGGTTTATGATTCATTCCAAAAAAACATTCACGTTGAATGCGGTGAGCTCAGTAAGAATAACATTCCCAATTTTAATATTTTCATAGCTAGTGACATGTAATTCAAGAAGCTGTCGACGCACTTCTACTTGCAAGATTCAAACCTGAGCCACGAAGCTGGCGCCGCGCCTGCCGTCGGGACCGAATCCCGGCGGCAACTGCTCGGGAGTCTGGCACAAGAATATCCCCGTCCCCTGGCTCGCCTCTGAAGGTTTGACGATGTAAGTAGGGCGCTTGCTGCTTGCAGGTTTCTTTGCGGACGCTTTTAGCTGCGCGTAAAACTCTTTGCCTTGCTCAGGAATCACCCACGCCCTCGGCACAAACGGCAGGTCCTTCGGGAAAAGGCTTCGCAACTCTTCCAGCTGATAAACACACGCCCACAATGTGTAATAAGCTAAACAAGGCTATCTACGTGCGGAGGCTTGCACAATACAACCGTGCGAGTTGTGTCCGCACATAGGTACGAATGCGTTACCTGTTGTTGGCACTCGACTTTGTATGCGGCTACGCGCATTCCGTCGAAGCGGCTGCTGCGCATGTGCCTTGACTGCACGAGTGCGCCTATGTCACCTGATTTCGTGTAGTGATTCACGTGGTTGCCAAACCTGAGGAGTAACCAAACAACAACAACAAAAATCCATATACACATATCGTACCGAATGAGGATAAGATTCGTCATTGATAGACCGGTGAGGTAAGCAAGGCAGAGAGCAAGGGGGAAACGATTGAACTATGAATTTGCATTGATGTAATTGCTGGTGCCCCACTCGACGATAAAAACATCGAAACACTCGTCCTATGAAAGAAGTTGTTTCGGCGTAAAGATACTGCTACAAAGATTCAAATGGCTTCCGAGCTTCCAAATACCACAATCACGCACCACATGTAAACACTTCGGCCTGAGGCTTCTTCAGTCTCTTCAAACCAACCATTGTCTCGGATACACCGCTGCAGGCACACTTTGTTGCCTTTGAAGTAGTGAGTGCATACTCGGATGGTGGTTTTGCTATTTGCAACGGCTGCAGGAGGCGCTACTGCTACTTCCATAGACGATGATGATGAAGTACTCGACAAGAAACCTAGTAGACTAGTAGCAGTACTATCAGGCCTAATTATGAGTCTGCCCCAACTATATATGTCTGAGCATGTGGTTCGAATTTGTGGTCCGTGCTCCAACGCGCCGGGAATGCCCAACGTTCAAACTGTTCAAACGTGTCTTGGCGTCTTGACTTTTTTTGGCACAACATCACAGCAGCTCGTTTTGGCATATCATATTAGGGTACATCGCCCCTACGGGGTCTCTTACTTCGCGTTGTTGTCCGTTGAAGTGGACATTTGGTTTTCTCCACGTGCCAAATCAGGGCAAAGAGCTAAGGCCGGTGGCAGCAACACCAAGTTGGTTCGCCTAACGCCACTTTTGTGCCCTTCGCCCACAGGCAAGTCGAGCTGAAGGCCCACGGCAGAAGCAAAACAAAGTTTCGATAGTTAGGAGAGCATAAGAGCAAATCGATATGCTTTTTGGAACATTATTGTTTTCTGATTTTCATACAGGGCCACAAAATGGGAAGCACTGCTCAAGATCTGTAGGCTACAGGGGAGAACAAATAATTACTATTACTTTGTGAAGAACTTACTTACTTATCATAATTACTATAAAAAAGTGCGAGTTAACTTGTTTTGCTTTGTACGAGTATGCGCTGCCTGTTAGCCATCTAATGGCCTGTGTCAGACTAAATCTTGTAGCACCCCTAAAATTCAGGGTCTGACATCAAATTTTGGTAGTTAACGATGATTTCTGCGACTATTTCGGCCAATGAACAATCCAATTTCAAATGCTAAGAAATATCCAGGATTGTTCATCTTTGAAATGCCATATATGAAGATTTATGAGACGCAGGCTATGTCTCCCTTGTTTTTCATCTCCCTCAATGGTGTCGTTCTGCCACTGACCTTATTCTGGAAGAAGTGTGCAATTGAAAGACGAACCGGTATAAATTCAAATGATGCAGATCTCTATTAAAGGTTATCCAAGCTTTGTGTATCACACTCATTGCACTTATTAGTTATATATAAGAACACGTAATAATACTTCTTAGTTGTTAACATGGCTAAACACATGTAAGAAATTGACGAGATAAATGTTGACCGGTGAATTGTCCTACTTTCGAGTACAACAATTACAAATGAAGCACTTTGCCGAATAGTACAAATTAGAATGATTACACGAATGCAGACAGTGAGATCATCTCAAACGATTTGAACACCTCAGAAAGGCAGCACCTTCATAGCTTTCGGCAATAGCTCTATGTTCCCAAAATATCTTTAAGGAATAGAAAGGACTAAATGATGAAATCTCTTAAAATCTTATCTTGGGGAATAGTTGGTCTACTCGTAACATTTTTAATACCAGGTGCCACATATCTCTTCGATCTCTCAGTAGATGTGGGTGAAGAAATTGACTTGTCAGGCGATGATGTTTACGCAGACGTATTGATGGACCTCAAAGCAAGAATGGCTCATTTTCAGTCTTTAAATGCATCCATGGATCCTGAGCAATCAGGCGATGAAGAAGTTTGGAGACTTGCTGGAGGCTATGTTCCGTACCTGAATAATTACACCCACCCTCCAAGGAGAGAGCAAAGTGAGACAAGACCAGCAGCTGTGAAAGACGCGCCAAATATAGTCTTTATTCTTGCCGATGATCTCGGGATCAACGACGTTAATTTTCACGGCGGCTCAACATGGATGCACTTTGCAACACCGCAGATGGATGCACTGGCCAGTAGAGGCATTGTCCTTTCAAGACATTATGTTGGCTGGATCTGTGCCCCCACGAGAGGAGCCTTCCTTACTGGACGGTATCCTATTCGTTTGGGATATTCTGACATACCGATTGTTGCGGCTGGCAACCTTCCAAAGAATGAGAGCACACTCGGAGATGAACTCCAACTGCTTGGCTATCGGACAGCAATTGTCGGAAAGTGGAGTCTGGGCTTCCAGGACTGGGATTATTACCCGACATATCGTGGATTCGATACCTTTTATGGTTATTTACATGGAGCTGGCCTTGGATACTACTCGAAGAATAACTCATTAGGCTGGTTAGACTTGCATGACAACGAAGTCCTCGTGACGGATGCTGAAGATTTAGAATTACATCTTACTACACTCCTGCAATTAAAAGTAGAAGGTATCATTGAAAAACATGCTACTAATTTCCCGGGAGTGCCCCTTTTCCTTTACTATGCTATGCAGAATGTGCGCTTTGGTGGATCAGAAGGTTATCAAGCTCCTCAAGACTACCTTGATATGTGTACTTTTGGCAGGGAGACTATAATCGCTGGGTCATTGAGCGAGGAAGATGCAACCGCGTACTGTGCATTAGTGATCATGCTGGATGAAGCAGTTGGAGACACAGTGTGTGCTCTTGATAACGCAGGATTAGGTGACAACGCCCTTGTAGTTGTCACCAGTGACAATGGGGCCTGGAAGAATATCGAAGGCGGTAATTATCCATTCCGCGGTGCAAAGGGTTCAGTTACAGACGGAGGCATTCACGTGCCCACATTCATATATGGTTCTCTTATACCAGATCATGCCCGCGGCTCCACATATAATGGGCTTGTGCACATAACCGATTGGTTTATCACATTTTTGAGCCTGGCGTCGGGCAAAGAATGGGTCGCACCAACAAATGGTGCAGACTTGGATGGTGTTTACATCCTTGATGCTATCACTGAGAACTCTACTTCTCCACGTTCAGAGATATTTCACAATTACAGTCCGGCCAGTGGCAAAGGGGCCATGCAAACTGATACATTTAAGTACGTTATTGGTGGCACCGCATCGATTACCGAACCCCTTTATTTCATGGTTCAAGAAAGTTCAATACCAAATATGGCTTGCAACATTAGTTATAGGAACAGGTCAAGAATTTCATTTAACAGCGACAACTCCAAAGTAACGACCAATTTGTCATCAATATCAACGCAGCCCACGACTCAGCCTACCACGAGTGCTTCACCAAGAATAGATCTTACTGCAAAACCATTCCCGACTCCGACACCAGTCCCGACTTTGCTACCAGAAGTGCCATCATCTCTTTTGACACCTATACCCTCAGTAGTTTCCACCATTTCTCCAGCTCTATTCAACTATGCGCCCAGCTCAGCGCCAACACAACTACTAGTTGCATTGCCCTCGTTGCAAATGTCGCCAACTCCAACTCAGTCATCATCGCCCACACTGTCAACATCACCAACGCCTAAACCGACGCAGTGGCCTCAAGCGCTACCATCATTGTCACAATCTTCGACTCAGTCACCAACCTTGTCGACTGTGGCAACGATAACATCGCTACCGACATCATCATCAACGTTGTTGTCAAATGAAACGCTGTTGCCTACACCATCATCCACTTTACTGCCAACAATGCCGACTTCAACGTATTCGCCGACATTGTCTCACACGCTGCTGCCTGCGCCTTCTTCAACACTTTGGCCAACAGCATCATCACCTACTACGCACCCAGCACAAATGTTGACGTATCCACCAGTACCCACGTCGCCACCCACAATAGTGCCGAAGCCTATTTCATTGCCCACTTTAGCCTTGTCTCAGACACAGAGCCCAACGTCATCAACATTGCCAGTAATTGCCCCAACTGATGCCCCAACTGAACTGACCAATCGCACTGATAACACTTCATCGCCCAGAGTTGCGAGTGGTGATGAACTCCTTGTTTCAACGAACGATAATAGTTCCGTTTCTCCTGCTTCTGAAGTTATAATAATGTGGGCTTCAGCATCTATAGGAATCATCGCCGTATCATTATTTGTGTTATGGGCATCGCAGAAGTGGAAGCTCCGGGCTGCTGCAGAGAGGCTTGCATGGACGCAGTAGATCCCCGTCGAAAGAGCTTCCTTTCTTGGTTTGTATAGGCCCATGGTATTTCGAGCTCAAAGAGCAGGTAGTGGCGACGATAAACGAATATAATATAATGGATTTGTGCTCTTAGCCTTCTGCTTCTACTCGACCTCTTTTAGGATAGGTGCGTAGTCACATCATAAATGGTTCATGATATATCTAAAATAGACGAGAAGATTAGGAGTCTTCTAGTCATTTATTAAATAAATTGTTTTTTTCATCCAATTTATGTTTCAGTAAACCCATGACCATTTAGTTCACGACCGGATTATAATGCCCGGCCTATCTCGTCATCGACTAAGTCGACCCTTAGGCAAAGCAGGGAATTTCACTGCTCCGGGCGCCTTTGCAGTCAATTTTTTCTTGCCGCCGCGTGCACCGCCTCTCGGGTTGGCGCTGGAGCCGTAAGGATTGGCTGGCGCTGGCTTGGATGCGCTTGCTCGACGACTTCCCTCCTTGTTGCCTGCGCTCACAGGCTGTGGGTTCACGAGGTTTTCTTTCGCAAGGTATGCAAATTCATCGTCCTCGTAGCGCACCCCACTTCCATAAGCTCTATCATTGTCACAGCCACTCGCATTATCATCATCATTGTCGTCGTCGTCGTCGTTGTGATTCTCACCACCGCCACCATTGTTGTAACCTACTCCATTTTCGTTGTCATTGTCAGCAACACTGAAGCCTTCAGCGCGATCATTGAAAGGTGTGTTTCCCCGGCTTCCCTCGCCATCGCCATTATGATCGACAGATACTCCCTGTGCTGCTGCCTGCTGCTGCCGCTGCCGCCGCCGAGCTAAGAAATCAGCAGTGGACTGAATCGACGAAGACGCTCCATGCCCACCGCCACCGTTACCATTTGACAGCGCTGAGTCACCGTGCCCGTCATCTCCGCTTTGCCTGTCTGCACCCTGTTTCTGAGCGTCAAAATCCAGTGGAGCTGGCATGAGCTTGCTACCACCACCGCCGAAGGTGCTGCCATGACTACTACTTGGGTGTAAATGGGATTGTTGTGGTTGAGGCACCGAGCCAGCGGCAAGGGCATAGCTACGGCGAAGACTTTCGTTCTGAGCAGCGTCCTCGTCGTCGTCGTCGTCGTCCCCATCAAGATCGTAGTCCGATCGATTGGCCATGGCTTCTGCTCTTCGCGCCAAATGCGCTGCTACTTCTGCGTCTACGCCACTGTCGTCGTGAGCTGATGACCGGTGCTGTGATGATGAGGATAGCGCTGTCCTTCCTTTCAATGGACTCGACCCCGCAGCGACTGTTCCATTCTCATTTACTGCAGAGCGCGGGGAAGATGCATTTCGAAAGCGGCCTCGAGGTGTGGTCGTGCCAGTGGGAGGTACATGCGACCCCGGTGAATTACCACTTTTCATTGAGGAAGCATGGCCACTAGAGCCACTCGAGCTACTAGAGGAGGACGATGAAGCCAGGTCATGTTGCTGTGGGTTGTACGGATTCGAAGGAGCAGCAGCCCCCGGTGACGATCCTCCTCCCCCTGTCCCCATGTACGACGACGACGACGAATAATTGCTAGCTCCGTTACTGCTACTGCTGCTGTAATGTGCACCACTAGTATTGTTTCCACCACCACTGCTGCCACTGCCACTACCACCGAGACTTTGGTTGGTCTGGAAGCTGTGAGCGCTGAACTCGCTTCGGCGGGCTGCCTCACTCGCAGCATCGCGCTCGTGCCTGGCGGCTTCTGCATCCCGAGTAGCTTGCTTGAGAGCTTCGCGCTGGGTGGCTAATCGCTTCTCTAAGTCACGAGATGCATCTTTCGCAGATTCAAGTTCTGCTAAAACGCTGTCGTTGTCTCGCCTGTAACATAGTGGAGAAAGAAAGTGGTCGAGATTGGGTTGGAGGAAGGAAAGGAATAGTTTCGATGATGAACACACAGCGGAGAGGTCAAAAAGCAATGCAATATACTAGTAGATCCTCTCCTTTATCGAATCTTTTCACCGTTTCGCTTCAAACTTGGCCTTGAGTTCGGAAGTTTCGGCGGCGGCATCATAGGCGGCTCGCCTCAGCCGCTCGGCCTCGTCTCGGGCTGCAGTGAGCTGGGCGCGCGCTTTGCTGCCCGAGGCTTCCACCTGTTGGGGGTAGGTGGGTGGTAGGTGGGTGAGGAAAGTGTTTCAACAATCATAATGAACGTAAATATGCACACGGTTGTGGTAACGCACGCACTTGCATCAAAGAAAAAGAAAATTAGATGTATATATCCCTTCATAAGTTCTCAGTGAAAACCTCATTATAATAACGATGCAAAACGAAAGAGTTCAACTTCCCAAACCACTACCACTTGTGCTTCTCTCACCTCTTCTTCGAGGTTCGCCATTTGCGTGCGCCAGGCTTCCGAATCTTGCCGCGCTCGTTCTCGTTCGGTTTTCGCGGCTTCTTCCTGCGACTTGAGCTGAGCTTTCAACCCCGAAAGGGCGGAGGCGTGACTGCTGGCCATGGAGGCTATCTTGCTCTCAAAGTTGTCCTTTTCTTCCTTCAAGTCTTCCAACTACGATACCATGCACACACACACATAAGCACAACAAACATTGAGGTAGTGGTGTGAAGGTGTCACCTAAACGCATCTTTTTTCCAATCTATCAGAAGCACACACGCCAGTTAATGAATACAACTACTGCTCTCTCCACCCAACAACTACTGCGTCTACTTCAACCAACGAGCACCCGCTATGG
>Ga0307982_1003055_pt1 | contig 13372 bp, 6 predicted proteins | sample OrgLakmetagen989_FD_201847 | JGI IMG/M metagenome (GOLD analysis project Ga0307982, IMG submission 201847) | Saline water microbial communities from Organic Lake, Antarctica - #989 | ecosystem: Environmental > Aquatic > Non-marine Saline and Alkaline > Saline | place: Antarctica: Organic Lake...
TATGGTAAGCTCATTGATGAGGCCCTGAGCTTACCTTGAGCTTATGAGCTTACCATAGTTGGGGGGGTCTGCTGCGGTACTGACCATCACACATATGAACAGGTGTTCCGTGGGCTTCGCAGAACACAGTAGAAATGGCATAAATTGAAGGAGGGGGCGAATTGATCGACCCCTGGGGATGGCTGGGTGGGTGCGATGCGGACTGGGTCTGCTGACCAGGGGCCTCATTTGCAGCAATACAAATACATCTGATGCTGGCCATCATAGCATGGCTTGCTGTCTTGTCACGCACAGCGTAGCCAGCTAGGCCCCCTGCTGACACCCCCTCTCCCTAAGCATACCAAATCGACAAAAATATAATCGTCAGCTGCAGGGTTCGAACCTACGCGTGCATAACACAAGTGATTTCAAATCACTCTCCTTAACCACTCGGACAAACTGACACTGTCTTCTTGGCAGTCACTGTCTATGTTTTAATGCTTTATGTAATAGAATGAGCAACTAATCCACTTTTACCCCCCCATGTTTGGTGTCGTCTCCCCGAAGGTTGCTGGCTAAGATTCTCTGAATCCTCTCAGGCCTGGCCAACGTCGACTTGTATGTGACAAAAATGTCAGGTATTTCCAAGCGGCGTCTGCATGTGTGACAGAACCCTGCATTTCGGCGAAAATCGGCTGCTGTTGTCCGCCGCACATGTGTGTGACAAGCAATCGGGATGCCAAACACGGAATCCAGGAGTAGTGAGCAATCCATTGCCAATCCCTCCACAAGGTATTTGGATTTCATTAGGCCGGCTTTGGGGTACTTCGGGGCAGATGGATCAACGGTGCCGCCTTTTCGTTCAACGAGCCAAAAAAAGGAGGGCCCCCATTTTTTCCCGTCGGCCGGCAGGCCGGGAAAAATGCTGTGGCTTGGCCTGCCTCATGTGCTAACCATTGTCACATGAAAACGCCGCTGCCTTGTAAGCAGACAACCCAATAGCCTGGTGGCGGCTTCATAGCCCAAACTGCTGCCGACCGCAGCACCCAAAAGGAACAGTTCACCACTTTTGACGCTTTGAGTGCGGCAGCAACGCTCACTGCAGTAGTTTCACCGTCCTGCATACCCCCCTGTGTGGGGTCAATGGGCTGCGGACCTTGCTTGCAAGGAGACGCTAAAATGCATAACAGCCACACACTCAATGCACGGCACAGATCTTTTGTCATTGTTTCATTTCGCTCTGTGCGTGTCGTCTCCACCCTCAATACTTGGACAGGCTTGGCTCACTACTTCATACGAGCCTCCTGCATACAACCAAAGCGCTACCCAGGCAATTGTTTTTGGCTTCGTACGGTCCTTTATTCCATTAGCAAGCCCAACATGGTGTGTATAGTGCTGCCTTTGCTTTGCGAGTGCAACGGCAGAGCCTCTCAAAAACCGCACTTTGATCGCGCAGACTGATGTCGAGGAGACAATCGAGCGAATTAAAGGGCAGAAAGGTGTGGAAGGCTTTTTTATTGTGGATAATGAGGGCACGTTGCTTCGCTGCAAGCGTTTGAGCAAGGAGTATGCTACAGAGCTGGCTGCGGACATTGGTGGGTGCAAGACTTGTCGCGACGACGGCTGCATTTCATGATCACGTTGCCCCCATTCGCAGTTGCACTTGTGAAGCAGTCACAGCATTGTGTGAGGGATATTGATGCCACTGTGAGTCCAATTACAGCAGTCTCTCTTTTGCCCTTGCCTGCAGACCAAGGTTGGGGCGCTTGCCCAAGCCCACACTAGTGCCCACAAACACACGGCTTTCACGCAGAATAAGCTGCACTTCTTCAGGATGCGGTCCCGAGACATGGAAGTGCTTGCTGCGCCTGGAGATGGCTTCGTGGTGGTGACGTTGCAGCGGTGGGTGTCCACGCCCCAGGCAGACCTGGGTCCCGCCGACGAAGCCGACGAGTGAAGCCGCCCCCTGCCCCCTGCCAGTGACGTGCTACAGGCCAACAAGCCCAGGTCAAGTACTGCAGCACAGGCCAGGCTGGGATGGGGTTTCTCTCCTGCGAGCCCCCAGTGACTCCCACTTCGCCCTGCCGGCTGGCCCAGCGGCTGCAGACTGCAGCCTGCAGCCGCTAGAAACTAGGCTTTAGGCTCGTGTCCTTGAAAATGCACCAGAGCTGCCCTCCAGCAGGGTCCACACTATGCCACTGCTCAGGGAGCGCTTGCCTGCTCGCAGCACCGCGCCACGGTACAGCGCCTGCACGCCGTCCGCCGCCACGATGCCCCGTGCCTGCGCCAGCATGCCCCCCCCTGCCGCCCCACTCATCTGGCTGCGGGTGCGCAGCATGTCGAAGGGCTGTGTCAGCAGCGTCGCCAGCGCTCCTGCTGCCCCCGCTGCCGCGAAGGTGCCAGCTGCGGCGGCGGCGGCACTGGAGGGGCCCTCGGGGCTGAAGGCCCGCACATGCCCCAGCAGGGCCTGGTACAGCGCAAAGTACACCCCAGAGTACGGCGCGTCGCGCAGGATGGTTGCTGCTAGCCCTGCAGTCATCCCAGACGCCCCCTGTGCCAGTACACTGCGCACGGCAGCGGTGGTGGCACGCCACTCGGCGCCGCCCCCAACGCCGGCCACCCCCAGCGCCTGCTCCGCTCGTGTCTTGACAACCGTGACGGGGTTCAACAGTGTCGCAGCCACGGCTCGTGCGGCTGCGCCAAGGGCCATGTTGCTGCCGGCTGATCGTGTGGAGTCGTTGGATTTGCTCCCAACTGCAGTTCCCCCGGACAGCGCATCCAGCATGGCGAAATACACGCCAGCCCCGAAGAATACGCGCACAGCCGTGGGAATGATTCCTCGGTAAAAACCAGAGGCGCCTTCTTGCTGCCACACATCCTGCGCGATGCGCCAGGCACGGCTGCGGTGCGAACCAAGATATGTCGTGTGAGCTTCGTGGCAACATCTGAAAGCAGACGTACACTCGGCTCCTGCCTGTAGCAGCATGCGGATTTGAAACAGCTTGCTGAATTGTCCTGATGCGGTCAAATGGCTGAAGAATACATGCTGCACACATAATACACGAGCTGGTGGGTTCTGCCGCCGTGCCGCAGCAGCGCAATACGAACCCTGCACAGTTCCTGCGGCAGCACCCTGGAGGAAGGACTCCACTGCACACAATCGTGTGATGGATGAATTTCAACTTGCCTAAAAATACCTTACAGCTACGTCTGCCGCTCACGGCGGACTGTGGCTGCAAAGCAGCGTCGCGACTCGTGCTGGCAGCTGACGACATTGACAATCACTAGTGCATGCGCCGAACACAATAAGTCTGGATCGCACAGTTATTGATCGCTCTTGCATTGGTTGTACTTTCGATTTTAATTTCAACTCCAGTGCGGCCGCGCACACAGCTTTTGCCCACACAAGCCCCCTGCACACGCACACATGCTGGGGCCGTGAGGGCAGGCATATGCTGCAGGCCACAGTGCCTTGCGGTTGCCTACGCTAGCTCCGGGATGGGCACCTCGCTCAGCCACAGGTCGTGAATGTAGTGGTACAGCTCCGAGGTGACGCTGACCTTGTAGGGCGTGGGGTTCACCGCCCGCAGGTGGTCCTCCCGCAGCAGCGCCAACTGCGCCGCCACGTAGGACCGGGTGGCCTGCATGGTGGGGGGGGGGGAGCGCAGGTCCTGCTCGCGCCCCGCCTGTCCCGCCTGCAGGGCGCTGGTGCTGCCCCCGCTGCAGGCGGCGGCGTCTGCGGCGTCCGCCTCTGAAACCTTCGCGCCGGCGCCCAGCCACACCAGGCCCAGCAGCGGCAGCACCGCCGTGGGCGTCACGAAGCAGCGCTTCTTCTCGTCAAAGGGGTGTCGGCACAGCATGCGTTTCCCCACAGCGGGGCGCGTTTCCCCCGCTCGCACAATCAAGTCCAGCAGGGGCACGTGTTCCGATCCCAGCAGCCGGAACACCTCCTTGGCGGCGGGAATAGTGACTTTGGAGATCTCCTGGCTGATCTTCATGCGCGGCTTGCCCTTGATCTCCACCAGCTTATACACCATGCCCAGGGCCGGCTGGGCCTGGCAAGTCACCAGGTTGGTCCCAATCCCGAACGTGTCGATCTCGTGTGCTTGGTCATCCAGGGCGTGCAGCACAGCCTCATTGATGCTGTTGGAGGCCACGATGGTGCATGCCGCCAGCTGCGTGCCGTACTTTGCGTCTGCTTCCTTGAGCAGCTTGCGTGCCTCCTTGCTGAGGTAGGCCAGGTCCCCGCTGTCCAGTCGCACCCCCAGAGGCTTGTACCCGCACTGCAGCGTCAGCGCCAGCGCCACACAAATGAAGTTGGGCATGCCAGAGGCCAGTGTGTCGTATGTGTCCACCAACGCCAGGAAGCGCTCTGGGAAGGCCTGCGCGAAGGCCACAAAGGCTGCCAGCTCGCTGTCCGAGGGGGACGCGTAGGCCATCTCCTTGCGATATCCAAGGGCGGCGCCCAGCAGGTCCACCTCCCCCAGCATGCGGGTGGACAGGTCTGCAAAGGACTCGTGGGCGGACACGAAGGAGTGGGCGTGGGTGCCCCGGGGGACGATGCCCATAGCGGCGGCAGCGGCGACATTGCTGGTGCCGTCGAAGCCGCCCAAGTAGGAGTAGCGGGAAGCAGACATGGCGCCATCGGGCCCCTGGGCACGGCGCAGGCCGAACTCCAACAGGGTTTTGTCTGGGCCTGCCGCGATTCTGAAGCGGGCTGCGTTGGTGGCCATCAGCGACGCATAGTTGCAAGCGTTGAGCAATGTCGTCTCCAGCAGTTGGCACACAAGCAGTGGGCCCTCCAAGCGCATCACAGGGACACGAGGGAACACCACAGTGCCTTCAGGCTGCCCATAAACCTTGAGCTGGGAGCAATCCAGCCCTGCAAGGTACTCAAAGAATCCATCCTGAGCTGTAGGCATGATGCTCCTGCGCACAGTCGGCGTGGTGCGAAGCACGCTTGGCATATGCAGCACAAGATAAAGAACAGCAGCTCAGAGCTGCATGCACCCACCTGAGGTATGCGATATCCTCCTCCTTGAACTTGAAGGTCTGGATGAGAGCCAGGCTCTGTGCAGGCATGGGCGTGTCTGGCTTTCCGCAGCGCAGATTCCCTGCCTCGTGGACAAGCACGCAGCTACGTAATACTCACCTCCTCCAACCCAGCGAAAAGAGTGAACTCGCCTTGAAAGGGGTTCTTTCGAAAGAACATATCGAACACCGAGTAGTCTTCATGGCGTCCGCCCACCCAGTACGCATACGCCATGGAGATCTGTGTCGTCGCGGAGTGTTTCAGTGGCGCTCACGACAGACGCCGCGCCAACTCACTTGGTACATGTCCGTGAGCATGGGCTGTGTGGCTGCATTCCAAGGAGCTGTCTTGGTTGCTGGAACCAGAGGTTTAGGGGAGCTGGTCACTTCAGCGGCAGGCTTCCCTGACGCCTCGCTTTGGGCAGCTGCCATGCTGACTGGATGTGTATGACAGCGCGTAGGGCACGACAGGTACAAGCAACGTATGGCGCAACTGTGTCATGAAGGGGCATGTGCTGTTCACGTGCGATTTATTTTACACAATCATCGCAGGTGGTTCGCCTGGTATTTTCCAGTGCGCCTGAGTGTGCACGGGGGGGGTTGCCTACCACTTGGGGGGCTCTAAGCAGGGACGCCATGGCTGGTGCACAGGCAACGCAAGTTTGAGGCCTGGAAAAACGTGTTGCTTTGTTTCGTGCGCACAGGCCGCATAGCTGGGGCCTGAGCAGCGCCTTCGCCACGACGCTGATGCACGCTGGCCAAACTGAGCAGGGCTGCGAGGGGGGGCGAGGGGGCTGCGCCAATCCCTGCTGCCAATGTTGCCATCCCTGCTGCGCCAGTCCCTGCTGTTACAGGGGTCGTGCTCAGTCCAGCGCTACGGCTGCGCCCCGTTGCCGCGTGCGAGCCCTGCCACGTGTACGCCCGCGAAGACATGCACGCTCCGTCCGGCAGCGCAAAAGGCTGGGTGTAGCACAATCGGCTGTAGACCCAGCCAGCAGCTTGAAAGTATACGCATTTGCATGCAGCTGCGTGTTTCGACTGCAGCACAAGGTGTGCACACCAGTACAAGATGCTGCAGGGTCAGGAACTGCTCCAATTCGATTGATCGCAATGCATGCCCATCCAGCCAGGCTGGTGGAACGCTAAGCAAGCAGCAAGTCCCACGTATGGACTATTCATGCAATAAGCATGGCCTGACAGTATTTAAGCTTCGGGAAATGGACAGGCAGAAACCAACGGGGCTGCTTTGGACTGTTTCGACGATGCAGCGCGAGAGGCTTCAGCAGACTTCAGGAACTAGTTTCAGCGCATCGAGGGCTAGACAAGAATATAAGAGGCAGAATAAGCCAAAGATACTTCTGTCCTTTTTCAGAAGGATTTTCCGGTGTCAAGCGTTTGTTGGGATGGGACTGGGCTACTACTGAGCACTCGCCGAGTACTCGCATCAGGGGAGGGTCTGCTGTGCCTCACGGGCGCTCTCAGACGCAGATTTTTCCGGTAGTAATCTGGAGAATCATTTATCACATCTCTCACAAGCCAAAGGTGGCCAATCTTGTAGCCCGTCTGAGAAGCATTCAATGTCAGCTGTCACCTGGAGCCACTGACAGGAATTTCGTGTCCATGCTGTGCGAGTCCACTCTGCGATCCTTTGCACTGCACGAGCACACTAGCTGACCAATCGAAGTCCACTTTGCGTGTGATTTGCCGTCCCGAGCATTTTCTGCTCCATGGATGACAGCAGTGGGGCCGTGGCCGGTGCACAGTCTGACGGCTTGGCAGTTCAAGCCGCAGCCTCTCCTTCTGCTGGCTCGCTCTTCGATGGCTTTGAAGCACTGAATGAAGAGGAGCCGGCTGGTTCCATTGAAATTGAAGATCCTGAAACAGAGTATGATCCATTTTCCGCATACGCTGTTGCGCTGGAGTGGGGTCTCGTGCAGGCGCCTGGCAACACTCGAAACGCCGCAATGTCCACTGCTCCTTTGCCAGAGCCACCAGTGGAGGTGCACGAGCCCGACTTCGTGGCAGGTGAGAATGATGGTTTGCGCAGTGTTGCGCTGGGCATGTTCAATGATGGCAAAGCTGACATCGTGGCACTGAACAGTGTCATGGGCAGCGGGCAGAGCCATGTGGACAGTGCGTACTGTGTCTCGGAGCTGCAGGGCCGTAAACGAAGCGGGACGGGCAAGCCAAACGGCGAGCGCTCGAAGGGCGCCAGCGACGACAGTGCGCAGGAAACGCGCTCCCTGAGCCACCAGGAGTTCCTGCGGGTGTACCCACAGGGGGACCTAAACCCCCTGGCCATGGTGCGGGTGGGGCAGTACCAGCCGGCGCCCCCCCCAGCACAAGACGCAGCCGCCGGGGAGGACGCAGCGTCCAATAGCGGACCCACACCGGTGGACTTGTTTGGAGACGATTCGCAGGGCAGCACTGCCGCGGCGGCGGCGGACAGCGGGGGGGGGCGGCGGCCCTCCAGACGTTCAGCCGCCAGCGGCCCCGCCACCGCGCCCACCCACCTCACGCTGCCCATGCACGTGCAAATCATGCCTGAGGCAGCTCTCGTCATGGACTACCACGCCCACATGGCGCTGAGCGAGATCATCGGGCTGCTGGGGGGCACCGTGGCGCCCTCCCCCGTGCCGGGGCAGCCTGGCACCCTGGTGGTGCACGCCGCCTTCCCCTGCCAAGCTGTGCCCATCGCCGACGACCACATGACCAATGTGGAGATGGCTCCCGAGAGCGAAGTGCAGGTGCGCACCGCCATCGCCGCCCGGGGCATGCAGTGTGTGGGGTGGTACCACTCCCACCCCACCTTCCAAGCCACCCCCTCCGTGAAGGACTGCGAGAACCAATTGACCTACCAGGGGTACATGGCGGATTCCAAGCCGGTGCTGCCAGCGCAGCAGGGCAGCAACGAGCAGGGCGCCACGGCGCAGTTGCCCTGCTGCGCCGTGGCCGCCCCCGGCACGGCACACAGCGCAGTCAAGGGCCCGGAGGCGCCGCGGCTGCCCAACGACACCGTGCCCTTCATTGGTGTGATTGTGTCCCCGTACAACACCGAGAACCCGGACGAGCTGTCGGAGATCACTGTGTTCAACTGCACCCCCCTCCCAGGCATGGTGCCCATGGCGCTGCCCACGGCCTTCCCAGCCTCTCGCCCAAGCAGTGCAGCCAGCGCCCTGCTGCCCACACACGCGCCCTCGGCGTCCAAGCTCACGGTGCAGCACGACGCCCTGGGTGTGCCTCGGCACTCGGCCACGCACGGCGTGCTCACCACAGCGTGGCTGACTGAGGCAGTCACCAGCATCAGCGCCAGCGCCCACAAGCACCTGATGGCCACACACTGCGAGGTGCCACTGGAGGACTTGGGCCGTGTGACGCCCTCCCACCCCCCCTATCTGGCCATGGCCCCCGCCGCCGAGCACGTGCCGGAGGAGCTGTCCCGCGCCAGCAGCAAGCATGCCCGCGCCGCCATGCGGGGGCGGTACAAGACGCCCAAGAAGGCGCGCCCCACCGCAAAGGCCGCCAGCAGTGCCTTCAGGCCCAGCCCCATGCCCAGCGGGGGGGTGTCCTCCCACGGCGACGCTGCAGCCGCCGCCGCCGCCATGGCTGCTGCCGTCGCGGCGTCGGCCTCTGGTCGCAAACGCAGTGCGTCCAGCGCATCCAAGCAGTCGCCCCCAGTGGACGCCATTCCGCTGTCGGACCTTTTGGGGGACGCCAGTGCCACCCTGCCTGTGTTGAACTTCGGGGATGAGCTGCCCCCGGTGCCCCACGAGATCTCCTGTGTGTGCCGCAGCCATGGATGGGACCCCACTGATGTGCGAGCCCTGGAGCAGGAGATCAAGCTACGCGGTGTAGAGTCCATGCGGGGGTGCATGTGGCGCGTGCGGATCTTTTTGAACTCAAAGGTCGTCTTCGAGGGGCGCGGGGAAGACTTCATCCAGGCCGCCCGCCAGTACGACCGCAAGTGCCTGGAGCTGCGGGGGGAGGACGCCGAGGTGAACTTCCCGTCAGAGGCGCAGGCACAGGCGCCCCGGGCCCTGCTGGCGCGCATGCGGGCAGCCGGGAAGCCCCTGCAGTGGAAGCTGGCCCGCGGGCGGCGGCGGCGCCTCAAGGACAAGGACGGACAGCCCCTGGATGGGCGCACGCCCAACGGCGCCGACACGGGCAAGGTGGCGTATGCAGCAGCAGCCTCCGCACTGTCAGCGGCTGCCCAGGCTGCGGATGCCGGGGAGCTGGGCTCGCCCCGCAGTGGCCTGGCCACCCCCCCCGCCTTTCACGCTGCCACAGCGGCAAGCGCGGACACCGGCTTCTCTGGGGGGGGCGTGGCCAGCAGCTCCTTGGCTGCTGCGGATGTGCACGAGTTCCGGGGGCCCTCTGCAGCGGAAGCCCCCCTGCGCAACGTGACGGTGGGCGACGCCCTGTGGTCTGCGCAGCACACGCAGTCTGTGCTGCAGCCCCCTTACCCCCACGCCCAACACGCCAACCCCTTCAGACATGCCCTGAACGTGGACCTGGAGCGCTTTGCGGCAGGCGTGTCCAAGTCCCTGCCCGGGGACGACGCCACCGCTGTGGCTGTGGTGCGGGACATGATGGTGCGCCACAAGTACGCGCAGCTGGTGGCCGCCCTGGGCGTTGCTGCCGCGGCTGGCACGGCTGCGGCTGCCCAGCTCACGGTGTCTCCTGCGCACACCCAGGCTGCGGCGGCTCAGTCAGCCAGCACCCTGGGGGACGGCGCAGATGCGGGCGTGCCCCCCAAGACCCCCGAAGCAGTCAAGGCCAAGCTGGCATCAGCGTCCGCAGTGGCCACAGCCCGCCTTGCAGAGGCTGGCGCCCTGGACCGGCAGCGCTACGTCATCGTGCACTACACCCAGCAAGCTATGGCGGTGGCGAGGCACGCTGCAGAGGCTGCAGTGCTAGTGCTGGCACACCCCGCTGCTGAGAGCATCCTGCTGGAGGCGGTGGCCCCCCTGCGCACCGCCTGGCAGCAGGGGGTGGCCTTGGGCAGTGTGCGGGGGGCGGAGACGCCCCACGCCGCCGCCACCCTATGGTGTCCTGAAGCCGAGGCGGCGCTGAGTCACGGCGTGGCCATCATGCGCCAGCTGCGGGGTGCCCGCCTGGCGCAGTGGCAGACCCTGCTCACCGCCTCAGGCCGCGATGCAGAGGCCGAGGTGGCCCAGCTGGCAGGCATGCCGCCAGCCAAGGGGGGGCGGCCGCACGCCCTGGGGGGGCGCAAGCGTGCCCGCAGCGCCGAGCTCATGGACGCTGTACTGGATGGACGGCACGCGGAGGCCGCCGCTGGTGAGAGCAGTCTAGCACACCCCGCCCTCTCCCTCAAGGTGCCCCTGCTGGGACCGCTGTTGGCGCTGTGGACTGGCGGCAGCACCTGCTGCGGCCTGCTGCCAGAGACCTCGCTGCAGATGCCCGCCATCGCCAATGCGGCGCTGCGGCTGCGTATGGCGTTTGCGCTGCACCACGCCTACCCCGTCAGCGTGCACAGCGCCCTGGTGCAGCTGGTGGACGTCACGGAGCACTACCGGACACACCCCGCCCGAGTGCTGCTGACGCGGCCCTGGCGACGGGGCCTCATGAACTACACCAAGCTGGCTGCCGTGGTGCTGGCGTGGGCGCAGCTGCTGCCGCTGCCGCCCGCCCTGCGCAGCCCATTCGCCTGGGACGTGGCCGCCCTGCTGTGGTTTGCGTGGCTGCCGGTGTGGTCCCCCACCCCCCGCCCCCAGCCGGTGCCCCCCCTGCCCTCCCAGCGCATCCTGGGGGTGCTGCGGGGCAGCCGCAACAAGCGCCCGGGGGGCAGCTACGTGGCGCGCCTGGGCAAGCAGGCGGCGCAGGAGGAAGCCGCCGCTGCTGCTGCTGCCCGGCAGTGCTCCGTGGACCTGCTGTCCCTGGCGGCGGTGGGCATTGGCCCGGGGGCAGACGCAGACTTGGAGGAGGGGGTGCCACCCCCCACCCCCAATGCAGACACCCCCCCCCCCGGCTCCTTCTCTGGTGTGCCCCCTCAGCGCCCCCTCCTGCGGGACACCGCCGCAGAGCCCACACAGCCCTTGCACCGGCATGTCAGCGCCCAGCAGCGCCTGCTGGCGTCGGCTGTCTCCAGTGCACACGCCGAGGCCATGGCTGCCGCCAAGCCCAACGCGGAGGCACCCAGTGCCACCCTGCCAGGCTCCCTGCCGGCGCTGGATGGGGGCAGTGCGGGGAGCGGGGCTGCCTCCACCCAGCGGGTGCAGCTTCTGTCTGCGGGGTCAGTGCAGAGCATCTCCCTGCATCAGGCGCAGGCGGCGGTGGCCTCCTCCAAGGGCCAGTACGTCATTGTGCCGGACCCCCGCTCCAAGACACTCACCCTGCTGCCCAGCAGCGGCGCACAGGCCTTCCTGCAGCATGCCAACACGCAGCTGTTGGCATAGGCTGCGGCGGTGGTAGCAGGGACATGCGCAAGTCATGTGCGCCCCCCGGCAACGGGGCGGCATGCGCGCCGCGGGTGCAGAGGCTTGTGCTGGACACGGACACGCCAGGGCCCTGCTTGCGGCCAGCCAAAGCACCATTGGTCGGGTATTTCATATTCCTTAGCAATGCATGCCGGTCGCCGGTCGACCTTGACTGGACTTTCCCGCCTTCTGTGCTGCGAGCCCCAGGCACCCAAACTCATGGGTCCACAATGTTTGAGGGCGCAGAACTTCCGCTGGTGAACAGGCCTGGCAAACAGCAGGTTTCCCATGCAACCTTAAAGTCGGGCATTTCCAGCGGAGCTCTGTATGTGACAGAAAACCACTCCATTTCGGCGAGAATCGGCTGCTTGTAGTCTCATGAAATAGAGAACCCCCCATTTGTTCGTCAGCCGGCAGGCCGAAAAATGCTGGCTAGGCCAGGTGAATCATGAGAATGAAAGCCACTTTCATTGTGATGTTGTCATCTTGTGAAAGTTGTCTCCTTCAGTTCCTGGGGTACACTGCACTCTCACAACGAAGAGTCTGGCCTCTCACAAGCAGACATTGTTTTATTGCCCAGTTCTCATTCCGTGCATCAGAACATCCAACTTGCACTCATGGCTTTGTCACAAGAACGCATGTACTGCTTAATTGGGGCTGCTTCCATGGCAGCATCAGCAACCTTGGCAATTATTTGGGCACAAACAGTTCGTATCTCGTTTGTGCGCAAATTCCGCAGAATTCTCACGAGCTGTTCACGACACAGGCAACAAAACATGGCGTCTGGGTGCGACCATCAAGGTCCTCAACAAAGGTTGATAAAGAGGGTGTTCTGGTTGCACTCCAAGCGTGCAAAGCTTCACTGCAGCCAGTCTTCGTGCGTACTGCTGAGTGCGCTCTCCCTTGACCCCGACGTCACAATGCACACCTTCTTGCTGCAGACTGGCATATTGAGCAGCATTGAGGAAATGCTGGCACGCTCGAGGAGGGGCGGCTCCTCCCTGCAGCTGTCCGCTATTGGCGGTTTCCAGGAGCAGCTGGACGGCGCCGCTGCATCTGGGGAGGAGCAGGCCTGCGCTGCCCTCAAGGTGACAGCCACTGACCTGCGCAAAGCTCTCTTGGCCCACAGCGGCGAACCAGATGTCGCCAAACTGCAGGCTGAAGTAGCAGCCATGAATGTCTGCGTGGAAATCCCCCTCAAGCAGTTCACGCCCGTTTTCGTGCGGGTCCTGAGTGCCCAAGCTGATGCTGTGAACGACCTTTCTCAGACATGCACAAGCGCCAAAGACATCGAAAAGCTGCAGTCCGTGCACGAAGAACAAGCCATGGTGCAGGCCTTGGGTGGCGAAGCGCCGCTGTGTGTCTTCACCCTGAACTGCGCCATACACTGCCAGCAGTCCTCACAATTCAAAGCACAACTTCAGCGAATCCTGGCCGCACGCGCAGAGCAGTTCAAGCAGTGGGGCTGCTTCGAAGCTGCTGCAAAAGAACGTGCATACATGCAAATGATGGGCATCAGGCAATCTCCTCAAGGAGCTCAGCGAGGCATGGTGCCAGGCCGTTTCTGAATGCAAGCATAGGCTTTCGTGAGTTCAACAGTTGTTTGTGACTGTGTTCTAGCGCAAAATGCATTTATGGCTCACTGCGGTGCAGCCTCTGCTGCTTGCTGCGCCCTCCTGGGTATCTACATGCTTGCGTCTGCAACCCACCCGAGCTAATCATCGACATCCAGACAAAGCACCTGGTCTTGTTCCTTGCAACTTGCTTCCATTGGGTCGCACAAAGCTCGTATGGGCCGGCTCACAAACATGGATTCCGAGCCCGCTGAGTTCGTTGCAAACACTGAGACGTACACTGCTTGGCCCACCGGCCACACAAGTTGCTTGCTTGGGTCCACAACCGGGGAAATTTGGTCAATAATGTGA